>Ga0181607_10005028_pt1 | contig 11221 bp, 8 predicted proteins | sample 041ome_9_FD_132420 | JGI IMG/M metagenome (GOLD analysis project Ga0181607, IMG submission 132420) | Coastal salt marsh microbial communities from the Groves Creek Marsh, Skidaway Island, Georgia - 041413US metaG (megahit assembly) | ecosystem: Environmental > Aquatic > Marine > Intertidal zone...
CCCAAGAAAAGGGTCACGTGGACGGCCACAAGCTCGAACCATGAGCACACGACCCGTAAAGCATTCAGTCACACTGAAAGGGCATCGAACTAGCATCAGTTTGGAACCCGAGTTTTGGAACGCGTTCCGCGAAATTGCCAGAATTAGGAATATGCCGCTAAACGCCTTAACCGCCGAAATCGACGCTGCCCGTGGAATTGATCGCGGGCTGGCCTCGGCCATTAGGGTCTACGTAATGGAATGGCACCGATCTCAGTGAAGATTGGCCACGGTTGAGGTCAACTGGGCTAAAGAAAAGGGTTTCGCTAAGAAAACTGCATTCGGTACGTTGTCGGCCAATTGATCGCATCGATTCTCTGCATATCCTGAAACGAATACAACCTTTGTTCTGGGTCGTTTTTGCAACGCCTGATTGACCCAGGTTGGTCCGTCTAGACCCGGCATAACGACGTCTGTGACGAAAACATCCACCATCAGCGCATCGTCCTTTAGTATATCCAAGGCATCTTCCGCGCAGGCGGCCTCGATCACCGAAAAGCCTTTAAGCTGTAACGCCCTAGATGCAAAGGCACGCACCGGAGCTTCATCTTCGACCAACAGAACATCACCGCTTGATTTGATTTCAGCACAATCACTTTTCTTTGGTATTTCGGCCCGCAACTTTTCAGGCGCACGAACCCTTTCAGCAGGAAAAAGCAATTCGAAGGTGCTTCCGACCCCTACCGCGCTATCCACAAATATGAATCCCCCCGTTTGCTTCACAATTCCATATACGGTTGACAGCCCCAACCCTGTTCCCTCACCAGTCTTTTTTGATGTGTAAAACGGCTCAAAAATTCTTTGAATTTTATCTGAGGAAATGCCGCAGCCTTGATCACTGATTTTGATACAGCAGTATTCTCCAGCTGGAATCTTCGCCCGATCCCGAATTTCTGGCTCGGTAAGTATTTTCATTTCTGTGGTAATGGCGATTTCCCCAACTCCGCCCATCGCGTCACGGGCATTTACCACCAGGTTCATGATCACTTGCTCTAGTTGGCGTTTATCGGCACGGACAGATTTCATCTTGTATCCATGCGTCAGGATCAATTGTGTTTTCTCACCCACAAGTCGGTTTAGAAGATGTGTATGCTCTGAAAGGACTTGTTCAAGATCCAACGATTGAGCCTGCAATGTTTGTTTGCGCGAAAATGCCAGAAGCTGACCAACCAATGCTGCCGCGCGGTTTGAATTCTGTCGGATTTGATCCAAGTCTCTGTAGTCGGGATCGCTCTCTCCATGACGCAGGATAAGCAAATCACAATGCCCTGATATCGCTGTCAGCAAGTTATTGAAATCATGTGCTACACCGCCCGCCAGTTGTCCAATCGCTTGCATTTTTTGGCTTTGCACAAACTGGGCCTCGAGCGATTTTAGTTCCGTCGCATCGGTCAGATACACCAGTATCTGAGTACCCTCAGAGGTTTCAACCTGCTGTATCGCCAACTGGACATACTTCTCATCAGCAGAGGCCGCGAGCCGAGCGAACTCTGATCGCTTTGCTTCTGGATTGTCTAGAGTTTGAGCAAACCAAGTCTCAATTGGTTGCCCAACATCGCTAAATATTTTATCTACGGTCTCTCCAATCAGGTCTGAACGAACCAGCATTTCTTCAGCAGCGTCAGTCGCCTCAAGTACCACCCCCGCAGATGAAAGGCGAAGCATAGCTAGTGGAACTGATCCCAGGAGATTTCCGCCCTGCTTGGGATCAAAAGGTCCCAAAAACAAATTAATATCGCGCCTTCCAGCACGGGCTGTGCCCACAAGTAAAAAACATGACAACTCGCCGCTCGCCGTTTTTAGAGTATAAAATCCTGTTTTTGTAATGTCTGGAGGTGACAGACAGCAGAGAGCCGGATGGGACGTTCCCCAAACAAATCGTAAAAATCATATGGTGCGGACAAAATCGCCCCATTTCTACCTATAGAAACTTTTATCGCTCCTTCAGTCGAAACTGTCAGTTGATCCAACGAAGTTTGGCGAACGCTAATGCGCCAGTAGATGAACCCGTTCCTCAAGGAACGTGCGACTATATCAACTTCATACAAGCGATTGGAGTGAGATTCTTTAATCCAATGCTCTTCGGCAAGCCGCCGAGACAACAGAAGCACTTTAGTTTTAGCAGATATCAGAAAGGCACCAAGCGCGTTTTCGATCGTTAAAGGTACGCGATCTTCAAACAAGTCTTTTGCAGCATTGTTGGCAAAGACTATGGCACCATCTAAGTCCGAAACCACGACCGGCTCGGGGTTTAAAGCCTCTGCCTTTTGAAGGCGGTAACGATCTGTCTCATCGGACCGTCGCATCCAAATCTCATGCGCGACTATCAACAGAATGATGGTTCCACTCCCAAACAGCCCCCATTCAAAAGACAGCCCCTGCTTCCCACCTACGTGAGCAACTAAAAGCGCCAGCCCTATCACTGCCGATATCACCGAAATTTTGAAAACGGGGGCGGAAAATCGCTCCATAGTACTCTGCTTTTAGTTTGGCTCCTGACTGTTTTGGATAAAAACAGTTAAGACATTCCTAAACGCGGACCATAATAATACAACCTATACGCGAGTCAATCTTGCTATGTAAAATCCATCTCCGCCATCTAGGGGCAGGAACTGACGATCCTCAACCAAGCGCCAGTCTAAATTCGTTTCTAAAAAGCTATTGATCTGAAACCGGTTTTCGTCTTCTAGCACCGAACACGTCGCATACGCGAGCTCCCCGGCCGGCGCCACAAGAGCCGCGCAATCAGTCAAAATGTTAGCTTGAACACTTAAAAAACTCTCAAGTTTTTCTTTCGTTAACAGCCACTTACCATCAGGCGCCCTACTCCAGCTTCCGCTACCCGAGCACGGCACATCACAAAGGACCAGATCAAACTGTGAACCCTTTGCGATTTTCTCTTGAACCTCAATTGAGACCCCTGCTCGCTTCGCTCGGATTGGCAGGTCTCTCATTCTGCGCGGATCGGCATCGTGCGCAATTATTCGCGCATTGGTTGCCGCGGACATTGCCAATGCCTTACCGCCTCCGCCAGAACAATAATCAAGTATTTGCCCGGAACTTGGCAATGACAGGAAATCGCAAACAGCTTGCGATGCCGCATCCTGAAGCTCAATCAGACCGTTCTTGAAGGTCGAGGATTGATTGATACGATTGGGGTTTGCAGTTATCTCGAGCGCAGTTTTGGACAATGCGTGTGGGGTTGCTTCAATCCCCTCGCTTGCCAAAGCCTCAATAGCCTGTTGCCGAGTGGTTTTGCGCAAATTCACGCGCAAAAAGACTTTTGAACGATGGCGAAGAGACCGAGCTGTTTCAAATGCCTGATCACTCAGAGATTCTTCAAACTTCATCCAAATCCAATCTGGTAGATCAACGCGAACAGCATCCTTGGATTGGTCGAGTATCCCGAACTCTGCGCGCTCGTCCGCGGAAATCTCACCCGGGCCATATTTGGCGCCGTTGAAAATTTCAGCGAGGTTTTCGCCTTTTTCACGCAATTGACCGATCATTAGCCCTCGGCCAGTTAGCGTCCCTCCGAGCACAGCAAAACTGCGCTTGCAACGCACTGCTTCGAATACATGGTCACGGACAGCAGCACGATCTTTTGATCCCGCAAATCTGTTTTGACGCGCCCAACGGATCAGAGCCTGCTCGGTGGGCGCCCCGGCTAGCACCTGGTCCAAAATTTCAATCGCGGACTGAACTCGTGCTGCCGGGGTCATAATTTACCCCATACGATAGTTCGGAGCCTCACGGGTGATCTGAACGTCATGCACATGGCTTTCTTTCAGACCTGCACCAGTGATCTTCACAAGTGTGCAGTTTTTCCGCATTTCCTCGATATTTGCGCAGCCGGTATAGCCCATAGCCGCCCGCAAACCACCAACCAGCTGGTGTATAACCGCGCCAGCTGACCCTTTGTAAGGCACCTGACCCTCGATTCCTTCGGGGACTAGTTTGTCGTTAGCAGCATCTTTCTGGAAATACCTGTCTGCCGACCCGCGTGCCATGGCGCCTAGGCTGCCCATGCCACGGTAGGATTTGAACGAGCGCCCTTGATAGAGGATCACCTCGCCCGGGCTTTCGTCTGTACCAGCAATCATGCTGCCCACCATCGCACAGGATGCACCCGCAGCGATAGCCTTTGCAAAATCGCCGGAAAACTTGATTCCGCCATCCGCGATTACTGGTGTACCGCGTTCATCCCCTGCTTTTGAACAGTCCGAAATCGCCGTCATCTGGGGAACCCCGACGCCCGCGACCATGCGAGTGGTGCAGATCGACCCTGGACCAATGCCTACTTTTATTGCGTCTGCTCCCGCATCAATCAAGGCTTTGGTCGCATCGCCGGTTGCAACGTTTCCTGCGATGACTTGAACTTCGTTAGAAAGCGCTTTGATGCGAGAGACGGCGTCAAGAACGCCCTGACTGTGCCCGTGGGCCGTGTCGACGACCACAATATCAACACCGGCGTCAATCAATGCCTCTGACCTCTCAAATCCGGCATCGCCTACCGATGTGGCAGCGGCTACACGTAAGCGGCCCAGAGGATCTTTACAAGCGGTCGGGTTCAATACAGCCTGCTCGGTGTCTTTCAGGGTCAGAAGTCCGGTGAGTTTACCTTGGCCGTCATGGACCAACAGTTTTTCTATCCGACGCGCCTTCATAAGGCTTTTCGCCTGCTCAAGGTCGGCAGGCTCCGCCAACATGGCCAGATCGTTGCTGGTCATCATCACGTGAACCGGCGTTTCGTCCGATTGCGCAAACCGCATATCGCGATTGGTCAAAATGCCAACAACGTGGTTGTTTTCATCAACAACAGGAAATCCGGTGAAGTTGTAACGCTCTACAAGCGCTTTTGCGTCAGCCAATGTCTGGTTCACCTTGAGGGTCACAGGATTGTAAACAATCCCGCTTTCAAAGCGTTTGACACGACGGACTTCTCGGGCCTGCTCTTCGGTGGACAGGTTTTTGTGAACAACTCCAATTCCGCCCGCTTGCGCCATGGCAATCGCCATACGGCTTTCTGTAACCGTATCCATCGCCGAACTGAGCAATGGGATATTCATAGTAATGGATCGGGTGACTTTGGTGCGCGTGTCAGCGGTTGCCGGCAGCACCGAAGAGGCCGCGGGAACAAGCAAAACGTCGTCGAAAGTAAGTGCCTCGCGAATCTCCATCGCACATCTCCTGGGGAAGCTTCGTTTGGCGCTTCCCTATTACATGGATCATCCAAAGGCAAAACCCCTATTTGCCGCAACAAAACGCAATCTCAATATCAGGTTGTATTCACCTTCTCAAAGCGATGATAACTAACGCAACCGATAAGTAGACTAAATTTTAAGGTGCCCCGATGTCTTTGCCATTAAGTGATATTACCGTTCTTGATCTCACCCATGTTTTAGCCGGCCCCTACTGCTCGATGCTTCTATCCGACCTTGGTGCCACCGTTATTAAAGTCGAGCGCCCAGGAATTGGCGATGATACGAGGGCTTTTCCGCCTTTCATCGACAATGAAAGCGCCTATTTTGCGACGATCAATCATGGCAAGAAATCCATAGCTTTGAATCTGAAATTACCCGAAGATCGGGCCATTTTTGACAGACTGCTAAAAAAAGCAGACGTCCTGCTTGAGAACTATCGCCCCGGCGTGATGGAAAAGCTCGGTTACGGGTGGGATACTCTAAAATCCAACCATCCAAGCCTCATTTACGGAGCTGTTTCGGGCTTTGGTCACAGCGGTCCTGATATGCTTCGACCAGCCTATGATATGGTTGTCCAAGCGCGCGGTGGCGTGATGTCCATTACAGGCGAAAAAGACCGCGAACCTGTGCGCGTAGGTGCCAGCATCGGCGATATCGTTGCCGGTATGTTTTTGGCGCATGGCGTAATGGCAGCACTTTTTGAGCGAAAGTCGATAGGCCAAGGTCGCAAAGTTGATGTAGCAATGCTCGACAGTCAGTTGGCCATCTTAGAACACGCGATTGCTCTGACTCATGTGAATGGGACGCCTCCGGGGCCTTCAGGTGCAAGGCATCCGTCAATTACACCGTTTGAGACATTCCACGCGAGCGATGGCTTGTTTGTAATCGCGGCTGGCAACGACGCGCTATTCGTCAAACTTTGCCATGTGCTGCAACTGCCCCTGGCTTATGATCCACGCTTTAAAACCAACCCAGACCGATGCGAAAACGCGCGGCTTTTGAAAAGGTTGATCGAGGCAGTCACTATTGAATTCCCCAAAGCCCATTGGATCGACAAACTGGAAAATGCGGGCATTCCTACCGGTCCGATCCAGTCAGTGGATCAGGTCATGGCAGATCCACAAATTCTTGCGCGAAACATGATCGTCGACATCCTTAACACGGACGGCTTGCCTACTTACAAAGGCGCCGGAAATCCTATTAAAATTTCTGACATGCCCGATTCAACTATTCGGCCAGCAGCGCCAAGATTGGATGGCAATCGTCAGGAAATTCTTGCATGGCTCTCCGAAGATTAACCTTTGTTGCGAATGGCATTTTCTAAAGATGCCGCCAAAATGCAAATTTATGCCGTTCACGGCCTTTCTATAGTGCGGATTACTCCTATGATCCGCTGAAACACGACCCAAACGTGAGTCCTTTCATGAGCACAGACCCTCTTGTCGTTTTTACACCTTCAGGCAAACGCGGTCGTTTTCCTGTTGGCACGCCTATCCTGACAGCTGCGCGACAGTTAGGTGTGGATTTGGATTCCGTCTGCGGAGGTCGGGGTATATGTTCAAAATGCCAGATCACGCCCAGCTACGGTGAGTTCCCCAAGCATGGCGTAACCGTCGCACAAGACGCATTGTCTGAGTGGAACAAAGTCGAACAACGTTACAAAGACAAACGTGGATTGATTGATGGTCGTCGCTTAGGCTGTCAAGCGGCGGTACTAGGAGATGTGGTGATTGACGTGCCGCCTGAAAGTCAGGTGCACAAGCAAGTCGTGCGCAAAGCGGCGACAGCGCGGAACATCATCATGGATCCGGCGACACATCTGTATTTCGTGCAGGTCGACGAGCCTGACATGCATTCGCCCACGGGCGATCTAGAGCGGCTGGAACGTGCATTGAAAGATCAGTGGGAAATTACAGGCCTACGTGCCGATCCCCCGATCCTTCGCAAACTACAAACCGTTCTACGCAAAGGTAATTGGCAAGTTACTGTGGCTGTGCACCGTGGGCATCAAGACGCCCATTCTCGCATAATTGACGTATGGCCTGGTCTGCATGAAGGCGGTGTCTACGGGCTTGCAATTGATCTTGGCTCCACCACTATCGCTGCGCACCTTTGTGATCTTCAAGACGGCAGCGTAAAAGCCTCGTCAGGAATCATGAACCCGCAAATCCGCTATGGCGAAGATTTGATGAGCCGGGTCAGCTATTCGATGATGAACCCCGGCGGTGATCAGGAAATGACACGCGCCGTACGGGAAGCACTGAACACGCTGGTCGAGACAATCGCAGCCGAAGCGGACATCGACCCAAAGCTGATTCTTGAGGCAGTATTCGTCTGCAATCCTGTCATGCATCACTTGCTGTTGGGTATAGACCCCGTCGAACTGGGACAGGCTCCATTCGCACTGGCGACGTCTGAATCCATGTCTCTCGACGCCCGAGATTTGGACCTGACTAAAATGAATGCAGCAGGTCGTGTGTATTTACTGCCCTGTATCGCAGGTCACGTCGGTGCCGATGCCGCAGCTGTGGCACTGTCGGAAGAGCCCAACAAATCAGAGGACTTGGTTCTGATTGTAGATGTGGGAACCAACGCGGAAATATTATTGGGCAACAAAACAAGGGTTCTTGCTTGCTCGTCCCCAACTGGACCAGCATTTGAAGGCGCTCAGATTAGTTCGGGCCAACGCGCAGCACCTGGTGCCATTGAGCGTATCGAAATAAACCCAGACACCAAAGAACCGCGGTTCCGTGTCATCGGCTGCGATCTGTGGTCCGACGACGCAGGCTTCGATGAGGCCACCGCTCAGACTGGCATTACCGGCATCTGCGGATCGGGGATTATCGAAGCTGTCGCTGAAATGCGTCTGGCAGGTCTGCTTGATCCTTCAGGGCTCATCGGGTCGGCTGAACAGACCGGCACTGATCGCTGCTTTCCTGAAGGACGTACCAACGCCTATTTAATCCACGATGCAACGGCCGATGGAGGCCCCCGAATTACGGTTACCCAAGGGGATATTCGGGCAATCCAATTGGCCAAATCTGCCCTTTATGCAGGTGCGCGGTTGCTGATGGACGAAATGGGTGTCGAAACTGTGGACCGTGTTGTTCTGGCCGGCGCGTTTGGGGCCCACATTTCGACCAAACATGCTATGGTGTTGGGTATGATCCCAGACGCGCCACTGAACAAAGTGTCGAGCGCCGGAAACGCAGCCGGTACCGGTGCCCGCATTGCCCTTTGTAACAAGGCATCGCGCCAAGAAATCGAAAAGACAGTGCGGAACATCACTAAAGTCGAAACTGCAATTGAACCGAAGTTCCAAGAGCATTTCGTGGCTGCGAATGCGATCCCGCACGCCAATGCGTCTTTTCCTGAGCTTGCCAAGGTAGTTTCCCTTCCCTCAGTGTCTTTTAACACAGCGGGCGGTGATTCTGACACCGGGGGACGCCGTCGAAGACGCCGCAAGTGAAATTAAAACACTCATCATTACAGATACTTGACGATCACACTTAATGTTTCACTCTGCCGCTCGCTCAATAACGGGATGATCTACAGGCAGGTGTCTGCAAGCCGAAATATCGCAGCATGAATTTTAAGTGTTCGCTCATATGCCCTTCTAACGCTCCCTAGAAATGACAGGATCCGTACATTTTCTCGCCACTTTTGTAGCTCACATTTTCTTCGGAAAACTTGGATTCTATGATCGATAGGTGCTGCCATGAAATTGAACCCCGCTCGGATCGCAAACTCATTTGCCATCGCAGCCACCGCCACTTTGATCGGCACAACAGCAAATGCATTTGACGGAGATGCCTGGGCAGTATTAACGGCGACAAACAGCTGCACAGGCTGTGACCTAAGCTATGCAGAACTATCTGCGGCACAGCGATCGGGGGTTGTTCTTGACTATTCAAACCTTTCATACGCCGCACTATCAGGTGCCGATATCTCTCGTGGCAGCATGGAGGGAACAAACTTTTTCTCGGCCACGCTTAAGGCCGTTAATCTTACCGAAGCAAACCTGCTCATATCTAACTTCTATATGGCTGATCTGAGCGGTTCGAACCTTAGCAATACGAACCTGCGCAAAGCCGATTTAAGCAGCGCAAATGCCATTGGCGTAAACTTATCCGGTGCTGACCTTAGCGACGCAATTTTGGTTGCAACCGATTTGGAAAGCGCCGCATTGATCGGAACAGTTCTAACCGGTGTCGATTTCACGAACACCAAATTGAACGCAACCGATCTAACGGATGCTGACCTTTCCGGCTCAAACATTACCTCAGGGCAGTTGTCAGGGGCCAAGCTTTGCCGAACTGTTTTGCCTTGGGGTACTTCGAACGCTGGATGCTAACTCGTTCTTTCAAATTAAGTTTCGATACGCATATCTATTGAGCGGCCGCCAGAACCTCGACTTCAACTTTGAATTCTTCCCGCGTAAAACCTGACACGATTAACAGCGTCGAGCTGGGTAAGCGGTCTGTCGGCCCCACAAATTCGTCTCGCGCACGCATATATCCTGCCATGTGGAACCGATCTGTAACATAGGCGGATATATGGGAGACATCGCCCGCACACATACCCGCCTCTTTCAGGATTTCCCTGATGTTTTCAAAACAGATTTTCGCCTGTTCGTAGGCGTCGGCGGGAATAGTCCCATCCAAGCGAATCCCCAGCTGTCCGGACGTTTGGACGATGCGCCAACTGGCAGGAATTTCAACACCATGTGCATATCGGGCTAAAGGTGGATTGAGACTTTTTGGGGTTAACTCTTTCATATTGTGAACCTTTTATTTTGACTAAATAAGACTTGCGGGTCACGAAAAACTTTGCAACCCTTTTGGAATATCTCTGGCACAGATTGAATCACAGGGCCACGTAGCAACGTTTCGTCAAGGAGGACGGCATGTTTCAACGTGTGCATTCACGCGATCAATTATCGGACCTAAAAAAGTTTCCACCCAGCAGTCGTTGGTTTGAGATATGAGTTTTCAAGGTTACTGGGCAGATCAAACCGCATCGGCTTTTCATGCTTTGCCAAAAGGAACGATCGCAGTTGTTCCGATCGGTGCCATTGAGCAACATGGACCGCACCTGCCTTTGTCCGTGGACCGCGATTTGGTCGAGGCTACAGTTGAGCGCGGTCTTTCCTTGCTAGACGCCGATCAAAGCGTTCTGGTTCTGCCGACACTGACAATAACCAAAAGTGGTGAACATGACCGTCACCCTGGAACTCTGAGTTTATCAGCCGAAACAATGCTAGCCACGCTGCGGGACATCGGAGCCAGCGTTGCCCGAACTGGAATTCAGAGGCTGGTGTTACTAAACGGACACGGTGGCAACAACGCCGTGCTGGAAATCGCAGCTCGAGACCTTCGGATCACACATGACATTATCGTGGCGACATGTTCGTGGTCCGCCTTTGCCGACGTAGGCGGCGTAATCGCAGCTGACGACTATGCCATCGACCTGCATGCAGGCGAAAGCGAGACGTCCGTCATGCTTGTAGTTAAACCAGACTTAGTGGATATGACCCGCGCTCAAAATTTCATCCCGGCTATGAACGAATGGGAAAAAAACAGCCGTTTAATCGGACTAACTGGGCAAGCGGCGCGACCTTCGTGGATTATTGACGATCTCCATCTTGCAGGCGCCTGCGGTAACGCTGCAGCCGCAACGGTTGAGAAAGGTGAGCATCTTCTTAGCTCGGCTGCGCGGAACTTTGTAGAATTCCTGAAAGAATTCGCCAAATTCGACCACAGGGCTTGACTATGAAGGATCACACCAGCGTTGACGGTACGGTTTCAAATGTGCGCGTGCCCTTGTCAGTGATTAATGCACCTAGCGCCTTTGGCGGGCAGCCGGTTCAGGACGCCCTTCAAGGCGACCTCGTCATCAAAGATGGGAAAGTTGTGGGTATGCTTCCCTCTGCCCAACCGGATATCCCTGCCCGTATCGTACTTCCCAAATTTACCGAA
>Ga0181607_10005030_pt1 | contig 11217 bp, 5 predicted proteins | sample 041ome_9_FD_132420 | JGI IMG/M metagenome (GOLD analysis project Ga0181607, IMG submission 132420) | Coastal salt marsh microbial communities from the Groves Creek Marsh, Skidaway Island, Georgia - 041413US metaG (megahit assembly) | ecosystem: Environmental > Aquatic > Marine > Intertidal zone...
GTCGTGAAGATGTGGAGCAAGGCGGTCAGTTTTATGAAGCGGATAGTCTAGCCTTATCCTTTTGTTAAATCGCTGATCGCGAGTTTCCACTTCATTGGCAGCCCGACTGTGTTCGTTGTCGTTGAGAAAGAAAGTTTCCGCTTCGGCTGCAAGTAATTGGAACATATTGTCAAAATCATTGGTCCAGTAAACCGTTTGAATTCCGGAAATCTTTTGAGCATCTTCCTTCGAGTGTTTGTATCCCTCCCAGATTTTCAGGTGCTCACTTGGTTCCCGTACAAATAAAATTTCGCGGTGCTTGGGGTTGGGGCAATCGGGGAAAAGCACCAAAATGCTTTCCTCTTGCTCGATACCGGAAAGATAAAACAGGTCTGAATTGGGATGAATGGGGAAAGTCCCGTCCGCATTGGTCGGGAGAACATCGTTGGCATTGGTGATGGCTAGTGCCTTCTTGGGCAACCTGTCGGAGAGATTTTTACGATGGGTTGCGAAAAGTTTTGAATCAATCGGTGCGTGTCGCATGTTTTGAGCTTATTTTTTTAAGGTGGCTTCTGGTCCATACTTGACATGTCGGACAGATAAAGATCTGCGTGATCATCTTCTTCCGAGATTAGCGAATTTCCGTAATTCCTCCGAAACCCGATCAGGCAATGCAATGCGTGAAAATGCATTCGACCTAAAAAAGGCGTGGAGGGAAAACTGGGCTGTATGTCTCATGTAAGGAAATTAAAAGGAACATTTACGCTAGTGATGATTGTAGGTCATGCAAGATACTTTCCCCGCATGATCGTACTTAAGTTAGCTTACGGAAGACCTGTTTCGTCCGTATTGAGTTCTGTATTGCCTGGGCGTCATACTCATTCGCTTACGAAATTGAGCGGTAAAAGCACTTTGATCGCAGAACCCTAATTCTAATCCGATTTCGACCAGAGCTTTCTCGGTGTCACGGAGAAGCTTACAAGCTTTTTCAATTTTTACCCTAATTTGAAATTGTTGTGGAGATAATCCAGTCGCCTCTTTAAATCTTCGGTTCAATTGTCGATGGGATAGACCTATTTTTTTCGCCAATTGAGGGATTGAGGCAGGGTTATTTCCTTCTTTTCTAAGTTCCTTGGCTAGAATTTCAACTTTGGAGTCTAGGCTTACAGAAAGACTTGTTTTTTCATACCTTTGGACTGTTCCCATGATTCCCAAAACCTGTCCACTTAGATCAAGAACGGGGAATTTATTGGTTTGATACCATGCTGGAATACCCTGCTGGTTAAGAAAGAGCTCGATTAATCCTGTTAGGGGTTGTCCGCTCTGAATTATGGTTTCGTCATCTTTTCTGAATTTACGAGCAAGGGGCTCAGGGAAAAGTTCAAAGTCATCTTTTCCGATGAGCTCAACTTCTGAGCGAAGACCTAATCTCCGGAAGAAGTATGGGTTGGCGAATATTAAACGAAAACTTATATCCTTAACGAAAAATGAAATTCCTTCCAGGGCTTCAAGCATCACTAAAAAACTAGTAGATGGTTGGATTTTTTCGATAAAAGACTTCTGTTCATTGGAAAATTGAGAAATCGGCATAAGGCGAACTTTCAATAAAAAATGACGAAGTCAACCTATCGTTTTAATCTTAAAAATGATAAAGTATAAAATTTTCAGCCCGAAACCCTTTTTCAAACTTTCCCCTGTGAAAATCAAAATACTTACTATCATCATGTATTATGGCTTTTTTGGGCCCGGTAATTCCTTTGGAAGTCCGATTAGAGTTCTTTTTTTGGGACACGAATCAAAGCTGCACAATTCCAATGAGTATTATCCGGTTCTTTCCAAAGCATTGGGCCGGGATGCCATCTATTTCGATTATGTAACTTCAGTCAATCAGGCACTGGATGATGCGTCCTATCTCAATAAGTTTGATGCACTGTTACTCTATGCTAATCATCCGCGCCTTACTTCGACTCAATGGAAGAACCTCCTGTCATTTGTAAGATTAGGCAAAGGTTTCGTTCCTGTTCATTGTGCAAGTTGGTGTTTTTCAAATATTCCTGAATATGACCAGTTGGTTGGCGGACGCTTTAAAAGTCACCAGGGAGGGGTTTTTAGTCCACGAATCGTGGTGAGGAATCATCCTGCAGTTTCCGGTATTCAAAAATTGGAGGCTTGGGATGAGACCTATTTCCATCATCGGCATAACCCGAAAAACCGTACGGTGTTAATGGTTCGCGATCCGATGCCCGGAGACCCTCACGATAAACCGGAGCCTTGGACATGGGTGCGTACAGAAGGCGAGGGTAGGGTATTTTACACGGCATCGGGCCATGACGAACGGGTCTGGAATGATTCGAACTTTCACCAATTGCTTAAGCAGGGCATTTTGTGGGCAGTTGGTGATAAGGCACGGGAACGATATAAATCCTTTATCGCGGAACGAAAACCACTTCAGTATGAAAATCGCGATAACATCCCAAATTATGAGAAAAGGCCACAGCCATTGGCATTTCAATTACCTCTTTCTCCTGAAGAGAGTATGAAGTATACACAAGTGCCCGTTGGCTTCAGACTCGAGCTGTTTGTTTCGGAACCGGACATTGTGAACCCCATATATTTTCAATGGGACGAACTCGGCCGACTTTGGGTGGTGGAGTCAATTGATTACCCCAATGAAATTAAAGAGGATAGAAAGGGACGTGACCGAATCAAAATTTGTGAGGATACCAATGGTGACGGGAGAGCGGACAAATTCACCGTTTTTGCGGATGGTTTCAACATTCCCACATCGATGACCTTTGCCCGTGGCGGGGTTATTCTGGCTCATGCTCCGGATATGCTTTTCCTAAAAGATACAGATGGGGATGATCGGGCAGATATTCGCGAGGTTCTCTTTACTGGTTTTGGAACGGGTGATACTCATGCCGGACCTAGCAATTTACGATATGGATTAGATAATTGGATTTATGGAACGGTCGGATACTCCCGTTTTAATGGAGAAGTGGGCGGAGAAAAATTCAATTTTGGCTCGGGTACATTTCGTTTTAAATCAGATGGATCGAAAATGGAGTTTCTGCATCAGTTCAACAACAACACCTGGGGCCTCGGGTTCAATGAGCAGGGTGATATTTTTGGATCCACCGCTAACAATAACCCCAGCTTTTTTGGAGGGATTCCTAACCGAATCCATCGAGGAGAAAAGAGAATGACGGCGAAGATGATTACTGAGTCGCGCCGCTTTTTTCCGATTACCCCTAATATTCGCCAGGTCGATGCCTTTAATAATTATACGGCTGGATGCGGGCATGCTTTTGCCACATCTTCTGGTTTCCCTCCATCATGGCGGAACCGGCGGGCTTTCGTGTGTGGACCCACCGGACACTTGGTTGGCATGTATGATGTTCAACCAAAGGGCTCGGGATTCGAATCAGTTAATGCATTTAGCCTGATTGCGAGTGCAGATGAATGGTTTTCGCCCATCGTGGCGGAAGTGGGCCCTGATGGGAATCTATGGATTGCGGATTGGTACAATTTCATCATCCAGCACAACCCAACCCCCCGTAAGGACTGGGGAGGATATGAGGCCCAGCGAGGTCCGGGAAATGCACATATCAATCCAAACCGGGATCGTCAGCATGGCCGAATCTACCGACTTTTTTCTCAGAATAATAATCAAATACAACCAGACTTGAGGAATGCTTCAACAAGTAAGCTGATTGAGACACTCGGACATGACAATATGTTCTGGCGTCTGACCGCTCAACGCCTCTTAGTTGATGGAAAGAATGAAGAAGCAATTCCTTCCTTACAAAAATTACTTGCGGGACCGCCACCTGCGTCTTTGCATGCACTTTGGACTTTGCACGGTTTGGGGGCACTGGACCAAAAATTTCATGGCAAGTCTCTGATTTCTCCTGATTCTGCTCTTCGAAGAAATGCCATTCGGGCAATTTCACACAATCTCGAAGGGCAGAAAATGCTCTACGATAGTGCGGTCTTGGCGGATGGGGATTTATTGGTCAGACTGGCTGCTTTCGTAAAACTGGCCTCTTTTGAGTTGGATGAGGGGATTCGAAAGACTGCTTCCCTTTTGATGCAAAACCCGCAAAATTCTGATGATGAATGGTTACGATTGCCTTTACAGGCGATGGGTGCAGACGACCTGAACCTTGCTGGTTACGAGAAGGGTCCAAACCTTGTGCCCAATCCATCCTTTGAATCAGTTGTCAATGGACTGCCTAAAGAATGGACCATTCGAACTTACAGTGGAACAGGAAAACCGATTCACCAAATTGAAAAAAGAAAGAAGTTCGTCAGATCGGGAAAGTCATCTCTTCTGATTGGATCGGATGGCTTCAATGATACCAGTATGTATACCACCGCTCATCTTAAAGCTGGGGTTCGTTACTTGTTTTCTGCATGGATTAAGACAGAGAATGTTTCCGGAGCCATGGGTGCATTGCTGAATGTGCACGAACTTCAAAAGGCTGCAATGACCAAGGGGATTCGTAATTCCAGTGACTGGCAAAAAGTTGAGACTGAATTTCTGAATCCCACGGATCGTAGGGTTACCTTGAATTGCCTGTTCGGTGGTTGGGGGCAATCAAAGGGAAGGGCATGGTACGATGATCTTTCCTTGAATGAACTCAGACCGATCTATCAAAAAAGAAAAGGGCAGGAAATTATCGGAAGAATCGGTGATGGTAAGGAAATTTTTGAAAAGCATCTTTCAGCTGGTTGTGCACGTTGTCACAAGGTAGGTGGTGCCGGCGGAGTCGTCGGACCTGCCTTGGACGGTATCGCTTCCCGAAAGTCAGAGGACTATATTTACCAGTCTTTGGTAAAACCCAACGCGGACCTCGCTCATGGGTATGAAAAAATCGGTGCGAGCCCGATGCCGCCCATGGATATCTTATTGGATAAGCAGGAATTAGCAGATGTCATGTCCTACCTATTAACCCTTAAATAAATGAATTATGAGTATTGAAAATCCCAGAGTCGCTATTATCGGTCTCGGTTTTGGAGCCGAGTTCATTCCCATATACCAACGCCATCCCAATGCGGAGATCGTAGCCATTTGTCAGAGGAATGAGGAGAGTCTTAATAAAATTGCCGATGAATACGGGGTTGCCAAAAGGTGTACCGACTACGAGCAACTGTTGCAGGATCCGGATATCGATGCGGTTCATATCAATACACCTATTCCACATCACGCGGAGGCAACCCTCCAGGCTATGCGGGCAGGAAAGCATGTCGCCTGTACCGTGCCCATGGCCACATCGGTGGAAGACTGTGAAGCAATTGTTAAGTTATCCGCCGAAAGCGGGATGAAATATATGATGATGGAGACCGTGGTCTATGCCCGTGAATTTCTCTACATGAAAGAACTCTATGACAACGGAGATTTGGGAAAGCTCCAGTTTCTAAAAGCTAGCCATCAACAGGACATGGATGGTTGGCCGGGTTACTGGCCGGGGCTTCCTCCGATGCATTACGCCACCCATTGTGTCGGTCCGGTTCTTGGTCTGGGCCGTCATGAGGCGGAGTATGTAAGTTGTTTTCCAAGTGGAACCATTCGGGAAGAGATGCACGGGCATTACAATTCCCCTTTTGCCGTGGAAACCACTCATCTGAAATTTCGTAACAGTGACCTGAGTGCACAGGTCTATCGTTCTTTGTTCGATGTGGCCCGGCAGTACCGTGAGAGCTTCGAGGTTTACGGTTCCAAGAAAGCGGTCGAATGGCCTCTAATCGAGGGCGAACCCCTCGTGGTGCATACGGCGAAAAAACCGGAACCGGAAATTCCCGAGAAAGTTGAATGTCCAGATTTTGCCAAATTACTGCCAGAAGAAATCGCCCCATTCACCACCGGTGGTGTTTACTCCAATGAAGATGGTGAGGAACATTTGAGTTTTACTCAGGGTGCCGGTCACGGCGGTTCTCATCCCCATTTGGTTCATCAATTCGTGCAACTGCTTCGTGGAGAAGGGGAGGGTTATCCCAATGCCGTGCAGTCGGCAAATATCACTCTCACCGGTATTCTTGCCCATGAATCTGCCCTCAAGGGAGGTGAAATCATTCGTCTGCCTGATTGGAGTATGAGTTCCTGAAACGGAAGAACCGAGGATACTTAAGATGATGAAAATCTTTTCAGTATTTGTTTCATTTCTTCTCTCTTTGGTGGTCTCGGCGTCCCCTGCTTCTCAGTTGAACCAAATTTTTGATACTATTCGGAAAGTGGATGATCCGGTTGTCCAAGCCAATCTTCTTCGGGGAACCCTTACCGGTTTGTCGGGAGCCCGAGAAGTGGAGGCGCCTGCGTCCTGGAGTTCTCTGCGGTTAAAACTTTCCCGTTCGAAGAATGACGAGATTATCAAACTGGTCAGTCAGCTCAGCCAGATCTTCGGGGATCGTTCGATCAGTGAGGATGCCCTCAAACTTCTCCTGAATAAATCTGCCTCTATTGCGGATCGGAGAGAAGCTCTTGCCGGACTGATTGCCATGAGATTCCAAGAACTCCCGCCCAAGCTGGAATTCCTTCTCGAGACGGAATTGCAGGTCGATGCGATCCGGGCATATTCCTTCTTTGACTATCCGCAGGCTCCATCCGTACTGCTTTCTGCGTACTCAAAATTCAATACCGAGGCCAAACGGGTAACCGTCGATACTTTAGCGTCCAGATTATCTTATGCCAAAGAACTCCTCGGAGCATTAAAGGACGGAAAGATTGAGAAGTCGGATATCCCAACTTATACTGCAAGAAATCTGCAAAGTATACTGGGAAGTTCTTTTGTGAAAGCTTACGGTAAAGTATCAGAAGTGGGAGAAGGAAAAGACAGGATGATTGCCAAATATCGTCAAAAGATTCTAGCCGCTGATTTTGCCAAAGCGGATGTCTCTCAGGGAAGAGTGGTTTACCAGCAGGTTTGCGGAGCTTGTCATATTATGTACGGGGAAGGTGGAAAGATCGGCCCTGAGCTCACCGGATCGAACCGGGCCAACCTTGATTATTTTTTGCTCAATGTTTTAGCCCCCAGTTATGATGTCCCGGAAGGCTATCGGATGGTTACTGTTACTTCAAGGGACGGACAGGTCTTTGTTGGTAATGTGGTGGAGGAGGATGCGAGTAAGGTTGTGCTCAATATGGTTGGCCAGAAGACCGTGGTTGCCAAGTCCGATATCAAATCACGCCAAACTTCCAGAGTTTCGATGATGCCCGAGGGATTACTCAATCCCTTACAGGATAAACAGATTCTCGATCTTATTGCCTACATGCGAACCGAACAACAAGTGCCTCTGCCATGAAAAAAAATCTTATAAATTGCACCCTTTTGGTAATCAGTTCGATTGCCTGGTCGGCAGTCCCCACCAATAACGCCCCATTTCTTAAACCAGATGAAGCCATTGCAAAAATGGAGGTGATGAATGGGTTTGAGGTCAAGGCTTTCGTGGCCGAGCCAGATATCGGTGAGGCGATTGCCTTTTGTTTCGATTTCCGGGGCCGGCTCTGGACCCTGGAAAATTATAATTACCAGACCCGACGGGCTCACTCAACCGACAAGCGTAACCGCATTCAAATTTTTGAGGATACGGATGGGAATGGTGTATTCGACAAGAAAAAGACATTTACTGAAGACCTTTCCTTCAGTTCTGGGATTATTGTGGGCATGGGCGGTGTCTATGTGGGAATGCCTCCCGAGTTAATTTTTATTCCCGATGCCGATGGTGACGATAAACCCGACGGACCTCATGAAGTCCTGCTGGATGGTTGGGGTATTCAGGACCGTCATGAAACCCTCAATAGTTTCATATGGGGTCCGGATGGTTGGCTGTATGGGTGTCATGGAGTATTTACTCAGTCGCGTGTTGGTCGTCCTGGCACCAAAGACGAGGACCGTCAGTTTATAGACGGTGGAATCTGGCGTTTCCATCCACAGACTAAGGAATTCGAAGTATTTGCTGAGGGTCTTTCTAACCCATGGGGTTTTGATTTTAATGATATGGGACAGGGTTTCGCCACCTGCTGTGTCATTCCGCACCTTTTTCATATCGTACAGGGGGGCGTCTATCACAAGCAGAGCAAGCAGAATGTAAACCCCTATGTGTATGACAACATCAAGACCATTCGCGATCATACACATAAGTCTGCTCACGGAGGTGCCCGCTTCTACTTGGCGGATGTTTTTCCTGAAAAATACCGGGATCAACTTTTTATGTGCAACATACACGAACATGCAGTGTTGATCGATTACATGGTTCCCAAGGGTTCCAGTTTTATTGGAAAGCACGGGGATGACTTTTTAATGGCCAATGACTTGGCCTGGGTGGGATTCAGTGTGGAGATCGGGCCGGATGGTGGAGTTTACATTCTTGATTGGCACGACCAAAACATTTGTGGAAACGAAATCAAGTTTGCGAATTCTGCCCGGGTGTATCGTATCATGCCCAAAGGGGTTAAAGGGCCGAAGCCTTTTGACCTCGAAAATTTATCGGATCTTGAACTGGTGGAATTACAGAATCATTCCAATGACTGGTATGTTCGGCAGTCCCGGACCATTCTTCAACATCGGGCTCTCAAGGGAAAATTGGATAGCGAAAAAGTCCACCCAAAGCTACTGACGATGTTGGCGGATGCCCCCAAGGTTTCAAAACGTTTGCGAGCTTTGTGGGCACTTCACTGCACCGGAGGTATCAGTCAGGAGCATGCACTTTCTTTGCTTGATGATTCTGAAGAGTATATTCGTGCATGGACCGTTCAGTTGCTGACCGAGGAAAAGAAACCTTCTGCAACTGTCCGGGAGAAATTCGCACAAATGGCAAAGTCGGAAAAATCACCCGTCGTTCGACTGTATCTGGCCTGTGCATTACAGCGTCTCCCCTACAACCAGCGCTGGGATATCCTTGGGGCTCTTTCAAAGTATTCTCAGGACCGCGAGGATAACAACATTCCCCGAATGCTCTGGCTTGCTTTGGAGCCCATGGTTTTGGAATCTCCCCATAAAGCTCTTTCCCTCGTAGCAAAATCCAAACTTCCCCGCTTGCAGGAATTTACCCCCCGTCGCCTCCTTGGCGGGAAAACAGCCTCCAATTCTAGAAACTCTCCCAAATCAAATATGGCTAAATGGCAAAGGCTTATTCAGCAGGCAGCACCCAAGTTCTCCATAAATGGCTCGGGGGTTGGAGGAGTCGTTCGTTTCGATAGCTTTCGAAACAAACCTGCCACCCGTACCCATCCGATCAAAAGGGGAGTACCATCGGTTCTTAGCCGAAAGCTGAAGATAGAAGATGATAAGAAAACCGTTCTGCGGGCCACGGTGAGTCATCATCCACATGGAGACTGGGAATTGCGTGTAAAGGTAAACGGGAAAATTATTTCCAGCAAGGAAGTCTCCTCGAAGACTGTTAGCGATGAATGGCTTACCCATGAAGTGGACCTGTCTCCTTACGCCGGTAAGGAGATCAATCTTCAATTGGAAAACCAACCTACTGATTGGCGAAATGAATGGGGCTACTGGAATGAGATCAAAGTACAAGCCATGCCCTTAACATCCCTAAAGAAGGAATCCGTTTCCCAAAATAAAAAAGTGGTTTTTATATCCGGTAAGCCCAGTCATGGTCGGATGAAGCATGAGCACCGGGCGGGTAATATGATTCTGGCCAAACGGTTGAACGAGGCTGGTTTACCTGTCGAAGCCGTTGTCTTGGAAGATATCGGTTATCCCAAAGACGAATCCGTTCTCGAGGACGCATCCACCATCGTGATTTTTTGCACCGGGCACGGTGGTCATGTGCTAAATCCGAAACTCAAGGAATTTGATGCCCTCATGAAAAAAGGGATCGGAGTGATCATGATCCATTGGGCGACTGAAGCGGTTAGCGGTGCCCCCGGAGATAAGTTTCTTGAATGGATGGGTGGATTCTGTGATCTCAACTGGTCGGTCAATCCCCACTGGAAACCAAATTTTAAACCCCGCAAACATCCAATTTGGAATGGAGTTCAACCTTTCAGTGTCGATGATGAGTGGTATTATCATATGCGTTTCGTAGAAGATCGAACCGGTCTTACTCCCATTCTCACAGATGTTCCCCCCATGGAAACTTTGAAGCGTCCCGATGGGATGCGCAGTGGTAATCCATCGGTGCGTAAGGCGGTGGCCAACGGGGAGAGTCAACATGTCGCCTGGGCCTATGAGCGTCCACAGGGTGGTCGGGGCTTTGGATTCACCGGCGGGCATAATCATGTCAGTTGGCAGGATGACAATTATCGAAAGATCATGCTCAACGCGATTCTTTGGACCGCTGGAATGGAAGTTCCCGAGAATGGGGTGGATTCTCTTTCTCCTGATGATGCGGAGATCGAGTCCAACTTGGATCCGATTCGTAAAAAATAAGCTTGGATGAAAAACAAAATGCGAAATTCTTTTCTAACGGGAACTTTCTCAATCCTTTGCTTGTCGGTCATCGCCCGACCCAATGTCTTGATCATTATGACCGATGATCAGGGGTATCCTGAGATTTCAGCCCATGGGAATCCGGTCCTGCAGACACCCTATCTGGATCGCTTGCATGGTCAGAGCCTTCGTCTGTCTGATTATCATGTTTCACCCATGTGCACTCCCACCCGTGGTCAATTGCTGACCGGATTGGATGCAGCACGAAACGGTGCGGTGAATGTCAGTAGTGGTCGGGCCCTTCTCCGGCCCGAAGTTTCAACTATTGCTAATTTCTATGAAGATGCCGGATACAAAACCGGAGTCTTTGGGAAGTGGCACTTGGGAGCCAATTATCCCTTTAGGCCACAGGACCGGGGTTTTCAGGAAAGTGTCTGGTATCCATCCTCCTCCATCCCTTCTGTTCCTGCCTATTGGGGAAATGATTATTTTGACGATGTTTACATTCACAACGGGAAGGAAAAGCGATTCAAGGGCTATTGCACGGATGTGTTCTTCAATGAGGCGATGCGATTTATGTCGGAGTCCGCACAAAGTAAAAAGCCCTTCATGTGTTATCTCGCCACTAACACCCCCCACGGTCCCTTCTGGCCCAAGGAAGAGGACCGAAAGGAGATTGCGGAGGTGCTTGCTAAGTCTATTTTCGATCACCTGGATAATAATCTCAAAAAGCGCCTGGCTCTCTATTTGGGAATGATTCGCAATATCGACAGGAACATGGGCAGGCTCATGAAATTTCTTGAAGATGAGAACTTGGCCGAAGATACGATTCTGATTTTTAAAACCGACA
>Ga0181607_10005032_pt1 | contig 11216 bp, 9 predicted proteins | sample 041ome_9_FD_132420 | JGI IMG/M metagenome (GOLD analysis project Ga0181607, IMG submission 132420) | Coastal salt marsh microbial communities from the Groves Creek Marsh, Skidaway Island, Georgia - 041413US metaG (megahit assembly) | ecosystem: Environmental > Aquatic > Marine > Intertidal zone...
CTGTCCGAGCACGTATCGAGCACGTAACACGAGAGAAGGAGCAAAGAGACGCATTGCGAGAGCGGAGATAACGCGCGGAATCGTTTGACGAATCGTTTTTTTTTCAGCACCACTAACGAATAGCGCTCGTTGTAGTTAGTATTGTTGTTGTTGTTGTCCTCCTCCGATGTCGTCGTCTTTTGTGTCGTCATCTATGATGCGCAGTTTAGTCCCGGGACGAAATGACGAATTCTTCACTTCTTTTCCCGAACCTTCTTGAGCTTGCAGAAAACATGGAGAATAAAGAAGAGCCGAAGATGAGACGAAGAAGAAGACGTCACCTCGGTGGTCGTACTAATCGTTACCATCGTCGTCGTCTCGTCTTTTTCGTCGTTTCCTCTGCCCTCTTAGTCGTCGTCAAAGCGTCGTCGACTTTGGTGGATTCGTCGAAGAATCGCCTCGCGAGCGCAGGAAGTGTGCGCGACAGCAACGACGCCATCAGTCGACTCTCCGACAACAAAAACGATATCGACGACGACGATACGAATAATAACATCGACGAGGCGTGCGAACCACTCTCGGTCGCACGCGACGACCGGTGCGAGTACGTGAAAACGACGCCGTCCTGCCGCCTCGAAAGCGCCAACAACGCGTTCATAAACTACCGAAAAACGTACTATTGCGTCTCCAACTGGGCGACGAAAAGAGGAGGATCGGAGCTTTCGGGAAACGTGTTACTCTTTTCCTTGGCGTTTTCACTGATTGCGCTGTTCTTTCACGTGTTAGCGACGGTCGCGGAGTGCTTTTTCTGCCCGGCGTTGGCGAAGATTTCGGTGTATTTAAAGCTGAGAGACGAGGTGGCGGGCGCGACGCTGCTGGCGTTTGGGAACGGCGCGCCGGATATTTTCGCACAGATTGCCGCGCTGAATGATTTGAGCTCGAACGAGGAGACGGACGGGATACCGTTAGCTTTAGGGGCGGTTTTAGGGGCGGGGATGTTTATCGCGTTTGTGGTGTTTCCGTCCGTGGTGCTCGCGGCGCCGGAATCGAATTTGAACGCGAGACGGCTGAGGAGCGGGAGGAGAGTCGGAGGGTACGTCGAGGTCGATAAGACGGCGTTTACGAGAGATTGCGGGTTTTATTGCTTAGGTGTGATGGCGTTGGTGAGGTGCATAGTCGTCGGCGAGGTGACGTTTAGGAATTCTTTGCAGCTGTTTGCGTTGTACGCGTTGTACGTGGCGAACGTGTTGCTGCCGGAAGGATGGAACGCGAGAGAGATTGGCGGCGGGTTAGCCGAGAGATTAGCCGCGTTAAGACGAGAGCCGAGCGCTGCATTGGCTGCTACTGCTCGTAATCGTGTTAGAAGTTCTAGAGACAACGTTTTAGACGACATAGCTGAAGAAGATGACGACGCCGATGAACGCGGCGATGACGACGCCGAAGTAGGTTTGCTCGTCGACGAAGAGGAAAACAACGAAGAAGACCAAGACGAAGAGGAAAACGACGACATCAACGATTCTTCCTCTGCTTCCGAAATTTCATCAGAAACACCTTTCGACGACGAACTTAGCGATGCTGATGACGATGACGACGACGACGACGACGGGTCCATCTTACATCACCCTTGGGAGCGCGGATGGCGTCAAAGTCGGCTCTACGACGCGCAAAACGGCGAGTCTCTTTGGAAGCAGTGTTGGCTCGCGTTTACGTCCGTAGCATCGCTTCCACTCTTCATCGTTCGCGAGATATTAAAGTTCTCTATGCCTGAACTCGGATTTAACGGGCGTCGCGTGAGACGATGGCAAACGAGCGCGTTGCCGATATGCGCGCCGCTCTTTTTCGTCTGGGCGGAGAAGATGTATCCCGGTACTATTCACACCGGCGGCATCGTATACGGCGGTATAGTTGCGACTGCTTTTTCCGCCATCATTTTCACCGCTTGGCCGCATTTGATGCCAGACAACTACGCCGTCACGCGAAGAAGCAGAAGCGCACGAAGGAGAGCTCCAACGACCAACTACCCGACCACGACGAGTAACCCAGCCTCCCGCCTTTTCTCCGGCATGCTCACCATCGTCGCCTTTCTCGTCTCCATGGTATGGATGGACGTCGTCGCCGGTGAAGTCGTTTCCTTACTCACCGCCGCGGGTAAAATCTGCGGCATCTCCGAAGCCTTGCTCGGCGCCACCGTCCTCGCGTGGGGCAACTCCGTCGGCGACTTCATCGCCAACCGAACGGTCGCCCGAGACGGCCGCCCGAAAATGGCCGTCGCCGCCTGCTTCGCCGGACCAACCATGAACGTCCTATTAGGCACCGCCGCTGGTTTAGCCTTCCGAACCTTCTCATCGGGCGACATGAAAAACATCCAAGCCGCGAACGAGCTCTTCGTCCTCTTCGCGTTTCTCATCTGCGGCTTGCTCTTCCTACTCTTCGCCGCGCCGTTCTTGTGGCGATGGCGAGTCGGAAAGAAGCAAAGTTACGGGATGATGGGGTATTACGCGCTCTTCGCGGTCACGTACGCGCTGACGTCGACGAAATACATATTCAAAACGCCGTGGGTTCGTCTGGAATAAAGTTGACGATGATGCCGTCGTTTCGAAAAGCTGTACCTGGTACCTGGCCTGGTACTTGAAAATGTAGTTCTTTATTAGTTTATCGCGCGTACGTACGCGCAAAGTTGTAACAGCTTCATCACTATTATTATACGCATACGTGCGCGCAAAGTTGTACAGCTATTTTTAAGCAAAATCACGTCATACAATTCAGCGTCATCAACGAAAGCACCTCTTTTTGCGAAAGAAGAAGACGAAGAAGAAGAAGAAGAACAACAAACATGTCGAGCGTTGTTATGAGCGCGACGACGACGAGCGCGTCGTCGTGTCGTTGCATCAACCCTCGCCGCCAAAAGGCGTTTCATTGTTTACACGTGACAACCTCCAAACGCTCGTCCAATTGGAACCGACGGAAAACGGACTTAGTTTCCGCGTCGACGATCGAGACGACGACGACGAAAGAGGAAGACCCCAAACAAACGAAAGCGCGAAAAAAACCAAACAGGGAAGAGTCCGTGCTCGTCCAACGCCGATTGGCTCGAAAAATGGCCGAAGCGCAAGCCGGGTGGATCGTTTTAAGCGAGAAGGAAAAGAAGAAAGGAAAAACAGTTACGACGACCCCGAGAGACACGAGGAAAGAGGAAAAGGAGGAGGATTTTGACGACGAGGACGAGAGCGCGCTCTTCAACCTCTCCTTAGTGAACGCCACCGTTTTCGAAGAAGCGTATTCGAGAGGCAAATGGTTACTCTTTTTGCTCGTTTTACAATCGTGCTCGAGTTTTGTTTTATCGAGCAACGAAGCTTTAATCCAGGACAACGTCATCATCACGTTGTATCTGACGATGTTAGTCGGCGCGGGCGGGAACGCCGGGAATCAAAGCGCGATTGAAGTCATCACCGGATTAGCGACCGGTGCGATAGAATATAACGCGGAGAGTTTTGGGAAGACGGTATCGAAACAGTTACGAGTTGGCGCTTTGCTCGGGTTCTTTTTAGGCGCGGGAAGTTTCGCGAGAGTGTACGTGACGAATAGGGATGTAATCGGGAGTTTCGCGATTTCTACGGCGTGTTTTTCGATTGTTGTCTGTTCGACGATAGTCGGTGGAGCTTTGCCTTACGTGTTGATATTTTGTGGACAGGAACCAGCGAATGCGGGGAGCAGCGTCCAGGTCTGCATGGATGTCCTTGGAGTGACCATAACGTGTTTAGTGTGCACGTACATTTTCCAGAACGCGGATTTTGTTGTCGGCGTGCTGCATTCAACGACAGCGTCGTAAAAAATCACGCGTGTATATTTTACTTGTAATTCTAGATAGATAGATTAAGACAGCGCAGCGCGATGTGTTATTATCGTTGTTATATTTGTTCTTATTGTCATTATTATTCAACATCGATGGATGATTTCGTGTTTCGATCGCAAAACGCAATCGCGGCGTCCAAATTTCCAAACTTCTCAAGCAATTTAGCCTTTGACTCCGCCTCACACGTCGGCGATTTGCCGAATTTGAACATTTTCAACCAGTGCCGCTTGCGTTGATTGATGAACCAGTTGTTGATTTGCGTCGCATCGAGAGTAGTTTTGGCTTTTATCGCCGCTTTGTCATCCTCGGTTGGGTACGGCCAGCATATTTTTTTGTTCCAAAACTGCTTCAATACAATCAAGGCTTCCTTAGGGAGTTTACCTTTCGGCTTTTTATTCAACCACTCCTCTTCGAGTGCGGGTATGTCATCTTTATATTTTGCGAGAAGCTGGTTTCGAAAAGCTTCGTCAGATTTCATGGAAAGTTGAAACGAGCGGTCGTCTTCATCGCTATCTTGGCCGTCGACGGTTTCCTTCTCTGCCTCCTCCGCGCCTTGCTTGCGTTTCTTCGAGGCAGCGCCTGTAGCAGTAGCACCGATAGTATTCGGCGAATTTTTACTGTTATTGCTTTCGAGCAGAGTCAACTCTTTCATTTTCGCATCAAAACTTTCACATGCTCGATCGGTTTCGTCGTAAATTGCCGTCAGCTCTTTTTGAAATTTACGAGCGTTTTCGCACGAGTGCTCCATGAACGCGTTCAGCTCTTGCTTAAACTTGGCGTCTTCGCATATGCGCTCCAACGAGTCTCGCCGGAAGAACGAATCTGGAATCCTGCACAACTCGATGTTTTCTCTCTCTTCGCTACTATCCATGGTAAACGTCGTCACGTTCGACGACGACGTCGGCGACGGAGAAACATCGCTCAAACGAGTATTTTCTCTTTCGGCGTCTAATTTGGCGAGAAACTCTTTATCCTTCTTCTCTAAACTCTCCCTTTCTCTCTTCGTTTGCGCGGTTAACTTCCTACATGTCATCATTATCTCCACGTATTCGCGAAACTTCTCGTGCGTTCTCACCGCTAAAATAAACTCCTCTCGCGTTCGTTTTTCCGTCGTCGTCGCTTTTCTCGAAGCCGCTTTCGCTTCGGCCGGCGCCAGTCGATCATCGCGCTTCTCTTTCTTCTTCTTCTTCTTCTTCTTTTCAGCATTACTCGTAGTATTCGTAGTACCGATAAAAACTTCGTCGCGGCGTCTCCTCTTCTCGACGTCGAGGCCGTGTCGCTCTAACAACTTGTTCCACTCGTCGTCGATGATGTCTTCGTCGTCGTTTTGTATCGCGGCGAATGTTTTCAATCCTATTGCAAAGAAAGAAGTGAGTATTTTTAGCAACACATTATTGAGGGAAAAAAAATACCTTCATCTTCTTCTCGGTCGTCGTCGTCGTCCTCGCGAGGAGGGGGCGGTGCGAGAAGAAAATCTTCCTGAACGTCGTCGTCGTCGTTGTTCCACGACGCGTTCTCGGAGATGATGGCGTCGACGTCCCCGTTGTCCTCCACCCTTCTGCACCCGCCTTCTCTTTTTGCTGCTGCTCTTCTTCTGTTTTTGCTCTCGTCGTCAAAGACGTGGAAAAAATCCGTCGGCAACGCCAAGGACGCGTCGTTCGTGTCGCCGTCGTCGTCGGTCGTAAAGAATAGCATCGCTTCGTCTTCCGCCCTTTTTGTTGTCGTCATCTTCGCAAATTATAACTCGTATCGAGTTCGTATTCGTCTGCGACGGATTTGATTTGATGTGTCGTATTTTTTTTTCATTCCACATCTGACATGTGGCTGATCTATTTTCGAACAACGCATAGTATATCATCGAGTATTTTGGTGTCCAACCAAGAGTGGATGGAGATACATGGGATCGCCAAACGGAAGAAAAATACATAAGAAGTTCCTAAAAACAGCAGAGGAGGTCTCGGAATTCAAACTCTCTCTTAACGGGTGTGGAACCTCATCTCTTTTGGTGGTGTTTCTCTATTGCGTACAGACAGTTTCCTCTGCACAAAAATGTCTTCTCGCAAAACTCTTCCAATTCTTCGATGGTTGACGCAACACGCACGACAACAACGACGACGAGAACAACCTCGGCTTTTTTGCGAGCAGCGAGAGCGAACGCTTTTCAGCGGCGTCGGTAACTTTTTTTCCTCCTCGTCCTCGTCGTCGTCGTCGAAAAAAGAAGAAGACAACAAAGAAGAAGAAGAATCGATCGATTCCATCGCTCGGCGAGACGGGAAATTCGATTTTCTCCACGTCGCCGAACGGTTGTTCGAAGAGGAAGAAGAAGAAGACAAAAAGAAGAAACAGACGAGAGAAGATTACACGAGACGGTGGGAGTATCACGCGTGGCATTTGTTTTTAGCGTTGGCCGTGCCCGTCGGGTTGAGCGCGTCGGTGGTGTCGCACGTGCGACGACATCCGCACCCGAATTTACTCCTAAGAAAGGAAAACGAAATGAAGGAAACGCGGTTGAAAGCGGAAGAGGCGATGACGGAACAGAAGAAATTTGAAACGAACGTGATTGAAAAGGCGAGGAAAGAAAACGAGGGGCGATACGGGAAACTCGCGGAGAGGATGGAGCGGTTGGAGAGAGAGATGGAGGAGGAGAAGAAGAAGAAGAAGAAGAAGAAGTCATCCGACGACGGTTGTTAAAAAGACGCTCTCGTATGATAGTATGTATTCGTCGTAGGTTTTGGTAGAAAAGCGTATTATTTAGCGTTAGCGTTAGTGAATGAGTTTAGTAATAGTACAAGTTAAAAGGCTCGCTTAATCGACAGTCGTTTCTTCGGTGCGCGAAAATCTACGCGTATTCGGTCTCCTCCGTTTTCGTCCTCGTAATGCTCGTAACTCTCGAGCATGCGTTTCAATTCCCCTCTGGTTTTCTGCATCGCGTTCGCTTTAATATCTCGAAACATCTTTTCCACGTCTTTGCCGTGTTTTGACATCAACATTTCGCAGATTCTCTTCTGTCTCGGCGTCAATCGTTTCGGTTTCGCGATGCCTGAGGAACTTTTCTCGCCGACGGCTTTCCTCAACTCGTCCCGATCTGCGTTCTCGGTCAACGTTTTGTCCGCTGCTTTCCTCTTTCTCGCGTTCGCATTCTCGTCGTCGTCCATATTCTTCACGTTATCTGCCAGCGCGTTCCTCCCGCCCACGTAATAAAACCTGTTCGCGTTCGAGACCAGGCCGTTCCTGGAATAGTTATTCACGCACGACGTCTCTTTATTCCAACTCGTTTCGTTCTCCTCACTCGTCTTCGCGTGCTCGTCTGCTCCGGATGATGGAAGTTTCACGGATTTCACCGCCACGAACTGTCTCGTCTGCGACACTTTTCCAACTTTTACCGACGAGGAGGAGGATTTGTGTTTTTTCTTCCTTCGGCGAGAGGAACCCATGAGTAGTAGTATAGTATCGAAGAAAAAGAATTTTAACACTCGTACTCCTACTACTGATAATAACCACCACAGAGAGAGAGCTGTAGTATATCTCCTCTTCGTCTCTCTTTGTCTTCTTCTCTCTCTCTCTCTCTCTCTCTCTCTCTCTCTCGCTTTGATACTACTAAAGCCGCCAAATCGAATTTTCCGCTTTCGTCGTCCGAGTGCATTTTTTCCATTTAGGGTATATTGTGACACCCTAAAATATACAGAGCTCGACTTTTTCTTTCTCTCGACTCTTGGACAGACGCGGCAGAAATTTATACTCGCGCGTTTAGTATATCATCTGACATCATCATCATGTCGTCGTCGGAAACGCAAGCGCTTTTGAACGGAGACGAACAGAAGAGAACAAGTAAGTCTTCTTCTTCTTTCACGTCACCGTTAAAAGCGGCGACGGCGATCGTCGCCGTTTCGACGTCCCTTTTTGCCACCGCGTCGTACTCCGTGTCGGGGACGCGGGGATCGTCGTCGTCGCGATTGGGCGATCTTTCTCAAAGAGAAGGAGGCGTGGACCTGTTTAAACGAGCGGTGGCGAATTTAGGCGAAGATGCCACGACGACGACAACTGTAGGTTCGAACGATAAAGTCACCTTAACCGTGGGGTGTTCGCACAGAGACGTCTTGAAACGTTTGCCGTTCGACCCGGAAGGTTGGGATTCCAAAGTCGGGGCGAAACTCATCACGGAGAGCAAATCGAAAACGTTTTCGTACGAAGACGCGATCGAGATGAAAGAAATCGGATGCGGGAAGTTTCAAACGCCGTACAAGTTAGGGAACGGCGCGAAGTTTGGTTTTTACCTGTACGAGAAAGCGAACCCGGAGAACTACGTGAGCGATATTGGCGGGAAGTTGGTATTGCTCGAGGAGGAAGAAGAGGAGGAAGCGGCGATTGGCGAAACCGCCGCGTCTTCTTCGAAGAAGAAGATGAAGAAGATGAGTCCGTCTTCTTCGGTTTTAAAACCGTCCGCGACGACCAACACGGAATCGTCGTCCTCTACTACCACCGATTACGCCGCGCAAGCCGTGGCGGCGGAGCAAAACGCGAACGAAAGAGCGAAGGAAATCTCCGCGTTGTTGTCGGCGAGCGTCGGGAAGAAGAAGCACGCGTCCTCGAAGAAATCGGTGAAAAAGCACGTCGAAGAAGAAATCGAGGAAGAGGTATCCGAGGACGGTGCGGTTGAAAAGAAGAGCTCGAAGAAGCACTCTTCTTCTTCTTCTGCTGCTGCTGATAAGACGGTGAAAGGTTCGAAGAAATCTGATCCCGTCGCGGTCGCTAAGGAGGAACTCGAGTCTTCCGGCATCGAAGTCGTCGGCGAGTACTTTGACTGGGGATGGTGGATGTCTGCGTTGTCGCAAGGATCGCAATACCAAACCACCGATATCACGTGTGAGAACACCACGTGCACAATGCAAGTGTGCGAGAAGACGAAGTGCACGGAATATAAGAAGGAATGCGAGACGACGGAAGTGTGCGATGATCTCGGCGACTTCGTGAAGGAGCAAACGGCGTCGATGGGCAAGTCTGGCATCACCAAGAAACAAGCGTCAAAGGCATTGAACAAAGCCACCGAAGCAAGTTCGGAAGTTTCCGAGTTTGAGATTAAGACCTCGTCGTCGTCGTCGACGAAGTCTCATCACAGACACTTGCTCTCTCACCACGCTAAGGTGGCTGACGTCGAGGAAGTCGAACCGACGCACGCGAAGGTGCACAAGAACAAACACTTTGCTGGTTTCGGTTCCGACGCGGCTAAGGCGGCAGAAACCGAAGAAGTTGAAGAACTCGACGAAGAAATCGAGGAGGCGAAAGAAGAAGTTGAAGAAGAAGAAGAAAAGGTTTCGTCGAAGAGCAAGAAGTCTTCATCTAAGAAGTCTTCCAAGAAATCTTCCTCCTCCTCCTCCTCCAAGAAGCACAAAGGAGACGGTATTGCGGATACTGGTGCGAACGAGTTCGACACGCGTCACCCGGCGCACATCGCCTCCAGAATGTCCAGCTGCACGACGCAACACGTCGCTGAGAACATGGAGTTTTACCCGAGAGTTCACGGTCCGGCGAACGCCAACCACGTTTACATCTTTGGTGGATGCTACAACGACCGCGACCACGAGACGTGTAACATCCCGGTCGATGTGAACCCGAAGCAATGCGTGATTGTCCATTTGAACGACAAAAACTTTCAAGAAGCAGTCAACGCGTGCTTGGAAGAAGCGCCGATCGATGGTAAGTGCGTTCAGTACGGCAAAGAGTCCAAGTTCGGGATCTTGCCGAGATGGGACGTGACGCAAGTCCACAACATGCAAAAAGCCTTCGCGGATACCGATTTCAACGGCTACCTCGGGAGCTGGGACACTTCTCAAGTTCGTAACATGAACCAAATGTTTGCGAACAACAAAGCGTTCAACGGTGATATTCGAAAGTGGAACTTTGAACACTTAGGTTCCGCCACTGGAATCTTTGACGGCGCCGACAAGTACAACGCCAAGTGGGAGTGTGGCTTCAAAGCGACTGGGATTATCGATTTCAGCTCGTGCCAATCGTCCGAAACGTTGAAAAAGCAAAAAGAAGTCGAAGACAGATTGCAACGCTCGCACTTCGTCTCGAACCCGGAATACAACCCGGAAGAAGAGAACGCGGTGCAAGAAGATTCTGAACCGCTTTCTTCGGCGACGGCTTTTGATGACGAAAACGCGGAAAAGTACGCCGCGGAAAGAGAGCAAGCTTTCAACGAGCAAGTCGAGGAAGCGAACGAAAAGGAAGAGTCCGGTGGTTTGTTGCAGAAGCTTTTTGGGGGCGGTAGTTCTTCCTCAGCCGCACCAAAAGAAGAACACGAGTTACCAACGGCAGCAGCAACTACAACTGTTTCCAATGATGGCGATTACGAAAGTAGCAACGAGCGACCGACACCAACAGCACCAGAAGAACTCGCCAAAGATGACGCGAGTTCCTTAGCATCTTCCGATGACGACGACCGAACGACGAGCTCCTCCTCCTCCTCCTCCTCCTCCTCCTCTTCTTCCTCGTCGTCGTTTTCCTCCAAAACCTTCACGGAGAAGGATTTAACCGATGAGAACTTCAGACGGCAAGTCGCTTTGTGTTTAGCAGAAGAGCCGAAAAAGGGCGATTGCATGGACAACGAGTTCGGGCCGATGATTTCTTGGGACACGTCGAAAGTCACGAACATGTACGAAACGTTCCAGAACCCTCCGATGTTAGTCGAGGGTGATGAATCCTCTTCATTCAACGGCGACTTATCCAAGTGGGACACTTCGCACGTCACCAACATGCGAAGAATGTTTAGCAACGCCAAGGCGTTTCAAGGCGGCGACTTGAGCAAGTGGGACACCTCTCACGTGCAAGACATGTCGCAAATGTTTTCCGGCGCGAACTCTTTCGACGGCGACATTAGCTCCTGGGACACCTCTCGATGCGAAGACATGCACCACATGTTTGAAGACGCGCAACTGTTCAACCAAGACATTGGCAAATGGCAAGTCGGCAAAGCTTTGAAAATGCGCTCGATGTTTCGCAACGCCGAAAGCTTCGACCAAGATTTACGAAAGTGGTCGGTGGCCAAAGTCGCCGAGCAAGAGGACATCTTCAAAGGCGCGAGCGCGTTCAACGACAAGTTCGAATGCGCGTCCAAGCACGATGGTCCAATCGTCTCGTGCAAAGATAAGAGCGAAAAGACGAAGGACAAATCGAACAACAACGTGTTTTCCAAAATCTTTGGTTAACAACGCGACGAGCGGAGCTGCTTTTCGCGAAAGAGATCTCATCATCAAAAACACGCGGCGAAACGAGCGAAAGAAAAAGAGAGTTTTTTTCATCACCATTATTAAAGAGAGAAGAGAGTTACTATTACACACACACATAACACATACATTAGCATTTTAAAGAGAATCTGTACTTA
>Ga0181607_10005041_pt1 | contig 11205 bp, 8 predicted proteins | sample 041ome_9_FD_132420 | JGI IMG/M metagenome (GOLD analysis project Ga0181607, IMG submission 132420) | Coastal salt marsh microbial communities from the Groves Creek Marsh, Skidaway Island, Georgia - 041413US metaG (megahit assembly) | ecosystem: Environmental > Aquatic > Marine > Intertidal zone...
CCGAGGTCGCGCGATCGATCGATCGCCGCGTCGCCGTCCTTTCACCGATCGCCGCGTCGCGCGCGCGTCCTCGCGGCCGATCGATCGCGCGCGCGCGCCGATCGCGCGCGTCGCGCGCGCGCGCCGATCGCGCGTCGCGCGCGCCGCCCCGCGCCCCTCGCGGCCTCGATCGCGGTCGCGGTCGCGACGGCTTCAGGATAAAACCACGCGCGCGCTGCGCACCTTGCCCGCGGCGGCCTTCTTCCCCGCGACGCGCTTCGTCCCGGACGTGTTCGCGGCGTTCACGACGACGCGCGTGGAGCTAACGGCAAACATGTGTCTCGGTGGCGGCGGCGCGCGTGTCTGACGCCGCGCGGCGCGCGCGCGATCGCGGCGCGCGCGGTCGGTCGGTCGGTCGCCGTAAAGGTCCGTGTGTGCACGATCGACGGACGCGAGACCGAGCCCCCGCGCGCGACGCGCGGCGCGATCCGTCTCTGCACGACGCGCGCGAACACGCCGACATGGGTCGCGTTCGCACGAAGACGGTGAAAAAGGTGCGCGTCGAATCGAACGCGTCGCGAGCGGCACCGGCGACGGCGCGCGCGGCGACGGCGACGGCGCGAACGCGCGACGCGATGGACGGGGCGACGATGGAAACCCTAAAGGACGATCGCAGAGAGAACGAACGCGCGCGGGAGGGCGGCGTCGAGCGCGCGATCGGACGCGCGAACGGACGGGGAGGCGCGGGTGATTTTGAACGCGCGCGATGACTGACGACGACGACGATGCGGTGTTCGCGCGTGCGGTAGGCGTCTCGCCAAATCATCGAAAAGTATTACTCGAGGCTCACGCTCGACTTTGCGACGAACAAGCGCATCGCGGATGATATCGCGATCATTCCGTCCAAGCGTTTGCGTAACAAGATTGCGGGTTTCACGACGGTACGTTTTAAGGCGAGCGAAGCGCGGGAACGCGGTCGGTGCGCGAGAGGGCGCGACGGTGCGACCGAGGCTCGATCGGTGGGGTTTGAGACGCGCGAACGCGCGACTGACGTCGGGTTGATGAATCGTTCGGAAACAGCACTTGATGAAGCGTATCCAACGCGGACCGGTGCGCGGTATCTCGCTCAAGCTTCAAGAGGAGGAGCGTGAGCGCCGCATGGATTTCGTGCCGGAGAAGTCCGCGCTCGAGACGGACTCCATCGAAGTCGACCGGGACACGATGGATATGTTGAAGTCGATGAACATGGGTAACTTGCAAGGCGTTTCTGTGTCTAGCCGTGCGCACTACAACAAGGGTCCGCGACGTGATCGCGCGTAATTTCGCACACGTATGCCCGCGAGAACATTAGGTCATCGCGAGTAGAAATGTGAGAGACTAATAGACTTGGTTTAAATTGTCGCGCGTCGCCCTACCTGCGCATCGATTCCCTGAGAGATCCTCGCGCGCGCATGTTGAGTAGAATCGCTCGAGTGTCCATATCGCCGACCTCGAGGACGTTCGTCGTTTCTTTCAGCGCGCTCTCGCTCGACTTTTCTGGACTTGCCGCGGGCGTCTCGACGACGACGGAGTCGTCGCCTTCGTTGGGCGATTTTCCATCAAAGTCGAGCTTTACCACCGTTTCGCGTCTCGCCTTGAACGATCCTTTCCTGCCAGAGAACGAAGAAGACGATCTCGTCCGTTCAAGCGGAAGCGTGGGTAACCCAGTGTTGTTTGCCGGCATGTTGTCGACGCCTCGTTTCGCTCTCTGCTCGCGCGCGACTTGCGCGTCCAGTAACGTCTGCACTTCTTGAAATATGTCTTCGAATGAAGGTCTGAGCGAGGGATCGCTCTGCCACGCGCGCTGCATCAACGCGCGATATGATTCGGCGTCGAGAAAAGCGGCGCCGTGCGTCGCATCTACCTCTGGACGATCGCCGTCCGGAACGATGGAGACGATTTGATAAACGTGCAAATCCTTGAAAGGCGCTTGCAAGCTTTGAAGCTCCCACATGACGATGGCGAAGGAGTACACATCTGATGCTGTACCATACTGTCCGTCTGTCAGAACTTCAGGGGCCATCCAACGAGGCGAGTGAAGAGTACCTGAGCGCTCTGCGCCCTCGCCCGAGGCGACGATGTCGTTGTGCACTCGAGATAGGTTGAAATCGCCGACTTTGACACGGTAGTAGCGGTCTACCATAAGATTGGCACTCTTTAAGTCTCGATGCAAAACGGACGCATCGTGCAAGTAAAGCATCCCAGCCGCGGCACCGAGTGCCATCTGAAGGCGTATACGCCACGGCAACTCGGGCGCGCCCGGCTTGATGTGTCGCTGAAGTACCGCGTACAGCGAACCTCGAACGCAAAACTCCTGCACGATGGCTGGACGCGGTGTCATCACGACCCCGAGCAAAAGCACGATATTTGGATGTCTGAGCTTCGTCATGATGCTCACCTCTTTCTCTAACTCTTCCAAAGAATGAATGAGTCCGCTCGACGTAACATCGATGTCTTGAGCGCCGATGAATTTCACGGCGACGTCTATGTGATTCCAAGTAGCTTTGAACACGCGACCGAACGATCCTTCTCCGATTTTTTGTTCAAGTTTAATATGATCGTACGCAATTCGCGCTGTTTCTGATAACGTAGCCGACTCGGGCGTCCTATTCACCGGAATAAATTTACTGTCATTCATCACCTTGGACGGCGATCCCAAGCCCAGACGTGAATGCTCCTTTCGCGCCGTCTGTCGAAGCTTTCCGAGCATGGCTTCGAGCTGCGAGAGAGGCCAATACATTATGCTTCCGAAACGACCGACGGTGATGACACCGATAGAACCACCGCCGTCTATCTTGGTTAAATGAACGAGCCCACTACCGTGCGCGACGAGCTTACTCGAGCGTAACTCGAAGGGTGAAGCGTTTTTCGAAGAAGCGAGCGTTTCGGCGTGGAGAGATGCTTCGTGCAACTCATGCGCTCCGGGGAGGGGCCAAACTGTCAGCTTTCCATTCGCGTGTCCGATGGCGATGATCGTTTCGACAGCCACGGCGCCGACGATGCTTTTACCAAAGTACTTGGAAAGCGACCACGCATCAACCGCCTTGAATCCCATTGTGATGTTCATCACGCGCTCGCCGGTTTCTACCGCGCACTTATCTCCGCCCCATATTTGCACCGCACCCGTGTCGTGCACGCTGACGATCAAATCTCGCACCGTGGGGTGCTGCATCAACGCAACCGCGGAGCCGAGATCTTCCAAACTCACCATGCGCACGCACTTTGCCTCAGCCACATCCCAAACCTCCAACACTAAATCATTCTCGCATGCGATGAATACCACCCCTTCTGAGCCGTCGCTCGCGTTGTGTAGCATACACGACACGCTTTTGGACTTTTTACGAATCGAGTCGGGATCTGGGAAACTCGGACGATGGGTGGCGGATGCGGCGACGACGTCGCGCGCGACTTTGAACTCTCCAGCAGAATCATTCGTACTCGCGACGACTCGCAATTCAACTACGGTACCATCCGTACAGCCAATCCACGCGCGCGTGCCGTCGATCGGTGCGATCGCCGTCACGGACTCGTTGCGCGCCACGACGACGATTTGCGAGTTCATCAATCGCCCCATATCGCAATCCCACGCCATGACCCCTCCGTTTTTCAAACCGGCCCATAACAACGGCGATCCGTTCGGTGCGTTCACCATCGTGACTATGGATGACTTCAAGAACGCAGAGCTCGTGCCCCCGCTAGGCCGAGCCATGCACGACGTGCCGCCCGTGGCGTCTACGCGCGGACTTTCGATTCGGCGCCGACCACGTATGAACATGTCGTACGCATCGAGCCTGGGAAACGCCCCGCCCGTGGACCACCAAAGCTCAGCCCCATCCGACCCCGCGGCGCACATCGTGAGCACACCCGAGCCAAAGATACTATCGATCGTCTGCGCGACGCCGCCTCGAAGCAGCCGGCGTCGCCCGTCGCTCGACACGCCCGCGACGCCCAATCTTCCCGACGCCCCGGCCATGTTCCACAGTTGTAGCTCCAGAGCCTCTAAATCTCGCGTCACTTCCTCGAATTTCCCATCGGTTTTCCCCCCTATCGCGTACCGCACCAGTTTTTGCGCCGTCGTGAACGACCCGTAAACCTCCGCCAGCGTCTTCCCGTGGTGCAACCGTCCCAGCACGCTCACGCATTGCCGCTTCACCTGCACCCGTCCACCATCATCATACATCGCGTACACGTTCTCCACCTCTCGCAGCGCCAACATCGTCGCCTCCGCTTGCCCCCACAGCGCCGAGCACTTCTCCCGGTGCGACACCGCGCCGTGCGCCGCGCGCTCGAGCGCGCGCGCCGCGCCGCGACACCGCTCAAACAGCCCTTCGTTCGCGCCACCGACATCATCGCGCATCCACGACGCGTCTTTCACCGTCGATCTGGACGTCGACGCGTCCTCGCGCGTCGTCACCGCGTCCTCGCGCGTCCCAACCGTCGTCATGCGCGCGCGTTCCGAAGCGCTTTCCGCGCGCGTCGAGCCGCGTCGAGCCGCTTTCGCGCGCGACGCGCGGCGCGACGCGTCCTCGCGCGCGCGTCTCGACGACGCGCGCGGGTCCGCGGCGCGCGCGCGGGTCCGCGGCCGCGCGCGCGGCGTCGCGATGTGTCGCGGGTCCGCATCACGGGCGTTTTCAACGTTGAATACGAGCCCGATCGACCGGTCGCGAACCGTCGGTGCGAGGACTCGGACGCGCGCGCCAACGTCCGACGATCGCCACACGTCGACGCGACGCACGCGGGACGAGCGCGCGCGCGATGTCTCCGAAGCCGCGCGCGATGAAGCGCGCGCGCGCGAAGGGCGCGAAACTACTCGCGGGATGCGCGCTGGCGTCGCTCGCGGTGCGCGGTGCGCGCGGGGACGCGACGCGAACGGGAACGACGCGGTTGGGTGTTGACGACGCGCGAGGGTCAGACGAGGCGCCGCGCGAGAGCGGGCGAGCGCGGCGCGCGCGCGCGGGGATCGCGTCGCTCGGGTACGGTCTGAGTGACGTGCAGCCGAACTTGAACGACGACACGCTGCCGCACGGAAAGCCGGGATGGCCTTGGAGGTTTGGCTCGAGGGAAGGGCTGAGCTTCGTGTGCCCGGACTCGAACGCCCACCCGAACGCCGACCCGAACGCCAATCTCGGCGAGGGTGACGAAGACTCGTACTTGGACGAGACCGATAATGCGTTGCCCGATCCTCCTCCGACGCGATACGTCGTTCGTTATGGGACGTACGGGTATTTCGCCGATACGGGCGTGGACAAGTACAACGACGCGTGGTTTGAAAGCGTCGAACACCAAGCGGACATCAAGTGGACGTACGGCGTGTGCAGACCGGGTCAAACCATCAAATGCGAGTCTTCGACGTTCGGATACGTCAACCCATTTCCTAGCATCGCTGATGGCATGCCCGGGAAGAAGTGTCAGTACTTGAACGTGAGAGACATTCCCAGCCACGACGTCAACGCGAGCATCTCCTTCGTTCCTGGCGAACAGCGCATGGACGTGGACTCGCTCGGCGCGGAGGTGGATTTGAATGTCATCAATACCGACAATCGCTGGGGTGTGAGATCGTTTTATGTTTTCAGCGCGGGTAAGGTGAAGGCGATGTTGAAAGAGATGTTCCCAGACACGGTGATGCACCAAGACTTTGTGTGGCACTGGTGCGCGAACGAGGGCTCCGACTACCCGTCCACGGGCTGCGAGTGCAACACGATCATGCGCTACGGTTGGACGGGTAACCAGACTTTACAAGCACCGAACCCGGCGGAAGACCCTGACTTTTCTAAGTGGACTATCGTCGACGCGAGATTCGAAGACACCCCCGTCATTCCGTGCAACCGTCACAAGCTCGGCGGCGTGCTTCCGTTTCCGCTCGCGAACGAGCGCATTTGCCAGTGCTTGGACAACACCACGCTGGCGTTGTTCAACGCCGGTTTGCAAGCCACCATAGGTGGTCCGGACGTCCCGGGGCAAACGTTGTTCAACATGACCAACCACACGCATTACTACAACAAGACGCACGTCGATTACGTCAGAGAGCAGCACCGAGCGGCGGCGGCGGCGGCGAACGCGTCGGACCATCCAGCGGACGATGACGCCGAAACACCCGACGAATCCGACCTCGGACGTCGACCCACCCCCGTAGAAAGACATCGGGCGAAGATCGCACAGCTCAGCGCGTCGCGCACCGATGTCGACTCTATTCTCACCGCGAGCGGGGCGACGCTCGTCGTCGCCTCTGTCGCCGTCTTCGCCGTCGTGGTCTTCGCTCGGTACAGGCGTTTGCGCGAGTACGAGCGCGTGCCGGAGACGATCGAGACGGACATAGATTTTTAACGCTCTCGCGAGTGGAGGGTAATAATTGCAATCAATCGTAACACTAATCACAATCGTCGACGCGCCGCGCGCGCGGCGTCGCTTCAAACGCGCGTCTCGCGCGCGCGTCCTCAGATTCCAGCGCGCCGCGCTCGGCGACGACCGACGACCATGCCGAGCGTGGTGCAGAAGGGCATCGATAAGGTGCGCCTGATGGCTGGCCTCGAGCCGTCCGCGCCCGCGCCCGGCGAGCAGACCGCCGAACTCCTCGACGAGTACACGTCGTGCGCATCCTTGACGTACGAGCAGCGCATGTACGGCTTTGCGTTCTGCGCTCTGTTCGGTGTCATGTGCAGCGCGCTGTCGAGCGTGTTCTGGACGCGACCGACCAAGTTCGCGACGCTGTACAGCATGGGAAACCTGCTCTCGCTCGCGAGCACGGGGTTCCTGACCGGGTTCGCGAGGCAGCTGAAGAATATGTTTCACGGGACGCGCTTCGCGGCGACGTGCGTGTACCTGGGAGCGCTCATCATGACGCTGGTGTGCGCGGTGGAGCTGAAATCGTTCCCACTCACGATGGTGTTCTTAGTCGTGCAGTGGTGCGCGCTGATTTGGTACTGCATGAGCTACATACCGGGAGGCCGCGCGGCGCTCAAGGCAATCGCCAAGGCGTGCTGCGGCGCGGGTGGAGAATCGGGTGATTTCTTTTAGAATTTGTAAGTTTACACAAGACAGTGCTAGCTAGCGCGCGGCGCGTCCGTGGAACGAGCGACATCGATCGCGCGCGATTCTTCGTCGATCCTTCGTCGATCATCGACTCCGAATCGCGCGGTCTTTCTTCTCGCCGACGCTCGGTTCGCGCTACGCCAACGATCCCAACGTCCCGCGCTCGCCTAAATCCCCCGCCGCGGTCTGCCCTCCCGCGGCCTCTCCCGCCATCTTCGCTCGAGCCTCCGCGAACAATTTATTCTGCAGCGCCATCGCGTCCTCCGCGCTCATGTCGATCCGCTTCCTCTTCTTCTTCGCCTCGCGCTTTTCGTTTTCCTCCTCCTTCGCCTCGTCGCGCGCGATTTCGCACTCAACCTCGTACGACTCGAACCCCAGCGCTCGCAGCGCTCGCAGCACGTGCTCCGCCGTTATCGTCGACTTTCCCTCTCGCGTCGACGCCTCGTTCGCCTCCGCGCTCACCGCGTTCACGAATTCATCCCCGCACTCGCACACCATCTCGCGACACTCGTTTGAGATTTTCTGATTCGCGTCGATCGCGCGCAGCGCGTCGTTGATCATCTTGTGCAGCGTCGCGCGCGGGAGCTGCAGCTCATCGTCGCTCACGCCGTCGCGGTCGAAGCCGTCCATCGCGCGTCCCGTCGCGCGCGCGAATGATGGCTGCGAATGCGCGCATCGACGGGACGCGAACGCGCGCGGCACGTCGCGACGCGGCGCGGCGCGCATGCCGCGGTGCGCGAGCGACGACCGACGATGGTCGTCCGCGGACGTCCCGGGCGAGGCGTCGACGCGCGCGCGACGCGAGCGACGCGAGCGACGCGTCTCGAACGCGACGACGACGGCGACGACGGCGTCGGACGCGGACGAACGCGACGGACGCGGACGACCGCCGCGCGCGACGACGACGACGGGGACGCGCGCGAACGAGACGAACGACGCGACGACGACGGCGCGCGACGACGCGGCGCCGAGCGTGCTGCAAAAATTGCAAAAGTGGGGGGATTACGAGTCGTGCGGGGACGTCGTGCGCGGGACGCGGTTGATTCCGATGAAGACGCCGCTGTCGCCGCGGTACGTGGAGGAGAATTGCGTGAACGCGCTGACGATGGAGTCGCTGATGCGAGGACAGCGCGCGCGAGGACGGGAGATCGGGCTGATCATCGATCTCACGAATCACGATTGTTTGTACGAGGACGACATACCGAGCGACGTGGCGCGAGTGCACGTGCGAAACGTGGCCAAGGCGGTGCCGAGCGCGAGCGACGTGCGAAAGGCGACGGAGGCGGCGAATAAGTTCTTGGCGACGGCGGGGAATGAGAATAAGTACATCGCCGTGCACTGCGCGTACGGATTCAATCGCACGGGGTTCGTGATTTGTTGTTATCTAGTGCAAATGTTCGGGGCGACGCCCGCGGAGGCGATGGAGCTCTTCGCCGAGGCGCGGCCTCCGGGATTGAAACACTTGCACTTCAGGCACGAGCTCGTCGAACGATACGCGCCGAGCGAGACGAGAGGCGATTCAGATTCCCCGATCGACGCCTTGTCGCGGTTGCGAATCCGTCGCTCGTTCGACAGCGAGCCGGATTTCCGCAACGCAATCGACGACGAGGACGAAAACGACACGCTCGACATCGAGATGAATCGCAAGCACTGGCGCGCGGCGCCGTGACCGGCGCGAGTCTCCGACGGCGTTCTTCGATATTTCTCCGCACTCGCATTTCTCGCACTCGCGTGCTCTGGTGTAATATGTACTTCAGTTTTCTAGCGCAGCCGAGCGCTCGCGCGGCCCGCTCGACGCGATTCGCACATCGCGACTCCCGCACCGACGCAATGGTGCGTCCACCGCCCGCTCGCCTCGAACGCGTCGAGATCGCGCGCGCATCGCGTCCGCGCGCGTCGCGCGCGCATCGCGCGCGCGCGCGCTCGTTCTCGCGCGCCGACGTTCCACGCGCGGGTTTACCCCAACCCGACATCGACGACTGACGCTCGCGCACGTCGCGATCGCGCGCGCTCGACAGCCCGTGGAGTCCATTCCACCGTTCGCCATCATCGTCGGCGCCATCACCGCCATGGGCGGGCTGCAGTACCTCACCCACGGCGCGGCGTACGGGAAGCCGCGCGCGATCGGGCAGGACGCGTTCGATCGTCTCGTCGCGGCGCGAGACGAGCGCGTCAAGACGGCCGCCGCGAGCGGACGCGGGGCGCAAAAGTAGCGCGTTTGAACCGCGACCGGGCGCTCGAGCGCCGTTGTAATTGATCCCTAGAGTAGCGCGGACGCGGCGAATCGAGACGCGACCCGGCGCCGGGCGAAGCGACACAATGTCGCGCGCGTCGTCGGCGGCGCGCTCGATCGCGCGCGCGGGCGCGCGAACGCGCGCGGGCGCTCGCGCGCGCTCGATTCGCCGCGCGCGACGCGCGCGCGTCGCGGCGTTGACGAACGAAGAAGTCGAGTTTATGGTTGAAAACTTCAAGCCTTGGGTGACGGATGAGGAAAGCGCGCGTAAGTGCGACGCGTACATGCGCGAAAAGCACGCGTCGCCGAGAGCGTTTAATTTAGAGAAGGCGCGGGCGGTCCTGGATTCGCTGAAAGCGGACCACGCCAAGTTACCCGAGGCCGCGGGGCCGTTTTCGCTGCCGAAGACGTGGCCCGGGATGTCCCTGGTGCTGGAGCGGTGCGGCGATTCGTTGGAATAGCGAAGACCGCGGCGCTAGTAGTGCTAGTATTAGTATTGCATGTCGCGATATATCGCGTCACGCGCTAGGAATGAATTCGCGCGCGGAAAGGTCGAGCTTGGGGACGGCACCTCGCTTGGCGTACAGCGCTCGACCGTCGGCGGCCAGCGTCAGCGCGCGTTTGAATTCTTCGTCCGCGCCGTTGTAATCCAGCACGCTGACGATAGAGACGGCTTGGATACCCAGCGCTTTTCCTATGCGTCTTTTGGTGAGCGCAAAGATGACTGGAACATCTTTTTCTCGAGCGTCCGCGATTATTTGTCGGACACGGTCGTCGAGGCCGCCTTCGCTTTCAATCTTCTCGATGTTCGGCGCGATGACGACAACCTTGCTCGTCCGCGCGTCCACGCTTTTCGCGACTTCGCGTAATCCGAAGAGCAACCGCCGGCGCATCTTCGCCTTAATCTTATCGGTGTGGTACAGACGGTCCTGAAAGCGTTTGAGCGTCGAAAGGAGCGTCTTGGTCGCCTCGTTGAGCTCGTCGGTGATTATTTGCTCGGCGTATCGTATGTTTAACGCGCCTTCTTCGCCGACGTACGTCTTCGCCGCTTTATTCTGCGACGCCGCTTTCTCCGCCGCTTCAGGGTCGTCCCGAATCGCGAGCTTTTTCGCATGCAGTTTACCGCCGACGTGCGCGTTCCATGCTTGCTCGCCGAAGCACTTCACGTCGCACACGTCACACGTTCGAGTCTCTTGCTTCACCTTGGCCGACTTTGGCTCTGGTTCGCCTTTCAGAACGTCCAGCAAACTTCGCACGCCCCACACCCCGGCCGGTGCACGCGCTTCGATGATGTCGAGCTTCTGTTGTACGCTGTGCTCGTCGGCGTTCTCGCCCTCTGCTGCGGCGGATTCGTCCGACACATCTTCATCCGAATCATCGTCCGAGTCTGCATCCATGCACATGAAATTCACACCAACAGAGTGATTCGTCTCGTCGTACGTCAGAAGCACATACACCCAGTCGACGCGAACCTCGATCTCGACTTCCACTTCCTCTTCGACGATCTTCTTTGATTCTTCCTCTCGCCGCGTTGTGCGCTCTCGAAGAATTATCTTTTTCAGCGTCGATTGCTTCTTTTTCTTCCCTTCTCGTCGCGCTTTGCCGCGTTTGGGCACCATGCCCGTCGACGTCGCCATGTTTGTGCTTCTAATCATCTGCTGCTCTTTACCCTCTGCCCTCGCGTTCTTCGCCGGCTTGTCCGTCTTGAAGTACGTCGCGAGAGAGTTCACCATGCTATTCGAAGTCTTCGTCTTAGAAGACACCAAGTCGCCTAAGTTCAGCGACACACGATTGACTTGCATATTGGCCGTCGGTATAATTCCAGCAGCGATCTGCGCCGCCTCTAAAACCTTCGCCTCGGGATTATTCAAACCGTAATGCGAAGCGCCGATGTGCTGCTCCAACGCGTCGTACGCCTTGAACGC
>Ga0181607_10005042_pt1 | contig 11204 bp, 15 predicted proteins | sample 041ome_9_FD_132420 | JGI IMG/M metagenome (GOLD analysis project Ga0181607, IMG submission 132420) | Coastal salt marsh microbial communities from the Groves Creek Marsh, Skidaway Island, Georgia - 041413US metaG (megahit assembly) | ecosystem: Environmental > Aquatic > Marine > Intertidal zone...
GCGGTTTTCAAAGCAGCGCGTTTTACAATTATTCTTTGATGTCTTCAGCTGCTACGGGCAGTGTGAAAAACGCAAAACCGCCAATGGATGCAGTCATAAGCGTAATACAGGTCATAATGGTTTTCATGATATGTTCCTTGAATGTGAGTGAGTGTGGGCTGCACAGAAAAAACTGCGCAGGACTACCCTAGGAAATTTAAACTGTTAAGTTCAATTACAAATATTCTGATATAATTATGGGAATTGTATATCGCGTGATACAAAATGTGGATGCGATGTTGCCGATCGTTGCAAGACCCGCTAGGCATCATGAGAGTTTTTGTAGGCGAAAGGGTCGAAAACGTGGCGTCATTTTTTGAACAAGTGTTAATGACCGATGGTTTGACGTTTTTATTTGCGGCCGCGCTAATCGCTGGCATTGTTCGCGGATTCGCGGGGTTTGGAACTGCTATGATATTCCTGCCGGTGGTAGGGCAATATCTTGCACCCACTTGGGCGATTGCTGTTTTGACCATCATGGATATAATTGGTCCTCTCCCGCTTGTGAAACGTGCGTGGCGTGATGCTGACCGTCCTGATTTGGGGCTTCTGGTGGTCGGATTATCCTGTACCTTGCCGATTGCGCTTTGGGCGCTGACTTTGTTTGATCCGCAAATTTTCCGATATATGGTCTCTGCTTTGTCTCTTGGTATGCTGTGTGTTTTGGCACTTGGGCTGCGCTATAGCGGCGCAGTGCTTCCCCCATTGGTATTTGGGATCGGTGGACTGGGCGGCGTTACGGGCGGATTGGTTGGGATTCCAGGACCGCCTGTTATTCTGTTTTATATGGCAAGTGCGCATCCGCCTGCCGTTATTCGCGCCAATAACCTATTGTATTTGTTATTCTTTGATCTTGCGATTTTGATCTTGCTACCATTGTATGGTGAAATGTCCTTGCAGGCCGCAGTCATTGGTTTGATGTTGGTTCCGGCTATGATGTTGGGTAACGTTTTGGGCGCAAAGTTGTTTGATCCTGAAAAGGAAAAGACATATCGTACGATAGCGTTTGTCATTATCGGCATCTCTGCGCTGATGGGCTTACCTCTTTTTGACTAGATAGGCAAAACGATGCAGTTAAACGAAATTCAATTCTCTGATGCTACGCCGATTGACGGCTATGGCCATGGCTTTTTTCGTGTCGGTGGGAGCGTTATTGAAGGTGCGGTTATCTGTACACAAAACGCTGTCCGATCATGGGGTGGGTATGATGATCCTCAGCCGTTGATTGATTTGGCGGGTGAGGTTGACGTTGTGTTCGTGGGCACCGGCACGGACATTGCGCATATCCCGTCGCCATTGCGTCAAACCCTAGAAGCGGCCGGCGTTGGGGTTGAAAGTATGAATTCACCGTCAGCCTGTCGGACTTATAATATCACCCTGTCCGAAGGGCGGCGCGTAGCTGCGGCGCTTTTGCCTGTTGAATAGGATAAATTCACCTTTTGCTATGTAAGTTTTTGGTGTAACCCTTTGGCATGAGCTTACAGGTTTCCAATCTTTCTGTGTCGCGTGGCGGTCGTACCTTGTTAGAGGGCGTGACATTTGACGTTGATGCTGGCCACGCTCTTATTCTGCGTGGGCCGAATGGATTGGGAAAAACGACCCTGCTGCGCACCTTGGCAGGATTGCAAAAGCCCGAGGCAGGCACAGTGCATTTGCCCGAAGAGGACGCGGTTTACGCAGGCCATCTGGACGGGATCAAAGCCACGTTAACAGTGCGCGAAAACCTGATGTTTTGGGCACGCGTGTTTGGAACCCAGTCTATTGACCGCGCACTTAGGACGTTTGAATTGTCGGATCTGTTGGATCGGTCAGGCGGCATGTTATCAGCGGGGCAAAAACGTCGATTGGGTCTGGCGCGTTTGATGGTGACTGGTCGCAAATTTTGGATGCTGGACGAACCGACAGTTTCGCTGGACCAAGCATCGGTTGCACAGTTTGCCGATATGATCCGCGTGCATTTGGCATCTGGTGGATCCGCCATTATGGCCACGCATATTGACCTTGGACTTGGGGCGGACGCGCGGGTTTTGGATTTATCCGCCTTTCGCGCAACAACGCCCAAATTACACGCAAGCGAAGAGGCATTTTTATGATTGCCTTGCTGATCCGTGATCTAAGGCTTGCAATGCGGGCAGGGGGGGGCTTTGGCCTTAGCCTTGCTTTTTTCTTGATCGTTGTTGTTTTGGTGCCGTTCGGTGTTGGTCCTGAAATGTCGCTGTTGTCGCGCATCGCACCGGGCATATTATGGGTCGGTGCATTGTTGGCATGCCTGCTATCGCTGGATCGCATTTTCGCCCTTGATTACGAGGACGGGTCGCTTGACCTGCTAGCGACTTCGCCGCTTCCGGCTGAGGGTATTGTCACAGTAAAGGCGATAGCGCATTGGTTGACCACCGGCCTTCCGCTGGTGGTGATTGCACCTGTTTTGGGTATTCTTTTGGGGCTGCCGGAACAGGGCTATTTTTGGATTGTACTGTCGCTGTTGCTTGGGACGCCCGCGCTGAGTGTAATTGGCACGTTTGGCGCGGCTTTGACTGTGGGCATCAAGCGGGGCGGTTTGCTGTTGTCGCTGCTTGTGTTGCCGCTTTATGTGCCAACGCTTATTTATGGCGCTGAATTGGCGCGTCGTGGCACGCAGGGGCTAGAGACAGGAACACCGTTATTGATGTTGGCAGGCATCACATGCGCGGTCACAGCATTGTTACCCTTTGCATCTGCCGCTGTGCTAAGAATTAACCTCAGATAAAAAGGAGAGCAGAGATGTCGCTGTGGCAATACGCAAACCCAGTTAAGTTTTTGCATTTATCGGGAAAAATAGTGCCAACGCTTGCCGTGCTGAGCGCGCTAAGCTTGGTGATCAGTCTGTATTGGGGGTTTTTCTTAACACCTGATGATTACAAACAGGGGGCAACCGTTAAAATCATTTATATCCATGTGCCGTCGGCTTTGGTTGCGATTAATGCATGGTTTATGATGTTGGTGACCTCGTTGATTTGGTTGGTGCGGCGTCATCATGTTAGTGTGCTTGCATCCAAAGCCGCGTCATACGTCGGGGTTGTAATGACCCTTGTCGCTTTGATCACGGGCGCGTTTTGGGGCCAGCCGATGTGGGGTACATGGTGGGCATGGGATCCGCGATTGACGTCGTTTCTGATCCTGTTCCTGTTTTATCTTGGCTATATCGCGCTATGGGCAGGGATCGATGATCCGGATACCGCCGCTGATTTAACATCTGTGCTATGTATCGTTGGGTCCGTTTTCGCCATTCTAAGCCGCTATGCAGTTAATTTCTGGAACCAAGGCCTGCACCAGGGGGCGTCGCTGTCTTTGGACAAAGAAGAACATGTAAGCGATGTATTTTATTTCCCGTTGTTACTGGCCATTGCTGGATTTGTTCTGTTGTTTATCATGTTGACCTTGGTTGGAACACGCACCGAAATTCGTCAGCGCCGCGCACGTGCGTTGTTGGCACGCAGTAAAGGGTAAATGATGCCGGATCTTGGAAAATATGCATTCGCTGTATTGTCATCTTATGGATATAGTTTAGCGCTTATCATCGGGTTGGTTGTATTTGTAGTCTTGCGCAACATCAAAGCGCGTAAAGCGCTTGAGGCGATCGAGGCTGAGGTGAACCATGGCAAAGACTAAAATTTCGCCATTGATGTTGTTGCCTCCGATATTGTTCGCAATCCTGGCGGGCGTTTTTTATTTTGGAATGCAGCGGGATGATCCAAATGCATTACCATCAACAATGATTGGACGCACTGCACCTGCATTTCCGACTGAAACATTACCGGGCCAAATTTTGCCCGATGATCAGATGGTTCGCACGGGTCAGGTCAGTGTCGTAAATTTCTGGGCCACATGGTGCCCGCCGTGTCGGGCCGAGCATCCGACCTTACTCGATATGGCGTCGCAAGGCATCCGTTTGATTGGTGTTAACTTTAAGGACGAGGGTGCGAAAGCCAGCGCCTATTTGGACAAAGAGGGCAATCCATTTATGGCGGTTGGATACGATCCGCAGGGTCGTGCGGCAATAAATTGGGGTGTCACAGGTCCGCCCGAGACATTCATCATCGCAGGCGACGGAACCGTTTTATACCGTTTTGCGGGCCCGTTGGTTGGGTCAGATTATGAACAACGGTTTTTGCCCGAATTGCAAAAGGCGATGGCCGCAAGCAAATAAAATGGGGGGCAAAAGCCCCCCATCGAAGCACCTAAGATTAGGGGGTATTAGAACCCTAACACAAGGGAAACACCGATTGTATCGTCGGTCTTTTTGAAACCATCCGCAGGCTTTGAATTATACTCTGTGCGATAACTAAAGTGTGTCGAAAGCGTATCAGTCATCTTATAGTTCATGCCTAGATCGTTGGTCGCAACGGTCGAGCCTTTTGAGCTTAGCACGTCTGTGTGATTGTTGATCGAGATCACATCGTTGATCTTGAACCAAGCGCGGGATGACAAAATGGCGGATGCTTCTTTGGTTTCGACACCAGCCTGGGTCTTGGTATAGCGCATGCCTGGGCCAGCTTGGACACGCCATGTTGTGTCAGCTGAATTCAGTACACGGAGACCAGGGCCAAAACCGATGAATGCGTCTTTTTCCAAAGTGCCGAATTTGTCTTGGGTATAGCGACCTGTGCCAAACGCATAGACTTGGTCAGAAAAGTAACGGTTGGCTTCGTAGGTGCCGAACAGTTTTTCTTTGGTGTTAACGCCGTCGGTTGACCCGAATTCGCCTGCAAAGCCGACTGAGTGGCTCCACAAACCTGAACCGTATGTCATGCGTCCTGCAATCGATACGTCACGGTTTTTCGTGTTGCCAGATGTTGCAGATGCAGATGCCGCTAAAGATCCTTTCCAACCTGGATTAGCAGCGGAAAAGCCAAAACGGTTCGCGTCGTTGCCAGATTCCAAATCATCATTTGCAGCGGTTGTAATTTCATCAATGCGATCATTCAAAGATTTTACGCCTGTCAACGCATCTTGTGCGGACACGGTTGAACCTGCGATCGAAGCGGCCACTAGCGCCGCGGTGAAAATTGCTGAGTGTTTCATATACAGCATGCCTTTCTATGTAGTCTTTGGCAAAGCGCCTTAGATGATCACAGAATAGAGCCTCAAATGACATTAGAAAAATTTATAAAAATCATGGTTGAGATGATTATTTATTGTGTAAATAACGTTTTTTTGCCGATTTTTTTGGGATTTTGTTAGGAAATCCACTCAGTCAATTGATTCTATTAACTTTTCTTGATGCTCGATGATCCTCTGCGAAATTTCGTCTAGGCAACTTTGACCTGCGGCGCGAATGATTGGATCGGTATCATCCCGCCAAACTGACTAAATTGGATAGGCAAAGTGTGGCGCATTCGGGACGGGGTGTAATTCACCTGCATCAATGTTATCCTTTACAAAGCGCGCTGGCAGGTACGCGGCCGCTTTTTTTTGGGATCACATAATCTGTGACCATCGCCCCCAATGACATCGTGAGCCCGGTATTTTTTAGATGTGATAGGTTTTGCGTGTGGAAATGGGCGAATTCAGGTCCCCAATCGACATAGACGTAACGGCCTTTGTCAATCTCGGTGATCTCGGCGGGCCAGCTGGACACAAGGATCAATTCTTCGTCCATCACCTTTTGCACGTCCAAACCCGGGCGCAGCTGAGGGGTGTATATAAGGGCACAGTGCAGATGCCCTTCGATTAAAAATCGGGTCAATCGGTCCGACATGCCCAATTCTGTCCGAATGCTGAGTTCAGGCACACGTGTTTGCAACCGGTCGACCCAACGAAACCCCATACGCGGCCAAAGCGAAGATTGAGCGCCGATGTTGAGTGTATGCTTGAAACCGTCAGGCAATATCATTTGATGACAGGCATCTTCCCAAGTGCGGAGCAGTGATAGCGCATAATGTTCAAATGCACTGCCGGCTTGCGTCAATTCCGCGTCCGCTTTGGATCGCGTGACGAGGGCGCGCGCCAATGTCTCTTCTAATTTGGCAATTCGCAGAGATACTGCCGATTGCGTGACGAATAATCGATCCGCGGCCGTACCAAATGATCCAGTTTGCGCAACCTCAATGAAGGTGAGTAATAATGTAATGTCCATGAAACCCGTTCCTTACCTACGTGCGGCATAGAACGCAGAACAAATGCGAACAAGAAAAATGTGATACGAGGTGTAAGAAATGGAGCGAACAACCAAAAAAGCGGGGTGTTTCCACCCCGCTTTGATCCTTAGAACTGGATTGATTTCGCATCCAGCGGTGTTTTTTGTGGCGGCGCGAACTTGGTCAAGTTAATGCCAGCCACCGCTGTTTTGTATTCGTCAATCGTAGGCGTGCGGCCCAAGATCGCGGACAGAACCACCACAGGGGTCGACGCCAACAGCGATTCACCGGTTTTGTCTGGCGCATCCTCAACCACGCGGCCTTGGAACAGGCGGGTGGATGTGGCCAGAACGGTGTCACCCTTGGCGGCCTTTTCTTGGTTGCCCATACATAGGTTACAGCCAGGGCGTTCCAGATATAGGGTGTTTTCGTATTCTGTGCGTGCTTTGGTCTTTGGCGCGAAATCGTCAAATTCAAAACCTGAATACTTTTGCAGGACTTCCCAATCGCCTTCGGCCTTTAGCTCATCAATGATGTTATAGGTTGGGGCAGCGACGACCAAGGGAGCTTTGAATTCAACCTTGCCAGTCTCGGCCTCTAGGTTTTTCAGCATTTGCGCCACGATTTTCATGTCGCCCTTGTGCACCATACAGGACCCAACAAAGCCCAAATCTATCTTTTTCTCGGCCTTATAGAACGAAATCGGGCGAATGGTGTCGTGGGTATAGCGTTTGGACACATCGGGGTTATGCACATCTGGGTCCGCGATCATCGGTTCGTTGATCTGATCCAAATCCACAACAACCTCGGCGAAATATTTCGCGTTGGCGTCTGGCATCAACGCAGGTTTTTCGCCCGACCGGATTTGCGCGATACGGGTGTTTGCGCGATCAATCAGACCTTGCAACATGTTTGCATCGTTATCCATGCCCTTGTCGATCATGATCTGGATGCGTGATTTTGCGATTTCCAACGATTCAATCAATGTCTCATCTTCGGAAATACAGATGGACGCTTTCGCTTTCATCTCGGCGGTCCAGTCGGTAAAGGTGAACGCTTGGTCCGCCAGCAGGGTGCCAATATGGACCTCGATCACACGGCCTTGGAACACGTTGTCACCGCATTGTTGCAACATTTGCGCTTGGGTTGCGTGCACAACATCGCGGAAATCCATGTGATCGGCCATTTGGCCTTTGAACGTCACTTTGACTGATTCAGGGATCGGCATGGTGGCTTCACCGGTTGCCAAGGCCAAGGCGACGGTGCCGGAATCCGCACCAAAGGCCACGCCTTTGGACATACGCGTGTGGCTGTCGCCGCCAATGATGATGGACCAATCATCCACGGTGATGTCGTTTAACACCTTGTGGATCACGTCGGTCATTGGGTGATAGACCTCTTTGGGGTCGCGACCGGTAATCAGGCCGAATTTATGCATGAACGCCATCAAACGCGGGGTGTTGGCCTGCGCCTTTACGTCCCAAACTGACGCGGTGTGACAGCCCGATTGATACGCGCCATCAACGGATGGGGAAATGATGGTCGCGGCCATCGCTTCCAATTCTTGGGATGTCATCAACCCTGTGGTGTCTTGCGATCCAACGATATTGACCTTGACTCGCACATCTGACCCTGCATGCAACGTCTTGCCTGGCGTGTTGCCGCGTGCATTTGCGTTAAAGATTTTTTCAACCGCGGTCAGACCTTGACCCTCGATCGAGATTTCTTTGGACGGTGCGAATGCTGATTTCAGCGGAATACCAAGGGTTTCACAGCCAAATGTTTGCAGTTTCTTGCCAAAGACGATGGCATAGGACCCGCCCGCTTTGATGAATTCCAATTTCGGCGCTGTGAAAGACCCAGATAGGTCAACCAATTCCTCGCCGTCCTCGGAATACAGCTTTTTCGCTTTGGTGTTGATTTTCAACACGGTGCCCGTTTCAACAGAATATTTCTGTTCCAAAATCGGGTTGCCGTCGTTGTTAAGGATCGGCTTGCCATCCTCGCCCATTTTCTTGACCCAGTTTTTCAGATCGATACCTATGCCGCCGGTCACGTCAACGGTTGTTTTGAAAATCGGGGAAATGCCGTTCGTGCCACCCACGATTGGGGCGATGTTGACGAAGGGGACATAGGGACTGGCTTGTTTGCCGGTCCAAAGCGCCACGTTGTTGACGCCCGACATACGTGATGACCCAACGCCCATCGTGCCTTTTTCGGCAATCAACATCACCTGTTTGTCAGGATGTTGGATTTTCAGCGCTTGGATTTCTTGTTGTGCTTTTTCACTGATCATACATTTGCCGTGCAATTCGCGGTCAGAGCGCGAATGCGCCTGATTGCCAGGGGACAAAAGATCGGTGGAAATGTCGCCTTCGGCCGCGATGAAGGTGACTATTTTGATTTCTTCGTCGATCTCGGGCAGTTTTGTGAAAAATTCCGCATCGGCATAGCTTTGTAACAAATCGCGCGCGATTTCGCTACCGGCCGCATAGGCGGCTTTGATGCGGTCTGTGTCGGCCTCGTACAGGAACACTTGGGTTTTCAAAACTTCGGCTGCTTGCTTGGCCAGATCGGCGTCATCACCCAATGCGATATCCAACAACACGCGGATCGATGGGCCGCCTTTCATGTGGGACAGCAATTCAAATGCAAATTCTGTCGAAATCTCTGGGACATCTGTTTGACCCAAAATGATTTCTTTCAAAAATTCGGCCTTAACACCGGCGGCAGACGTGGTGCCGGGCAAGGTGTTGTAAATCAAATGCTGCAACGAATCCGCGCGATGGACATTGCCCGCATCTTTGATTTGATCAATGATTTCCGACAAAAGCGCACCATCGTCGATTGGTTTTGCGTGCAAACCATCGGTCTTGCGTGCTGCGATTTCTTCTAGATAGGCTGAATATAAACTCATGGCAGTCTCTGATGTTGGGTGTTGTTGTTTGGTTTATGTGTGAATGATTCACGCAAACCTCTGGATTTGTATACAAATGTACACCATGTTCAATTTAGGGGCAAGGCGATAGTTATTTTAATGGCCTAATCGTGTCAAACCGTGAACCTATTGATCGGCAAAATCTTTGCTGACTTTAGGGCGGGTGGTCCTTTTAATCGGCAATGCGCATGGCAAACAGCTATTTTGCGGCCAAACTCAAAGGATTGTCACAATTGCTCTCAAAACGGTGATTGGAAATTCGGCGCGATGGGCATTACGAATAGGTAAGATTGGAAAAAGGTGCGACGTGACAAAAGTGGTAATGCTTTTCTTTGTGATGTGGACAACCCTTGGCGTGGTGTCATCGGCGGTTTCTGCCGAGGATCGACCTGTTCTGGTTGAGCTTTTCACATCGCAGGGGTGTTCATCTTGTCCGCCTGCGGATGCGCTGATGGCCCAATATAGCAAAGAACCCGGCGTTGTCGCGGTTGCGTTTCATGTTGATTATTGGGATTATATCGGCTGGAAAGATATCTTTGCGCAGCCTGTTTTTACACGGCGTCAAAAACTTTATGCGCGACGCAATGCTGAAAATATGGTCTACACGCCCCAAGTGATCGTACAAGGCCAAGATTTGATGGTTGGGTCCAAGGGGATGGATATTGCATCTGCGGTCAAGCGCCATTCCCACATAGATACTGGTCTGGATCTATCTGTTTATCGCGATAGCGGGGACATTGTAATTGTTATCACTGGACGTGAGGTCGATGCCAGCATCACACCTGACGTTTTTTTGGTTGAGCTTTTGCCAAGTCATACTGTCCAAATTCTAAAGGGTGAAAATAAGGGTAAAGAAATCACCTATCACAATATTGTAAAATCAATGTCCAGGATCGGTACATATCAGTCGCCCAAGTGGACAAAACGCGTCCCAGCAATCGGGCAATCCTTTGCGGTAATCGTGCAAGATCGCGATCACGGTCCAGTGCTTGCCGCGCAAATTTTGCGTTAATCGTCGTCCTCGTCTGATTGGGCATTGATGAAAGATACTTCGCCATTGGCAATTTGGGATTGGATGCCGCTGACCAACATGGCAATTGCCGCTTGACCATCCTTGCGGGTCACCTTGCCTAAATCTTTGACTTCATCTTCGATCCGCTCGACCATGCGTTTAGACATTGCACCCAGCATGTAATCAACGATTTCACCACGATCGATGTTGCGCGCGTAGGCAAAGGCGACAACCAAATCTGATTGTGGAACAGTCTTGATCGCCTTGGCTATATCATTTTGCGCAATGCGTTCAGGAATACTGTCAAAGGTAAAGACCGAACGTTCGACGCGGTCCGCAAAGTCTTTGTCCGTATCGCGCAGACCCTCTAACACTTCATCACGTAGAGCATCATTCGCAGCGGTCAAAATCGCAGCAATGCGACGTTCAGGCAGGTCGACAAAGGCAAATTCTGGTCGATTGTCGATTTGTGACAAAATACATTGCCCTATACGATCCACCGCAGTCGGGGTGACCTGTGCTGTCATTGAAATCGCATAAGTGATGCGCCGTGCACGCTCGCCCGGCATCTTTGCTAAAATCTTGGCGGCTGCCGGGACATCCAGCTTTGACAACACAACAGCAGCCACTTCGGCAGTTTCTTGATCCAAGATCTCAATAAGGTCGTCCAGATCCAGACCCTTGATCCTATCCCACGGATCCTCGAATAGGCGCACCCCCGCATCTTCACGCAGTTTTTTTGCGGTTTGCGGTGTGATTTTTCCATCCAAGAGCTTTAACGCTTCGCCTAAGCCGCCGCGGGCAGAAAACCCTACATCATCCAATTCTTCGGCAAATTCTTCGATCACCTCGGTCAAGGTTGCGCGATCAACCAAGCGCAGATCCGCAATTTCGCGGATCAAATTTGCCTAAGAGCGGGGGGCAGTTGCGACTGATTGATATCAGCGCCTTCATTCATCAAAAAACGCACCACAATTGCCGCTTTTTGTTGGCGGGTCAGACGTGGTGCTGTGATGGTCTTGATTTGACTGTCAATGGCGTTCATCTTGGGCTTATCCGTTTTCGCTTAGACATATCGAAACGAATTTAACGAAAGGTA
>Ga0181607_10005046_pt1 | contig 11194 bp, 9 predicted proteins | sample 041ome_9_FD_132420 | JGI IMG/M metagenome (GOLD analysis project Ga0181607, IMG submission 132420) | Coastal salt marsh microbial communities from the Groves Creek Marsh, Skidaway Island, Georgia - 041413US metaG (megahit assembly) | ecosystem: Environmental > Aquatic > Marine > Intertidal zone...
ACGGATTGGATTTTAAAGGCGCAGGATCGCGCGATGAACGCGGTGATGGAACGTTCAAAGGCGCGCATGGCGGTTGATATGGCAAAGTTGCGCGCGCAGGTCGGTGCGGACGCGGGCGCGGATCAGGATGAAGAGTTGAAGCGAGCGCTGGCGAACAAAGAGGAACGCACGTTCAGGGCGAAGCGGCTGTCTCCGCTCGCGCGAGCGTTGGTCGCCATCGCCGTCGTCGTCATTCTGGGCGCCGTCGTGATGCATCGACTCGAGAATATTAGCTTTTTAGACGGGTGTTATTGGTCCATCGTCACCAGCACGACCGTCGGATACGGTGACGTGACGCCGAAGACGCAGAGCGGGAGGATTTTCGCCTCGTTTTACTGCTTCATCACCGTCGGCGTCATGGCGTGGGCCATCGGACAAATAGCGAGCTCGAGCGTCGAGTCCCAAGTCGAGAAACACGCCCAACTGAAGGCGTTTAAACTCACCCCCGAGTGGCTCGCCGCGCAAGGAGGCGATAAGGGTTACGTGGACGAGTTTGATTTCGCAAAGGCGATGTTATTAGCCATGGGCAAGTGCGAACAGAGCGATTTCGACACCGTCGCCGCTCGATTCAACGAGCTCGACGTCAACGGCGATCGCACGCTCGACGCCAAGGACTTGCTCGGCGCGTAACTGCGCGATCATGTTTTAATAGTACTCATTCGCGACTCTGTATCGCGCGCTCACGCAACCGCGACGCCCTCCTCAGCTCGCACAACTGCCCCCACACTCGCCCGCGCATGCGCTCGTTGAACGCGATCGCACGAGCGTATCGCGTCGTCCGCGCCGCGCCGTCGCGTCGAGCGAACAACGATCGACCTCGTCGCGCGATGGCGCACGCGCGTAAGCCCGGCGTCGCGTCGGACGACGAGTTTGAACGATTTTTTAGCGCAAATCAAGGCAAAACGGTCGTCGTCCTTGACGCGCGCAACAGCGATTTTAGCGTCGAACCGTCGGACGAGCAGTTTGGTGGACCTCAGGGGAGCGCTCCGATCGCGGATTGCGGCACCAGCGCGCGTCCGAACGCGGTGAACTGCGCTTTTGATCGCTCGGCGAACGCGCTGCGCGATTTGCAAGCCCTCGAAGCGAAGACGGGCGGGAATAAGTCGACGCCGATCATCACGCACTGCGGCGGTGGCGGACGTGGGCAGAAGGCGAAAGAGTATTTAATATCGCAGGGGTACTCGAACGTCATCAACGGCGGTGGGCCCGCCGTCGAAGCGCTCTGGAAGACGTTTGGTTCGATGTGATTCGCGACGCTCGAGTCGAGTCGCGGGTGCGGTTCTAGCAGAAATTTGTCATTCATTCATGCAGTTTTTAAGGCACGCTCGCCGCGAGCGCCTCTTCTTCTTGCGCGCGGAAGGCGCGGTGGGAACGCCGCGCCGCTCGTGCCTTGCTCGCTGAATCCCAATCGACGATGACGAACGTCCACGACAAGCTGTGCGCGCACGCGCACGTCAGCCACATCCAGTACCCCCACCCGAGATAGTCGACGAACGCATCCTTCGCGATATAGCTCGGCATGTCGGCGCGCACGCGAGCGACGAGAACGGCGTACGAGACGCACGCGATGATGCACGCGATTTCCGCAAAGCCGCCGTACACCGCCGCCGACGTCGACGCGAATCCCGCCTTCGCCCGACGCCGTCGAATGAAGTAAAAAACCTCACAAACCAATTCCATCGCGCCGTAAAAGATGAATCCCACCGCGCAGGCGCGCGTCAGCTCTACGAGACTCATGTGATTACCACCGAAGACGTCGCCGTAAAACTCGCCGATCTCCGTCGAGCACTGACGAGAATCGCGCCCAAGTCCCCGAAACGACGTCTCCATCTCGCGCCACCGACGAGTGATGCTCGATCGATCGAGTCGACGCGCATCGATGTTCGAGAAGTGATAGCACACGCGCCAGAGCCCGGCTCGAGAGATTCCCGGCAGCGCGCGCGCGGGCCGCTTCGGCTCCAGCCACTGTTCACTACACAAGGAAACCACCGCGAACGCGAGCGTCAGCGCGCGCCACGCGGAGAACCGAACGAAGAACGCGACTCGATAGAATTTCCACCAGTCTCGGCGCATCGTTTCGAGCGCGTCTCGGCGTCGCGCGTCCCGGCGTCGCGGTGTGACGACAGTCTCGGCGACGCCACGCGGTGACTGTTCGTATTTCACAACCACCGAAACGTCACCGCGCGACGCGCGCATGACGCTCGAGCCGCTCGAGCCGCGACGCGCGCCCGCCGTCGCGGACACCGATGCGCTGGTGGCGCTGGCGCATCGCGCGCGGTCCGGGAACGAGTGCACGTGCGCCACGGGGCGAGGAACGATCGTCAACTTTGACTTGCGCGAACCGAACGACGCGCGCGCGTTCGTCGTTCGAGGCGCGCGCAGGCGCGAAGTCAACGCGCTGACGTGGCGAAACGAACACGCGCTGTTTCACGCGTCCGATGCGGTCGTCGTCGAGTTGGATGCGCGTAAGATGAGCGCCGCGGGCGACGCGGCGGTGATTCGGCGGTTCGAGGGCGCCGGAGACGTCGTCAACGGCGTCGACGTCGATCAAGACGACGCGATGCTCGCGGCGTGCGACGACGCGGGCGAGGTGATCGCGTACGATTTGTCCAACGGGGAAATTTTGCGAAAGCTTCGCGGACACGATGGGTGCGTCACGGCGGTGGCGTTTCGAAGGAAACGCGGCGCGAGCGAGTGCGCGACGGCGTCGACGGATTGTCGCGCGATGAAGTGGGACGTCAAGGCGAAGAGCGTGCCCGTGCGGACGTGGGACGCGAGGAACATGCTGAGCGCAGAGGATTATGATTGTGGAAAGATTACCGCGCGCGCGGAAGACGAGTCAGCGTCGATCGACGCGGGCGCGAGCGCAAAGGCGTTCAATCCGCCGATGCTGCACTCGTTGGCGTTTTATCGAGGCGAGACGAGCGAAGAAAACGCACCGGGCCTTCGCCGCGTCGCCGTCTCCGCGTGTGGTGATGGATCGGTGATCGTCTTCGATATCGATCACCCCGGCGTGAGCGGTGGATCGCGCGCATCGAAAGGTAAGAAGAAATCGTCGCTCGCGAGCGCCGGACCGTTTGCCGACGGCAGAGTCGAATGCGTCCGCCTCGGCGCTGACGGCGTCAGGGGTCACACCAACGCGGCGACGTGCGCTGATTTCGTGCCTTGGAACAGAACGGGCGACGTCATCGTGTCCGGTGGCGCGGATCGTCGCTTATTGGTTTGGAATTGGGTCGACGAGGCGAGCCACGCCGCGAGAGGCCTGCCCGTCGCGTCGATCGAGCGCGATCGCAAGATCAACGACCTCGCCTTCGCCGCGGACTCTCGCGCGATTTGCGTCGCCGACACGAGTCCGACGCTTAAACTATTCGCACTGCGCTAGGATGTATCACAGGCCGTACCATAGCGAAACCGTCTCGCGCTCGCCTAACCGCCGCGGAGCGCGACGCCGCAGAGCGCGACGCGCGCGTCCTCCGACGCCGCGTCGAGCGCGCGGCGGGCGCATCGCGTCGCGGCCATCGCATGCCGCGCAATCGCGCGCCCCGAATCGCCGCGCGCGAGAGCAAACGCTCGAAAACAGCACCAGCCATGTCGGGTGGCGGCGCCGACGTCTCGACGAAATCAACGACGCCGCAGGGCACCGACGGGACTAAAGGCACCGACGATCGAAGGGATCACGAACGGCGCATGCGAGCGTTGTGCGCGTCGACGAGCGCGGCGATGCGGGAAGCAGGCGCGGACGCGGATGCGCGAGCGATCGCGGGCGAAGCCGTCGGCGCGCTCTTCGAGCCGACGCTTCGACGCGCGCGCCGATTGATGCAAAGCGAACTGGGAAAGTGGTCGTCGGAACATCTCGCGCTCGCGTTGGACATTTTCATGGGGATCGTCAACGACGAGGCGATGGTCGCGGCCGGGCGGAGCAAGACGTCGAGCGAGGCGCTCGGCGCGCTCGGCGCGCTCGCGAGTTGTTTCGCGACTAAGCCGAGCGGCGCGTTCGAGCGCGCCGTCGTAGACGCGATTCCGAGGCGTGCACTCGCTGTAGCACTCGCACGTGGATTTGAATTAGCGGTCGTCGAGGCTCGGGCGGGTGTGCGAGCGTCGCCGAACGATGTGGAAGTGTTAGCGGAGAGCGCGGCGTTGGCGTACGCGATGACGACGTTGCAGGGGCGAGAAGATGCGACGACGCTGGAGCCCGTGTTGCGGGCGCTGTACGCGTTTTTGACGCTTGACAGTGCACCGTCGAGAGACGCGACGTTCACGGCGGGTGTGACGCTCGCGAGGGCGTGTTGCGACGACAATCGTCCTGAGACGTCGCTCGAGGCATTGGAGGCGACGTTTTTTGCCGGAGCGCGCGGTGTTTGCGATGGCAGCGCGCTCTTACGCGCCGCGACCCGAGTGGCTAGTGCAGACAAAACGACGCGAGCGTCATCTTTCGGTGCGCTTGCTGTGCTTCGTGGATTTATCATCACGGCTGACGACGCAGCCCTCGCACGTCGGCGAGACGGTGACGCGATATTTCACGACGTGCTGCCGGCCATTTGCGAGTTTATCGAGCACGGCGATGATGTTCATCATAGATTTCACGCTGTTACGTGTTTGAAAGTAGCTTTAGAAAAGATGAAGTCGGCCGCGTCGATGGGTGCGTTGAAAACGTTTCCAAGAGACGCGTTTGATCGCATCGCGTTTGTCATCGCGTCGCGATGGGAAGACACTTTCGGGCACACCGTGCGAGAAATCCAGACGTGCTTTGGGTTGTTGCTCGATATCATCGTCGATTCGTTTGAAGCGCAGTACGACGATTATGTCGATCGCGTCATCTCACGAGCGTTACGACGGCCAGCAGAGCAGAAGAGCAAGTACCTCGCCCTGCGCGTACTCATTACCAAGTTTGGCGCTACACGTATTCTTACGGCGGATTTGGATTTACTCTCAAAAACGCTCGACGCCATGCGAGAGGCGTCGATTGCACCCGCGGCATCCAGTATGCTCGCCGACTTGTCGAGTGCGTACATGAGCGAACTCAAATCCATCTCAAAGTGGCGCGAGTGGTGGCTTCCGTGTGTGACACGTTGCGTGTCCGCGGAATCCAAGGCACGCGCGCCGATCGTGACTTATGTCTTGCCGCTCTTTTTTAAACAGGACGGCGAATCCGTCATCGAGTTTACGAAGCACCTCTCAAATGAAGCTAAACGAGACTATCGGAACGACAATCTCATCGCCGCCGTCGTTTCCGTGCTCAAAGTGGCTCGTAATTTACAAATGGTTGATCCCAGTCGCATCACCGTCGTTCGGGCGGCGGCAAACGGAGACGCCTCGACGCCTTCATATGAGGTTGACCAAATCGTTATCGACCACGCCATGGCGAGCGTGGACAAAACCGCGCGTCTCGATGTGCTCGAATGGCTTTGCCTGGAAGGGCGACGCGGCTCGGCCACACTTCCAGGGTCATACGAACTCAAGTTATTGAAGCGCATGGTTTCCGCCAATCTCAGAGGGTGCGTTTCCTTATCGCTCGTCACAATTTACTCGAGCTCTATGACGATACAATCCTTTAAGGCGCTGACGACTATGAGGCATCCTTAACCTCCTACTCATTCGGAGAGCTCGACCGTTTCACGCGGCGTACCGCGCGATGACTTGCTGATCGCTTCTCGACTAACCTTCGATTTTTCATTCGTCCGCGCACAGAGAATCGGTTTCCTTTCGGAGCGCCGTCGTGACGCTTGTGTCTAAAGTCTTCGTGCGTATGTGGACTGGTGTCAATCAAATCGGACAAAAAGTCCGACGTCGCGGAGAAGCTGCGATTAAGAAGGGCATCGTCACAAACCGAGCAAAGGATGATCCTTTGAAGTCGGATATCGAGCGCGCGACAGAGGTGCATGCGTTCGTCGCGGAGATCGTATGCGTGTTGATTGCAAACGTGTATCCAGGCGCGCCATTCGAGCGACGTTGCACCGCACTGGAGCTATTAAACGTGATTGCGGATACGTGGAAGACTGCTGATGATTTTGAACTTACTGAGAAACACGGAACGGTCGAACATGGCCACGACGTCATCATCGCGCGACGGTTGCTGACTTCGCCGTACGACGCATACATGAGGGATGAAGCGTTTACGAATCTATTGCTCGGAGCTCTCGTGGACAGCTGGGAGAAATTGCGAATGACTGCGTTTGATTTATTGCAAAGGCATCCGGCACCGCTGGCGGGTATCGAGACTCCAGAAATACTTGCAAAACGGCTCGAGTGGGCTTTGCAGCTTTTACGATCGCCTCGCGTTCGCGAAAGTGGTGCGGCGGCGCTGTTGATTCGTTTACTAATTCGTAAATACGGTTTCGACTTGAACTGGCGTATCCACCTTGGTCCAGTTACTCAGGTCGTCGAACACGCGAGAGACGCCGCAGACGTGGCGAAATCAGGAGCTACTATCCAGGTCATGGAATCGCTGTGCGACTTACTCGAACAAGATATTGCGCTCGCGGAACGAGACGTCATGAAAGCGAGTCAACGCTCACTTGCACATGGTGCCGTTCTTTTGACGAGATTTGCACTTTGTGAGATTGATTTGAATGGCAAATTCGACGAGTCGACTCAGAAGCGAATACAGGTGAGTTCAGTCGTGCCTCGCGCGCTACGTGTTTTCGACACTTCTTTCGAAAGGCGATGAAGAAAACCAGGCTCCCTCTACCGAATTGCCATGTCGGATAACCGTCGGCTGAATCGAACAATAAACAACCCTGGCCAGGACCGAGCTCTTTCGATGTTTTCTTTTTTTTTCTTCATCCCGTCACGCGGTTCGTTGCGACGTTGACTGAACTCACATTTCTACTTCTATTCGCAGGACTCCGCGAGTCGTTTAATGGCGCTCGCGGGACGCGCCACAGATTTGGCTTTGGACTTCATTAGTCAGCCTGATGCCTTGGGTGCGACGGCGGAGGAGGTCAAAACTCTACAACACGACGATCTCATGGACGACGCCGAGGATGTTGACGACGACGCATCACTCGATCTCGCGCCCAAGGCTCAAATCATCACGACAGCGTGCTGGCTGACGGTGAAGGAAACGAGCCTACTCACGGGTGAAATCATAGCTTCGTCCACGGATGTATTTTCGTTCGATGCGATCAAATCGACGGGCGAGCGCTTGATGAAAGTGTTGTTCGCCGTAAAACACACCGGTGCTCTCGAGAAAACACGCATCGGTATGACTGCAGTTTGTTCACGCTTGATGCGATCGGACGACGCTGCTATGAAAGCGTTACCGCAGCGTTGGCTTGAAGACCTTCTTGATCAACTCAATCGCCCTGGTCAAGGCATTCGTGATCGCGTTCGACGTTCGGCGGGCTTACCGTACGCGTTCATGTCCATCCTTCTCGCCGAACCAAAAGGACAACCGAGACTGGCGCTCGACGGCGCGCTCCCTCGCTTGCTCGATATTGCATCTGGTGTTGTGAGCTCGGACATTCCCCGAGTGCATGCCTTCAACGTTATTCGTGTCATTTTCGCCGATCGAGATTGACGATGGACACCACACCGTACGCCGCGCGAGGTGTGCAGGTGTGCATCGACGCTTTCTCTTCGCCAACTTGGGAGGTACGTCCTCTATTGTCACGCGCATTCGTTCTCGCTTTCTCGCCGCGCCACGCTGGAGGTATCGTTGCCTGTGCTTTAGCCTTGCGATTGGGCGCATGGCTTGTTCCCCAGCAACATTCAAGGAGTTCGAACAAAGAGCGCCCGCGTGCTCCAGCGGGCGTTTGGAAACTCGAACTCAACATTCGCTTATCGATGTTTGCTGATCAAACTTTTCGACTGACTTTTGCCTCGACGATGCTATAGATTCAAAACGCCGCGACACTGGCTTTTGCGTCGCTCTTGACCAAAGTGTGTGGTTACATGAACACCGTGACGCGCGCGCGCCATTTCACCGCTGACGGTCGTCACGAGGTGAAATTCGTCGAGTTTTTCCAAAGGTTCCCAACACTCATGACGTATTTGGGCGCCGAACTCGAAAAGGCAACGAGCCTGTCGTGTTTGGAGACGTCACTCGACGTCCATCCGAGCTTGTATCCAATACTAGCTCTACTCTCTCGATTGAGACCGAGCTTGGACAAAGACAAGAGCACGTACACCGATGGTAAATGTGGCGACGACTTCTTCGTTCCGCTCGTGCGATGCATGTCGGGTAGATATCTCGCCGTACGCACCGCCGCGGCGCGCGCTATGGTGCCCATTCTACCGTCCACGCGTTTGTGCGAGTACATCGACAAGATATTCACCTTCGAGCTCGTCGATAAAGTAAACCTCAACGCCATTCACGGAGCGTTGCTGTGTTTCCTCGAAGTCATCAACGAAGTCCGACGGTCAGCGTTCTCTGATGACGTGTGCTGGGCGGCATTCTCCGCCGACGCGTCCCGGCGCTTAGTCGCATTCGCCGAGTGTGCCGTCAGAGCGCCGTGTCCGATGATTTCTGCGACATGGCTGAGATGTGCTGAAGCCATTGTCGCGATTGAAAACTCAAAGCGCAAGTGCGCGCGCTCAAATTGCGCGTGCCGAACAACGGGGGATGAAAACGCGATCGGTGAAATGTTGCGAATGATTTGGCAGTGTGCCGCACCAGTACTATCGGCAAACGCGGAAGGTCATCCAGGGGCATCTGAGTGGCATAGAACAGCGGCAGGAGCGCGAGTACGACTCACATTAGGATTCGATTCTTGGCTCGTGCCGCTGAATGATGGCCTTTGCGCGAATTTGGACACGGGCGACGCCTTGACGGCGTTGCTCGATACTATCAGTCAAGACTTGCCGTATGAATACCGCGCTGAGGCGTACAAAACCATGTTCAAAACACCCATTACGAAAGATACGAAAGTTTTGAGCGATAAGTTGCGTCATTTCGCCGCGGAAAATCTCGCGACAGAGTCGCGACACACGTGCGCACGTCGCGCGCTTCAGTGCATCGATTTGTGGACGGCAAGCAGCGATGCGAATGTCTCGTCGACCATTTTTATCGCCGTCGAAAGTATTACATTTTCGAGCATAAACGAGCGCGTGCGATCGGAAGGCATGCGATGTCTTGCGGTGCTGTACAAGCGTCGCATCGCCCAACAAAACGGTTCGTTGAATATTGACGATTTCAAGTCGTTGGACAAGTTTACGCGTGCTTTGTCCATTGGATGTGAACCTGCGCAGTCCGCGGAGACTCGTCGCGCCGCTGTCGACGCACTCGCTCGAGGGGATCTGTTGCTATACCTCAATCTTGAGAACGTTAAACGACAGGAGTCGAGTCACGACTTTCCGGCACAAGTGGCGTTGTCGACATGGAAATGCGCGTTGACGCTCGTCGAAGACGAGGATGTTGAAATCCGCGCGAAGGCATCCATCGCTATCTCTCGCGCAGTGGCCCCGACGGTACCGAGCGCTCATAGTGAAGAAAGTCTATGCGACGCTTTTGCACACATGCACTCCAACTTTGCCGGCCTCAGAGAATTCGATGATTACTGCGTCCAACTCGCGCGCGGTTTGGCGCACGACGAGGCTAGCTTTGCGAGTGTCATTTCCAACGCCACGAGTGTTCGTCGGCTCTTCGATAAGGAAGCAGATAATATACACGCCGAGCCTCTGTTGTTGGCGCAGCTCGCTGCGACTCACGCTTCGCAGACGCTCGATGTTGAACGCGCGAGGGAGGGTCTCAGAGACGTCATCGAGCGAATCGAATGCATGTTGCGCGCGCTGCGAGCGTCTCCCGAAGACGTGTGGGTGGGCGGCATCGCGGGGCACGAGGCCTGTTTCTTACCAATCAGCAACGCGATTCTCGGTGCGAGCGTGTTTGCAAAAGCGCTTGAGCGCCAAAACCTCCCCAGTGGTGAATCGTTCCGCGAGACGATGCGCTCGGCGAGCGCGGCGATACCTCAGCTGCGATTATTCGTAAACGGCGGACTCGACATGTACGACCACGTGTATCTCATGAAGCATCGCTTGTGGCGCCTCGGTGCAATCTCCTAAAAATACTGTAGCTGAACATAGATATTGAGTAATAGACAATAGATCCCTAGAAGTGCGGAGCTAGCGTTTGGACGGGTTGATGACGCGACGAATGGTGAGGAATTGCAACGCGTCGACGTAAGCTTGCGAGTTGTGATCACCGATCGTTTGCCACGCCGTGAGCGGCGACTGTGTGATGTCGTCTAAATTCATCCGAAGCTTCGTCAAGACGTCGTCGCCGCCGTACCGACTCAACGTCGGTTTTCCTTGCTCGCCGTCGGCGTACTCGAGCCAATACAAATCGCCGATGGATTCGTACAAGAATCTATTCTTTGTGAACATCCCTTCCCCGAACGTCTCGCGGCGCCAATCGAGTAAACCGCCTATAAAATCGGTTTTCGTCGCCGCGACGAACACGGGATCGGCAGAGAGCCACATCCTTGGAATGACGTCTTTCGCCAACACGTACTGCTTCACCAAGGACGCGCCGCGCGTGAATCCGACGAGCCGCAAAATCTCATCCATGCCAACCTCTGGCTCGTCGTCGATCGGCGAACCGGGACCATTTCCGGCCAGTCGATCGTACGCCAACACCGGCGGCGCACCGAACGTGTACACCCCTCCCACTCTCGCCTCTTCCAATCCCAACTCTCTCGCCCTCGCGGCGACGACGAGTCCCATCGACCCGCCGAGCGAGTGCCCGGTGAAATAATACGTCCCATCGAACGTCTCATCGCTCAACCAGGGCACCAGGTCCCTCCAAAACTCCTCCACCATCTCGTACACCCCTTGATGACACACCACCGGCGTTTTTCGATCCTTTCGCAACGCTTGCGGCCATATCTTCGCGATTTGCCACGACAACTTATTCCTATCCGTATCCGGCTGGCTCCACGCCGCGCCCCTGACGACGATGAATCGCGCGTTCCTTTCGACGTCGTCGCACACGCACCAACCGGTCGCTCCGGTGACGCCTCTCGCCTTGGTCTGTAAACCGTCGTCCGCCATCCACGACTCGACGCCGCCGCCCTTGTACACGAAGTTCGCCATGCGCGCGCACTTCGTCGCGAGCACGCAGTCGTCCTCCTCGTCCTTCGCCGCCGCCGCCGACGACGACGCGTCCGACGACGACGTCGCGCGCGTCGACGCCGTCTTCATCTTCATCTTCATCTTC
>Ga0181607_10005055_pt1 | contig 11187 bp, 6 predicted proteins | sample 041ome_9_FD_132420 | JGI IMG/M metagenome (GOLD analysis project Ga0181607, IMG submission 132420) | Coastal salt marsh microbial communities from the Groves Creek Marsh, Skidaway Island, Georgia - 041413US metaG (megahit assembly) | ecosystem: Environmental > Aquatic > Marine > Intertidal zone...
GCCTTCGTCAAATTCGGCGATGTTCAGATAAACCTCTAGGATGCGCCGCTTGCTCCACACCAGTTCCACCATTGGGGTCAGCACCGCCTCTAGCGCCTTGCGCAGCCAATCGCGCCCGTGCCAAAGATAGGCGTTTTTGACCACCTGCTGGCTTATGGTCGAGGCACCGCGCTGTGCGCCCGCCTCTAGCGCGGCGCGAATGGCCGCCATATCAAACCCCCAATGCCCACAAAAATTGGCGTCTTCCGCCGCCACAACCGCCCGCAGCATCACCGGCGCAATCTGGTCTGCATCCATCCAAACATGCGCCACATCGCGGCCCAAGCGCCGCTCTTCGGCCATGATATAGGGGGTGGTGGGCGGCGCAATCAGCGCATAGGCCAGCACCCACAGGCAGGCCAAGCCGGCAAACCCGGCCAACGCCCAGCCAAACAGGCGCACCAGCCGTTGGCGCAGGCCCAAAGCTGCGGCGCCGGCGGTGCGGCGCGGGGTGCTTTTGCGCGGTGTTTTACGTTTTTGTGCCATCTCAGCCCCAGCATAGGCGCGCAGGCAGGGCGCGAAAAGGGCCAGTCTGGCCCCACGGCCCCCCCCACGGCCCCTGTGTGAAAAACAAAACCCCGCGGCACAGGGGCCGCGGGGATGCCGTGATAACAGGTGCGGCCACTTATTCCGCCGGGATCGCACCCTGTTCAAGGCTCAGCGGATGGGGAATGTGACGCAACATTTCTTTCGGGCAAACCTGAATGAAATTGGCCTTTTCACTGTCCCAATGCTGCAAAATGAACTGCGCTTTTTGGCTGCCAGTTTCTGCCGCGTGGCGTTCGATCAGCCCTTTGAGCTGATTTTCCCAATGCGGCACGCTGACCGGGCAGGTCACCAGCGTTTCTAGGTTCATCACCGCTTCGGCCTGGCCCTCGGGGTCGTATAGATAGGCCATGCCACCGGTCATGCCGGCGCCGAAATTGGCGCCGATGCTGCCCAAGATCACGGCACAACCGCCCGTCATATATTCGCACCCGTTCGAGCCGCAGCCCTCGACCACCACCTTGGCGCCCGAGTTGCGCACGGCAAACCGCTCGCCTGCGCGACCGGCGGCAAACAAATAGCCATCGGTTGCACCGTAAAGAACCGTATTGCCGATAATGGTGTTATCGGCGGCCACCAACGGGCTGCTCATCGGGGGGCGCACCACCAATGTGCCACCCGATAGGCCCTTGCCGACATAATCGTTGGCATCGCCCGATACCTCGATTTTCAGGCCCGGGGCGGCAAACGCACCCAGCGACTGGCCGGCGCTGCCCGTCAGTTTTACGGTCAGGTGATCGGGCTGCAGCGCGTTGCGCATACCAAAGCGGCGCACAATATGGCTAGACACCCGGGTGCCCACGGTGCGGTGGGTGTTTTGCACCGCGTAAGACAGCTGCATTTTCTCGCCATCTTCCAAGAACCGCGCGGCATCGCGCACAATCTCGGCATCCAGCGTGTCGGGCACCTCGTTGCGCGGCTTGTTGCGATCGTAGCGAATTTCATGCGCGCCATCGACGGTAATCAACAGCGGGTTCAAATCCAGATCATCCAGATGCGCCGCGCCACGGCTGACTTGGCTCAGCAAATCTGCCCGCCCAATCACATCATCCATCGAGCGCGCCCCGATCGAGGCCAGAATTTCGCGCACTTCTTGGGCATAGAAGGTGATCAGGTTCACCACCTTTTCTGCATTGCCGGTGAATTTGGCGCGCAGCGTTTCGTCTTGGGTACACACGCCCACAGGGCAGGTGTTCGACTGGCACTGGCGCACCATGATACAGCCCATCGCGATCAGCGCCGCGGTGCCGATACCGTATTCTTCGGCCCCCAGCATCGCGGCCATCACGATATCGCGGCCTGTGCGCAGCCCACCATCGGTACGCAGCGTCACGCGATCGCGCAGGTTGTTCATCGACAACACCTGATGCGCCTCGGTCAGCCCCATTTCCCACGGCAGACCCGCATATTTGATCGAGGTGGCGGGGCTGGCCCCGGTGCCACCATTGTGCCCCGAGATCAAGATAATATCGGCTTTGGCCTTGGCCACACCGGCGGCAATGGTGCCCACACCGCTAGAGGCCACCAGCTTTACCGTCACCTTACAGCGCGGGTTGATCTGCTTTAGGTCATAGATCAGCTGCGCCAGATCCTCGATCGAGTAGATATCGTGATGCGGCGGTGGGCTGATCAGCGTGACACCCTTGGTGGAATGGCGCAGCCGGGCAATCAGGTCTGTCACCTTCATGCCGGGCAGCTGCCCACCTTCGCCGGGCTTGGCGCCTTGGGCGACCTTGATTTCCAGCTCTTCGCAATGGTTCAGGTATTCGGCAGTTACGCCAAACCGCCCCGATGCCACCTGCTTGATCTTGGCGCTGGGGTTGTCGCCATTGGGTTCAGGCACAAAATGCGCCGGGTCTTCGCCGCCTTCGCCAGAATCCGATTTCGCGCCAATGCGGTTCATCGCCACGTTCAGCGTTTTATGCGCCTCGGGGCTTAGCGCGCCCAGCGACATGCCCGGCGTGACAAAACGCTTGCGGATCGAGGTGATGCTTTCCACCTCTTCCAATGCAATCGCGCTGCCCAATGGCTTGATGGCCAAAAGATCACGCAAGTGAATGGGCGGGTTAGACTGGATTTTGGCCGAATATTGCTTCCACATCTGATAGCTGGCGCGGTTGCACGCCATCTGCAGCAGATGCATCGTATCGGCACCCCACGCGTGGGTTTCGCCAGATTTGCGCGCCTTGTAAAAGCCGCCAATTGGCAGCGTGCCGTTGGTTTTCCAGCCCAAGCTGTGCACTTCTTCGGCCTTTTTCTGCAGGCCTGACAGGCCAATGCCGGAAATGCGGCTGGTCATGCCGGGGAAATATTCGGCCACCATCGCGCGCGACAGGCCCACCGCCTCGAAATTCAGGCCACCGCGATACGAGGAAATCACCGAGATCCCCATTTTCGCCATGATCTTCAAAAGCCCTTGGTCAATCGCTTCGCGGTAGCGCGCCATGGCTTCGGTCAGCGGGCCATCCAACAGGCCGCGCTCGATACGGTCGGCGATGCTGTCTTCGGCCAAATAGGCGTTTACCACCGTGGCCCCGCAGCCAATGAGCACCGCAAAATAATGCGGGTCGATACATTCAGCCGAGCGCACATTCAACGAACAGAAGGTACGCAGGCCCTTGCGGGTTAGGTGGCTGTGCACCGCACTGGTGGCCAAGATCATGGGCATGGCCACACGGCCCGGCCCTTGGTTTTGGTCGCTAAGCACCAGATGCCCCGCGCCCGAACGCACCGCATCTTCGGCCTCGGCGCGGATACGCTCTAGCCCCTTTTGCAGCGCCATGGTGCCCGGCTCGAACGAGCAATCGATTTCCACCAGATCGGCATTGAACGCCTGCGTCACGCGCTGCCACTGGGCATTGGCAACAAAGGGGCTGTCCAGCACCAAAATTTCGGTTTGCGCGCTGCTTTCATCCAGCACGTTCTTCAGGTTGCCAAAGCGCGTCTTCAAGCTCATCACGCGGTATTCGCGCAGGCTGTCGATGGGCGGGTTGGTGACCTGACTAAAGTTTTGGCGGAAGAAATGCGACAGCGGGCGGTATTTGGTCGACAGCACCGCGCTGGGGGTGTCATCGCCCATCGAGGCCACGGCCTCTTTGGCATCTTCCACCATGGGAGACAGGATTTGCTCTAGCTCTTCAATGGTATAGCCAGCCGCCACTTGGCGGCGGCGCAGCTCTTCGCCGCTGTAGATCGGCGCTTCTGTCACCTTGGCCAGCGCTTCGTCCAGCTCGTTGATCTTGCCAACCCATTCGCCAAACGGCTGGCTGGCGGCCAATTTATCTTTGATTTCGCGGTCGTGATACAGCACGCCTTCGGCCATATCGACAGCCAACAGCTGGCCCGGGCCCAACGCGCCTTTTTCCAAAACGCGCATCTCGTCGATTGGCACCATGCCCGCCTCGGACCCGGCAATCAGCAACCCATCGCCTGTCAAGACATAGCGCATGGGGCGCAGGCCGTTACGGTCAAGCCCGGCGCAAACCCAGCGGCCATCGGTCATGGCCAGCGCTGCGGGGCCGTCCCACGGCTCCATCACGCTGTTGCAATAGGAATACATATCGCGCCAGCTTTGGGGCAGTTCCACCGCCTGTTTCGACCACGATTCAGGCACAAGCATGGTTTTTGCCATGGGCGCCGAACGCCCGGCACGCACCAGCACCTCGAACACCGAATCCAACGCCGCAGAATCCGAGCTGCCCTGCTGCACAATCGGCTTAATATCTTCTGCCAAATCGCCAAACGCGCTGGATGCCATGCGAATTTCGTGGCTTTTCATCCAGTTCACATTGCCTTTCAGCGTGTTGATCTCGCCGTTATGGGCCAACATGCGGAAGGGCTGCGCCAACCACCACTGTGGGAAGGTGTTGGTGGAATAGCGCTGGTGATAGATGGCAAAGGCAGATTCAAACCGCTCGTCCATCAGATCTGGGTAAAACACGGCCACCTGTTCGGCCAACATCATGCCTTTGTAAATAATCGAGCGGCACGACAGCGAGGCCAAATACAGCTCTTTCACACCAGCGGCAGCGGCGGCTTTTTCAATACGGCGGCGAATGACAAAAAGCTCGCGCTCGAACTGTTCTTCGTCGACGCCCTTGGAGTTGGAAATCAAGATCTGCTCAATCTCGGGGCGGGTGGCGTTGGCCTTTTCGCCCAAGCAGCTGATATCCACCGGCACATGGCGCCAGCCGTAAATGTAATAGCCCATGCGCAGCACTTCGGTTTCCACGATCGTGCGGCAGGTTTCCTGCGCCCCAAAATTGGTGCGCGGCAAAAACACCTGGCCCACCGCCATCAGCTGGTCCATGCGCGGCTCGTGGCCGGTGCGGCGGATTTGGTCGTAGAAAAAGTTTACGGGGATCTGCACGTGAATGCCCGCGCCATCGCCGGTTTTACCATCGGCATCCACAGCCCCGCGGTGCCAAACGGCCGTAAGCGCATCAATCCCCGATTGCACCACTTTGCGGCTGGGCTTGCCATCCACCGCCACCACAAGGCCCACACCACAGTTGGCCTTTTCTTCGTCGACCGAATACAGGCCGTTTTCGGCCAACCACTGGCGCTTGGCTTCTTCTGCGGCAACCCAAGCTGCGTCATATTTGGTCATGGTTTTCACCCTTCATCTGCCGCGGTCTGCCGGCGATTTGCCCGCGCCGCTTGTTGGTGTGGCCCTATGCAGGCCGGGGGAATTATTCTGCGGCCACTGCGGTGGCGGCGTTCAAATACTCTAGGATTGCGGCCGCGCTATCGCGCCCATCGCGGATGGCCCAAACCACAAGGCTGGCACCACGCACGATATCGCCCACGGCGAACACGCCATCCAGCGCGGTGCGGCCAGTGGTGAATTCGGCCTTGATGGTGCCCCAGCGGGTGACCTCTAGCCCATCCACGCCCCAAAGCTTGGGCAGGTCTTCCGGCTCGAAGCCCAGCGCCTTGACGACCAGATCGGCCTCTTCCACGTAATCGGCACCTTCGATCGGTTCGGGCGATTGGCGGCCGGTGGCATCGGGGGCGCCAAGGCGCATTTTCTGCACCAACACGCCGGTGACATTGCCACCGCTTTCCACAAACCCCTTGGGCGCGGATAGCCATTCAAACACCACGCCTTCTTCTTCGGCGTTCAGGGTTTCCCGCTGGCTGCCCGGCATATTCGCCCGGTCGCGGCGGTAAAGACATTTCACACTGGTGGCGCCTTGGCGAATGGCGGTGCGCACGCAATCCATTGCGGTATCACCGCCGCCGATCACCACCACTTTTTTGCCTTGGGCGTTCAACAGGCCGCTGTCAAAATCTTCTACCGCATCGCCAAAAGACAGGCGGTTCGAGGCGGTCAGATAGTCAATCGCGCGCACAATGCCATTGGCATCGGCGTTTGGCCCACCCAGATCGCGGCTTTTGTAAACGCCTGTGGCAATCAGCACAGCATCATGTTTGCCGCGAATGGCATCAAACGAGATATCTTCGCCAACGTTGCAATTTTGCACAAATTCCACGCCCGATTGCGCCAGCTGGTCGACGCGGCGCATCACCACATCTTTTTCCAGTTTGAACCCAGGAATGCCATAGGTCAGCAGGCCGCCAGCACGGTCGTAGCGGTCGTATACGGTCACTTGCACGCCCGCGCGGCGCAGCATATCGGCTGCCGCAAGGCCACCGGGGCCCGCCCCGATGATGCCAACCGATTGTTCGCGCTCTTGGGCGGGGATGACAGGCTGCACCCAGCCCTGTTCCCATGCTGTGTCGGTGATGTATTTTTCAACCGAACCAATCGTCACGGTACCGTGGCCCGATTGTTCGATTACGCAATTGCCCTCGCACAGGCGATCTTGGGGGCAGATGCGGCCACAGATCTCGGGAAAGGTGTTGGTGGCTTGGCTAATCTCGTAGGCTTCGCGCAGGCGGCCCGTGGCTGTCATGTTCAGCCAATCGGGAATGTTGTTGTGCAGCGGGCAATGCGATTGGCAATACGGCACACCGCATTGGCTGCAGCGGCTGGCCTGCTCTTTGGCTTTTTCCGCTGCATATTCCGCATAGATTTCATTGAAATCTTGCTTGCGCGCCTCGGCGGCACGCTTTTGCGGCATATCGCGCTGCACGGTTACAAATTTCAACATCGGTTGCTTGGCCATGATGCTAGCCTCCGCTTTGGGTCCAGTTGCGCGCAGCTATATTCCAGTCTTTGGAGAATGAAAAGTAACTAATCCTGACCTAAATTCAGATTTTTATACCCCACTCCGTCTTCGCGACTGCGATTTGCCCGGTTTTTATGTCCGATACGGACCTATATGCATCCTTTCCCTTTTTTTATAAAGGGTTTAGCAATACGCCCGAACATAGGACGCGCCTGCATGACCATTTTCCACTTGCTGATTGTCGCCATAATCCAAGGCCTGACAGAATTTCTGCCCATCTCCTCGTCTGGTCATCTGATTCTACTGCCGGGGCTAACCGGCATGGCCGACCAAGGGCTGGCCATTGATGTGGCTGTGCATGTGGGCACCCTGCTGGCGGTGATTCTTTATTTCTGGGCCGATGTGCGCATGGGCTTGGCAGGTGTGCCGCGCATGTTGAGCGGGCGTATCGACACCCCCGGCGCGCGGCTGGCGTTTTTGCTTATGATCGCCACGCTTCCAGCCATTGGTGTTGGGCTGGTGCTAAAAATCTCGGGCCTAAGCGAGGCATTGCGCAGCGTGGCGGTGATTGGCTGGACGATGCTGCTATTTGGCCTGCTGCTGTATTGGGCCGACCAAAAATGCCCAACAACCCGGCAAGCCGCGGATTGGTCGCTTAGTGATGCCATCAAAATGGGGCTGTGGCAGGCTGTGGCGCTTATCCCCGGCGTGTCGCGGTCGGGCATCACCATTACCGCGGGGCGGATGCTGGGCTATGGCCGCCACGACGCGGCAAAGCTATCGATGCTGATGTCCATTCCCACCATCATGGCCAGCGGTAGCCTTTTGGCGCTGGATGTGGTGGGCCAAGCCAACAGCCAGTTGCTGCGCGACAGCGCCATCGCCGCGGCCTTTGCCTTTGTGGCGGCGCTGCTGGCCTTGGCGCTGATGATGCGGCTGTTGCGCAGCGTCAGCTTTACGCCTTACGTCATTTACCGCGTGGTGCTGGGCCTTGTGTTGCTGGGGATCGCCTATCTTTAGGGCCTGCATGCCCTAGAAATCGATGGCGATGCCCTTTTTCTCCCAATCGCCGTAACGGGCCGGGTCCAGCCCATCGCGGCCACCGTATTCCTTGGGCGCCTCTTTGGCCGCAAGCGCCGCTTGGCGCCGCCGCTCTTCGGCTTCGGCCAGGGCACGGCGGGCGGCGGGTGGCAATGCGGCCTGGGGGGCGGAACCATCCGTGATGGGCGTGTCATCTTGCGCATTTGTCATGGCGTTCTTCCTTCCACTTCACGGGCCTGATATACGCCCCAAACCCACACAGGCAAGGCGAACCATGTCACACCCCCCACACACCGCCCGCAGCAGCGCTGTTTTCCTGCTCAACAAAGTTCTGGGCGAACAGCGCCTTATGGCCGAATTGCTGGCCAGCCCTGCCGTGCAAAAGCTGCCCGCACCCGAACGCGCCCGCGCCCAGCGTTTGGCCAGCCAAACCCTGCGCCAACTGGAACGGGCCGACAGGGTTTTGGCCCACCACCTGCGCAAACCGCCACCCTTGGCGGTGATGAATGTTTTGCGCCTTGGCGCCACCGAAATTTGCACCGGCGGCGATGCCCATGGCGTGGTGAATGAATGCGTCGGCATCATCTCGCGCCACAAAACCGGCCAGCACCTTAAGGGGCTGGTGAATGCCGTGCTGCGCAAAGTGGCGGAAACCGGGCCGCAAGACTGGGCCTTGCTTCGGGTGCCCCGCCTGCCAAAATGGCTGCGCAAGCCGCTGGTGCAGGCCTGGGGGGCGCCGGAAATAGCCGCGATAGAAGCCGCCCATCTAAACGGTGCACCCTTGGACATCACCGCCAAGGCAGATGCCGCCACTTGGGCCGAAACACTGGGGGGGCAGCTGCTGCCCACCGGCAGCATTCGCCTGCAACAGGGCGTGCAGGTTTCAGAATTGCCGGGCTTTGACAGTGGCGCTTGGTGGGTGCAAGACGCCGCCGCCGCCCTGCCTGCGCAGCTGTTGCGCCCCAAACCCGGCGAACGGGTATTGGATATGTGCGCGGCACCGGGCGGGAAAACGCTGCAGATGGCCGCAGCCGGCGCCGATGTGACCGCGCTGGATATTTCCGCCAGCCGCCTGCAACGGGTTCAGGAAAATCTGGCCCGCACCGGCCTGCAGGCCCGCGTGGAAACCGGCGATGCGTTAACGCACAAGGGCCAGTATGATGCAATTTTGCTGGACGCCCCTTGTTCGGCCACGGGCACCATTCGCCGCCACCCAGACCTGCCCCATGCCAAGGATGGCAGCGGCTTTGCCGAATTGATTGCCCTGCAAGCCGACATGCTGGACCATGCGCTTTCGCTGCTGGCGCCGGGTGGGCGGCTGGTGTTTTGCACCTGTTCGCTGCTGCCCGACGAGGGCGAATGCCAGATAGACGAGGCGCTGGCCCGCCACCCCGGGCTGCGCACAGACACCCAAGCGCTGGATTTACCCGGCCTTGCGCCACAGTGGAAAACCCAAGAAGGCGGGCTGCGCCTGCGCCCCGATTATTGGCCCGATCTGGGCGGGATGGATGGGTTTTACATGGCCGTGTTGCGCTGCGACTAACGCGGCCCTCAGGCGGCAGGCGGCGCCACCACAATCTGCGTACCCCACGCGGCGCATTTTGCCGCCAAGGGGGCGGGCAAGGGGGCTTCGGTGTAAAGCTTTGCCATCTGTGACAGGGGTGCCACCCGCATTGGGGCCTTGCGGCCAATTTTGCTGTGGTCGGCCACCAGCACCCTTTGCCGGGCTTGGGCAATGATGGTTTGGCTGACTGCCACTTCGGCGCTGTCAAAATCCAGCATATCGCCGTCTTGGTCCAAGGCCGAGCAGCCCATCACAGCCAGATCGACCTTGAATTGCTCGATCAGGCGCACGGCTGTGGGGCCAACCAGCCCCCCATCGGCACGGCGCAACCGGCCACCGGCCACCACAACCTCGATCTGTGGGTTGGCCGCCAAGATATTGGCAATATTCAGGTTATTTGTCACCACCAACAAATCGCGATGGGTCAACAGGGCGCGGGCCACGGCCTCGGTCGTGGTGCCAATGGTTAAGAACAACGAGCAGGCATCGGGAATATCGGCCGCGCAGGTACGGCCAATGGTCTCTTTCGCCGCCGCGTGCATCTGCTGGCGGTCGGCATAGCCAATATTGGCCACGCCCGAGGGCAACACCGCCCCGCCATGCACCCGCTCTAGCTGCCCGGATTCGGCCAAATCGGCCAAGTCACGGCGGATGGTTTGCAGCGTGACACCAAAGCGCTGGGCCAAATCCTCGACCACCACTTTGCCTTCGCTGCGGGCAATCGCCAATATTTCTGGGTGGCGAAACCGGCTAGACATGGCGCTTAGACATGGCTCAATTGCCCCTTTTTTCGGCAAAATATGCCCCCAGCTGCCCAAATTTGCAATGTTTTAGCAGCCGCTTTTGCGATTCATAATTTTACCGATTGATAAAATTTTGATTCGTGGCATCCTGAGATCAACGAAACCTAACAAAGGATGGTCCCATGTCTGCAAATGCCCTGACACCGGGTATCGCCGCAGGGCGGTTGCACAGTGACGACTTGCACCAGAACTTTGCCGATCTGCACCCGCCCTTGGGCCAGCACGAGGCGCAGGTTGCCGCTGACCGGTGTTATTTCTGCCACGATGCGCCCTGCGTTACCGCCTGCCCCACTGCCATCGATATTCCGCTGTTCATCCGCCAAATCGCCACAGGCACACCCGAAGCGGCCGCCAAAACGATTTTGTCGCAAAACATTCTGGGCGGCATGTGCGCCCGCGTTTGCCCCACCGAAACGCTGTGCGAACAGGCCTGCGTGCGCGAAACCGCCGAGGGCAAGCCGGTGGTTATTGGCCAACTGCAGCGCCATGCAACCGACACATTACAGGCCAAAGCCGGTCATCCCTTCTCCCGGGCGGCCCCGACGGGGCGGCGTATTGCCGTTGTCGGGGCCGGTCCGGCGGGGCTGGCCTGTGCGCACCGTTTGGCCATGAAAGGCCACGATGTGGTGGTTTTCGATGCCCGCCCAAAAGCGGGGGGGCTGAACGAATATGGCATCGCCAGCTATAAATCGACCAATGGTTTCGCCCAAGCCGAGGTAAACTGGCTGCTGGGCATTGGCGGCATCACCCTGCAGCACGGGCAGGCCTTGGGCCGCGACATCACGCTGGCGGGGCTGCAGGCCGACTATGACGCCGTGTTCTTGGGCATCGGCCTTGGCGGGGTAAACGCGCTGGCCACTGAGGGCGAAGAGAAAACTGGCGTTCTGGATGCGGTCGATTTCATCGCCGATTTGCGCCAAGCAACCGATCTGGCAGCGGTGCCCATTGGCCGCGATGTGGTGGTGATTGGCGGCGGCATGACAGCGATTGACGCCGCTGTTCAGGCCAAACTGCTGGGCGCGCTGAATGTTACGCTGGTGTATCGCAGGGGCCGCGCGCA
>Ga0181607_10005063_pt1 | contig 11176 bp, 9 predicted proteins | sample 041ome_9_FD_132420 | JGI IMG/M metagenome (GOLD analysis project Ga0181607, IMG submission 132420) | Coastal salt marsh microbial communities from the Groves Creek Marsh, Skidaway Island, Georgia - 041413US metaG (megahit assembly) | ecosystem: Environmental > Aquatic > Marine > Intertidal zone...
CCGATCTTCGGCCCGTTCATTGGCCTGGCGCTCACGCTCGGCTTCATAGAGGCGGGAGCGGAGAATGGTCATCGCTTTGGCGCGATTCTTATGTTGCGACTTCTCATCCTGCTGACTAACGACGGTGCCAGTTGGAATATGCGTGATGCGCACAGCCGAGTCGGTCGTATTGACGTGCTGGCCGCCCGCCCCCTGCGCCCGGAAAGTATCAACACGCAGATCCTGAGGCTCAATTTGAATATCAACCTCCTGCGCTTCCGGTAGTACGGCTACAGTCGCGGCGGAGGTGTGGATTCGTCCACCAGTTTCCGTCACTGGTACGCGCTGTACGCGATGTCCGCCCGATTCGAACTTCAGTTTCGCGAACACGCCGCGACCGCCAATTTCCGCAATGCCTTCTTTCAGGCCGCCAAGTTCGGTTTCGCCGAATGAGAGCGTTTCGAATTTCCAGCCGACACTTTCGGCGTAGCGCTGATACATGCGGAACAGCTCGCTGGCGAAAAGGGCGGCCTCATCCCCGCCAGTGCCGGGCCGGACTTCAAGAATAGCGTTCCGTTCGTCGTCGACATCCTTAGGCAGCAACGCGATTCGTACGTCGTGCTCCGCAGCCGTTATCTGTGTCGCCAGCTCCGATTGCTCCATCGCCGCCAGGTCGCGCATTTCTTTGTCGGCTTCGGGGTCATTCAAAATTTCGCTAAGGCCAGCCAATTCTTCCTTGCGCGCCATCAGCGCACGCACGGCCTCCGCGACCGGTTCAAGCTCACTATATTCGCGGCTGAGATTGGCGAAATCGTCGGCATCGAATGTTTCGCTTGCCATGCGGGACGAAAGCTCATCGACCCGCTCCAGGACTTGCTGAAGCTTTTCGTCGAAACTCATGACCGGGCCGCCAATACTGCGGCGATCCCGTCAAGCGGTACTTCCTGCTGCTCACCAGATTCCATATCGCGGAGTGTGGCCATGCCCTTCACCAGCTCATCATCGCCAAGGATGACAGCGGTATGAGCGTTCACTTTGGCAGCGCGGGCCATGCGGCGCTTCAGATTGCCGGAATAGCCTATGTCGGTCACGATGCCAGCGCCGCGCAGCTCATAAGCCAATTGCCGGAGCCGTCGATCCGCCGCGTCGCCGATGGGTGCTAGAGCCACTGGGCGCGGTGCCTCCAGTTCTTCCATGGTCTGGTCGGCCAGCATTGCCAGGCGCTCGATGCCGCCAGCCCAGCCAACGCCTGCTGTAGCAGGTCCGCCCATGATCTCTGCCAGCCCGTCATATCGACCGCCGCCAATGACCGTGCCCTGGGCACCCAACGCATCGGTTACGAATTCGAACGCAGTGTGGCAGTAATAGTCCAGGCCGCGCACCAAGCGTGGGTCGCGGATATAGGCGACGCCCAAATCGTCCAGGCCTTGGCGCACTTCGGCAAAGAAGTCTGCGGCTTCGCCGGTCAGGTAATCGTCGAATACGGGCGCTGCTTCCACGACGGCACGGTCGTTCTTGTCCTTGGAATCGAGGATGCGCAGTGGGTTCTTTTCCAACCGGCCCAGGCTGTCTTCGGAAAGCTGGTCTTTGTGGCCGGAGAAATAGTCGATGAGTGCTGCGCGGTATGCGTCGCGACTTGGCGTATCGCCAAGCGTGTTCAGGTGCAGAACCGTCTGGTCGAGCATATTGAGTGCGGCCAACACCTGGGCACCAAGTGCGATCACTTCCACGTCGGCAGCAGGGCCAGGAACGCCAAACAGCTCAACACCAATTTGATGGAACTGCCGCTGGCGACCCTTCTGTGGGCGCTCGTAGCGGAACATGGGGCCGGAATAGAAATATTTGAGCGGTAGCGCATTTTGCAGTTTGGCCGCGATAAAGGCCCGCATCACGCCAGCAGTGTTTTCTGGCCGTAGCGTTAGGTGCTCGCCACCACGATCCTCGAATGTATACATCTCCTTGGTCACGACGTCGGAAACGTCGCCGAGGGTCCGGGCGAATACGTCTGTGAACTCAAAGATCGGCGTGTTGATTTCGCCAAAGCCATACCGCTCCGCCAATTCACGCGCAGTCTCAGAAACGCGGCGATGGCGGCGCGAATCATCAGGAAACAGATCAACGGTCCCGCGAACTGGGCGAACGGACATGACAGACATACCTTCCAGTATGATATTCTAATTCAAATGGTTATTCGGCTGCGACGGCTGCACGCTCAGCGTCGATCTCACGGGCTTTCTGCTCAATCTGCTCGACCAGATGGTCAACCAGATCAACATCTGTAATGCGATGGTCTGGTAGACCGCCGACATAGACCATATGCGTGCCCTTGCCGCCGCCCGTAACACCTAAGTCCGTCTCCCGCGCTTCGCCGGGGCCGTTAACGACACAGCCGATCACAGAGACCGTCATTGGCGTTGCGATATGGGCCAGGCGTTCTTCCAGCACCGTCACGGTGTTGATCACGTCGAACTGTTGGCGGGCGCAGGATGGGCAGGAAATGACATTGACGCCGCGATGGCGCAGGCCAAGCGCTTTCAGCATCTCAAACCCAGCTTTGACTTCCTCAACTGGATCGGCAGAGAGCGAGACGCGGATGGTATCGCCGATCCCAGCCCACAACATGGAGCCAATGCCGATAGCGCTCTTCACCGTACCTGTGCGCAGGCCGCCAGCTTCCGTGATGCCAAGGTGCAGCGGATAATCACAGGCATCCGCCAGGCCTTGATAGGCTGCGACCGCTAGAAAGATATCAGAGGCTTTGACACTGATCTTGAATTCATGGAAGTCGTGATCTTCCAGGATTTTGGCGTGGGTCAGTGCGCTTTCAATCAGCGCTTCGGGGCAGGGCTCGCCATACCGGTCCAGGAGTTCTTTCTCAAGGCTGCCAGCGTTAACGCCGATCCGCATGGAACAGCCGTGGTCCTTGGCAGCCTGCACGACTTCGCGCACGCGTTCTGAGGAGCCGATATTGCCGGGGTTTATGCGCAGGCAGGCAGCCCCTGCTTCCGCCGCTTCAATGGCGCGGCGGTAGTGGAAATGGATATCTGCCACAATTGGGACATTGGAGCTGTCAACGATCTCTTTCAGCGCTGCCGTCGATTCCTGATCTGGGCAGGAGACGCGCACGATATCAACGCCCGCATCTTCCGCCGCCCGGATCTGGGCGATGGTCGCTTTGGGGTCAGATGTCAGGGTGTTGGTCATCGTCTGCACGGTGATCGGGGCATCGCCGCCGACGGGGACGTTCCCGACCATGATCTGACGGGATTTACGGCGGTGAATGTCGCGGTAAGGCCGAACGCTCATAATGAAGCTGGCTCCCTTGGAGGATCTTGGAGGCGCTGTATTCGCGCGCTGCTATAGGGATATATAACGTTGCTTCGATAAAGGCCAAACCGGGGTGAAAATGGGTTCGGGCTGCAACAGGCGCCGCTTACGCAGGGCGCGCGCGAGATATGCCGTCGCTAATGTCGGTCGGTTAGCAGGGCATGGCCTTCAAGGCTAACGTCACGCACGACTTTGCCGTGTCCGCCCAGCGATGGCGCAGCGCGGCCGTCAACCAGAATTTCAAGGCCGCCGGCATTCCCGGTCGTCATGATCAGGCCGCGCCGATCCGGGGCGGAATACCGTTCACCCTGGCGCAACACACGGGAGAACATCACCCGTCCGGTCTTCACGGACTTAATTTCAATCCAGGTATCGTCCACTGCATGCAGCACAACGAGACCTGAAGCATGGGGCGGAGTCGCAGCATAAGCTGCACTCGGATTAGCGTTATAGCGCGGCGCGCCTCTAACATCTGTGGATGCCATAGCAGGGCCCGGCGCTGGAATGGACCAACGCGGGGAAGCTTGTGGCGGGGTTAGCCTCGGCTCAGGCAATCCGGCTGCGAGAATGCCGGAGTCTGGCAAAGGCGCTGTGGCCACGGTTCCTGTTTGCCTTGTCGGTGGTTGGTCCGGTGCTGCATAGCGGACAGCGCCAGGATTGCTGCGGCTTGGCGGCAAAGGTGCACCGGTTGTCTGGCGGGTGGCCACGGGGGCCTGGGCGCGTGCGACGGTCGTGCGCTCAGAAGGCGGCACGGCATCGGGGAATGGGCGGTATGGGCCGGTCGCAATTGTGCTGCGCGGCTCCGAACCTTCTACGAAGTCTGGCGCGTCGACCCGGGCAAGGGTTTGGGCGGCGTCTTCGAAGCGGGATTTGGTGTTCTCGAAGTACCAGTAGACATAGCCGGCCAGCGCCAAGCAGATAGCGGCTGCGGCCAGGGGGGCAGCGCGGGACACACGTTCCGTTTCAGGCTTGCGAGCGCGATGGGCGGGCGCTGGAAGTTTGCCAATGTCTTCTATGGCGGCGCGGGCTGTCGATTCGACATCAGCGCCCAGGAATTCCGCATAGGCGCGGACAAAGCCTTGGGCATATGCCCGGCCTGGCAGCGACTCGAAGCGATCATCTTCAATGGCTTGGATATAAGCCTCGCGGATGCGGACCTGTGCAGCGGCTTCTTGAACGGTCAGGCCAGCGCGCTCGCGCAGCAACCTTAGGAAGAGACCAACTGATTCACCAGGCAACACTGAAGGCTTAGGCCCCGCGAAACTCGCGTCCCCTGCGACAACCCATAGTTTGAGGTTGCTTTTGCCCGCCACGTGAAAACCTACAAATTGCTACGCTGACAGCTTACGGCCCCCGCGTTACCGTGATCTAAAATAGATGATCACAGCAAACGTATCTGTCTTATGGTAGCACCATTTTTACAATGCCCTGGGGCTGGCGGCAACGGGTTAATACTGTTCATCTATGGGGATATCCGCAGATTCAGCAAATTCCCGCACTTGATCGCGCACGCTATGCTCTTCTGAGCCAATCAGCTCCTCAATCAGCACGGCAGCTTCAGCAGCATCAATATGAGCCGCAACCGCCCGGATTGGCTTGACTGCGGCGGGTGCTACGGACAATCGCCGGACCCCCAGGCCAATCAGCGCAATTGCCGCTAGCGGATCGCTCGCCATCTCACCGCAAACCGATAGCGGCGTATTGGCGCGCTTCGCTGACTGGACGACATGGCGCAGCATGGCCAGGGCAGGCGGAGACAGCGCGTCATAGCGTTCAGACATGCGCACGCCGTCCCGGTCTGCGGCGAAGGCGAACTGCAATAGGTCATTGGTGCCGATTGTGGCGAAGTCCACCCGGCGAAGTGCAGTTTCGCCTTGCCAAACCAGGGATGGCGTTTCAATCGCGACACCAACCCGGACTTTTGCAGGCGCGGCACCATCCGCTTCCGCCTGTTCCAACGCGCCGCGCAATATGGCCCGTGCGGCGGAGATCTCTGCAGCCTCCGCTGCCATTGGAAACATGACGTCTAACTGCCCGTCTGATGCCGCAACGGCGAGCGCGTAAAGCTGGCTGCGCAAGGTCTCTGGCATATCGAGCGCGATCCTGAGCGCCCGCCAGCCAAGGGCGGGGTTGTTCTCCCGCGTGCCGGCCAATGATGCTGGTGTTTTATCGCCGCCATGGTCGAACGTTCGGAAGGCAATGGCCCGATCGCCTGCGATGTCGCGCACTTCCCGGTAAAGTGCGATTTGTTCTTCAGCAGTCGGTAGCCCGGCACGGCCAAGGAAGGATAGCTCGGTGCGAAACAGGCCGATTTCTTCTGCCCCCTCTGCCACAGCCGATTCGACATCGAGCAGCAGGCCTGCATTGGCGAGGACGGCAATGCCTTCGCCATCTCGGGTTCGGCTCGGCGCATCACCGAGGAAGGCGTAGCTGGCTTTACGGGCCGCTTTGGCGGCGACTGCGGATTCAAAACTTGCCATCACCTGATTGGCTGGGCGCAGTAACACTTGTCCGCGATCTGCATCCAGCACAATTGGGTCACCAGGCTGTACGCCCGCCAGGGCGTTTCTCGCACCGCCAATGGCCGGAATGCCTAGCGCACGGGCGACGACGGCAACATGGGAGGAGGCTGATCCTTCTTCCAGCACCAGCCCCGCCAGTGCGCCTCGGTCAAGCTCCAGCACTTCGGCAGGGCCAAGTGCATGGGCGAACAGGATGGCGTTCGGCGGCAGCGCATGCATGCCGTCATCGCCAGACTGGGCGGCGATAGCGCGGACGAGCCGCCCTGCCAGATCATCCATATCCGCCAGCCGGTCGCGCAGATAGGCTGACTGCGCCCTGCGCATGCGGATGCGGGCTTCGGTCTGCACCCTGCGCGCTGCGACCTCCGCCGTCATGCCATTGGCGATGCCTGCGCGGATGCGGCGGATCCATCCGTCATCACTGGCGGCAAGGCGAAATGCGTCAAGGATATCCCGATGCTCACCGGCATGATCCAGGCTTGGATCATCCAGCAGCGTGTCGAGCTCATTCCGCATCCGGTCAACGCCTTGGGCCAGGCGGCGGAGCTCTTCCGACTCGTCCTCTGCCACCATGCGCTGGATCGGCAATGGCGGGTCCCGAAGTGCAGCGACGCCAATGGCGAGGCCGGGGGAGAGGCGTGCGCCCGTTAATCGTGCGGCAGGGGCGGCAGTACCAGCGGCAACAAAGGCTGCGAAATCTGGATCTGCCGCGACTTCGGCCATAAGCGCAGCGACGATGGCCACGGCTTCAATATCATCACCGGAATAAGACCGGTCCTGGGCATGCTGGATGACGAGCACACCAACGGCAGCACCGCCGCGCAGGAGCGGTGCCCCAAGGAATGTGCTGTAGGGGTCTTCCCCTGTTTCTGGGCGGTAAGCGAAGGCTTCGTGGGTTTGCACATCCCGAATTGCGACGGGGCGATGGGATGCTGCTGCGACACCGACAAGGCCTTCACCGCCGCTTAGTCGCGTGCGGAATACTGCGTCTGGGCGAAGGCCGTGTGTCGCGGCCAGGATCATCGCGCCATCACGCTGTTGCAGGTAAAGTGAGCAAACGTCAGCGGTGAGGGCATCGGCGATAACCGCGACAGCGCGGTTCAGCCGGTCTGCCGCCGTCGCATCCATGGCGACGGCATCGCGAACGGCGCGGAGCATATGACGCCAGCCGGTGGTCTGTTCCCCCTCCGCCACCGCGCGCCTACGCGGCCCCGGCAGCGCGCTGGATCAGCGCATCCGCCGCTTGGTCGACGAGCGATTGGATGATTTCTGCGGTTGGTTGCTCAGCCGTGACCATGCCAACGCTCTGCCCTGCCATCAGGGAGCCGTTTTCAACGTCGCCATCGATCACCGCACGGCGCAGTGCACCTGCCCAAAAGTGCTCGATTTCAAGCTGCGCTGCTTTTTGGTCCAATTCACCGGTGCGCCAGCGGGCGATTACGTCATGCTGGGTTTCAGCGAACTTGCGGGTGGCGTTATTCGCCAATGCGCGCACAGGAATAACCGGGAAGCGCGGGTCCACTTGGACGCTTGCTGTCGCATCACGAGCCGAGCCCTTGAAGAATGCTTTCTTGAAATCCGGGTGTGCGACGCTTTCCTCAGCACAGACAAAGCGAGTGCCTAGCTGGCAGCCGGCTGCACCCATTTCCAGATATGAGAGCATTGCTTCACCGCGACCAATGCCACCTGCAACGAAGACAGGAACATCCTGCACGTTTGGCAGAATTTCCTGCGCCAAAACGGATGTTGAAACGGGGCCGATATGGCCGCCGGCTTCCGTACCTTCGATAACCAGCGCATCGGCACCGTCACGGATGAGTTTTTTGGCGATCCCCAGGGCTGGCGTCAGCGCTATCAGTGTGGCACCCAAGTCTTTTACTCGGCGCATGGCTTTGCGCGGCGGGATTCCGCCCGCCAACACAATGCAGCCTACGCCTTCTTCACCGCAAACTTCGATCAGCGCATCCAAATCCGGATGCATCACGATGAGGTTCACACCGAAAGGCTTCTGGGTGAGGGCTTGGGTCGCTTGGATTTCTGCGCGCAGAAGGTCTGTCGTCATGGAGCCGCATGCGATCACGCCGAACCCGCCGGCGTTTGAAATTGCGGCGACGAGGTTGCGTTCAGATACCCAGGTCATCGCACCGCCAAGAATGGCGTGCTCAACGCCCAGCAGTGTACGGCCGCGTTCGGAAAGCGTCTGGATATGGGCAAGGGCGTCGGCGCGGGTCATGGTGGTCATTAGGCTTCCAGTGATTCGGTTGCGTCGAGGCCGTAGGCGGTGTGTAGCGCGCGCAGGGCGAGCTCAAGATAGTCTTCAGAGATCAGAACGCTGACTTTGATTTCAGACGTAGAGATCACTTGGATATTGACGCTGCGATCCGCAAGGGCGCTAAACATCCGCTGGGCGACGCCCGCGTGGCTGCGCATGCCCACGCCAACGACGGAAATCTTCACCACATTCCGGTCGGCCATAATTTGCTGATAGTTCACCTCGTCCTTACGGCCTTCCAGCATGGCGACGGCGCGGTCGAAGTCCGCTTCCGTTACCGTGAAGGTCATGTTTGTGGTTTCACCGTCGGGCGAAACGTTCTGGACAATCATGTCCACATTGATTTCCGCTTCGGACAATGGGCCGAAGATTGACGCGGCTATGCCCGGCTGGTCTGCAACATTGACCAGGGTGATCTTCGCCTCGTTCTTGTCATAGGCAATGCCGGTGACGACCTCGTTCTCCATATCCGCATTCTCCCCCACTTCTTCGTGGGCTACCAGGGTGCCGGGTTTATCTTCAAAACTGGATAGAACCATGACCGGCACATTATGGTTCATGGCCATTTCGACAGACCGCGTCTGCAGCACTTTCGCACCCTGGGATGCAAGCTCCAGCATCTCTTCATAGGTGATGCGGTTGATCTTGCGCGCCTTGGGTACGATGCGCGGATCGGTCGTGTAGACGCCGTCAACGTCCGTATAAATTTCGCAGCGGTCGGCCTTGATTGCGGCGGCAAGGGCCACTGCTGTTGTGTCTGACCCGCCCCGGCCAAGGGTTGTGATGCGGTTTTCCGGGCTGACGCCTTGGAACCCAGCGATCACAGCGACCTGGCCCTGCCCCAATCGCTCCATCAACAGCTCGCCCTCCACATCCATGATGCGGGCACGCCCGTGCAAGCCATCTGTGTGCAGTGGGATTTGCCAACCAAGGAAGGAGCGCGCTGGCACGCCCATTTCTTGCAGCACGATCGCCATCAGGCCTGCGGTCACCTGCTCACCAGATGCGACGACGGAGTCATATTCGCGGGCGTCGTGCAACGGGGAGGCCGCGCGAACGAGGTCCACCAGCCGGTTGGTTTCACCAGACATGGCAGAGACCACGACGGCCACTTGGTCGCCTGCGTCAACGGCGCGTTTGACCCGCCCCGCTGCATTGCGGATACGATCAAGGTCAGCCACCGAAGTGCCGCCGAATTTCTGCACAATGCGCGCCACGGGAAAATACCTTTGGCCTCGGCCCGCTGGACGCGCGGACCGACTGGCCTGTCACAAGTTGCCGTCGGGATTGCGCGCAACATATTTTGGAGTTCCGGTGCCCGCAAGCGCTGAAACCAGAAGAAAGGCCGGAAATCGTTATGCCCGCCGATATACAAGCCCAAGTTCAAGGTGCGGTCGACCCGCGTGAGGCCGCACAGTTCGCCGCAATCGCCGAATCGTGGTGGGACCCAGATGGGCCATTCCGTCCGTTGCATCGGCTCAATCCTGCGCGCATGCGGTTCGTTATGAACGCCGTGCAGGAGAATTTCGGCGTCGCAGAAGGCCCCCATGCGCTGAACGGCATGACAGCGGTGGATATTGGCTGTGGTGGTGGGCTGATATCAGAACCGCTGGCGCGGCTTGGCGCAGATGTTACGGGATTGGACGTGACAGAGGAGAATTTGGGCGTTGCCCGCGCACATGCTGCTGATTCGGGACTGACGATAGATTATCGGCTTGAAACGGCAGAGGCCCTGGCGGCCAGCGGTGCTAAGTTCGATATCGTGACAGCGCTTGAGGTGGTCGAACATGTGCCAGACCCGGATGTGTTCATGCGCGCTGCCGCAGAGATGGTGGCACCCGGCGGTCTTCTGATCGCTGCTACGATCAATCGGACGGTTAAATCATTGGCGCTTGCAAAGTTTGGTGCCGAATATGTCCTGCGCTGGCTGCCGCGCGGGACCCATGATTGGCGGAAATTCATGAAGCCGTCAGAATTGGCCCGCCCGCTCCGCGCCGAAGGACTGAGGGTTCTACGGACAGAGGGTGCGGTTTATGAGCCGCTGACGGGGGATTGGCGGCTCAGCCCGGATGTTTCCATGAATTATATGATTGCGGCTGCCCGGGATTGATTCCGATAGGCGAAATCGCATCGCTTTATGGCTGTAGTCAGGTGCGTTGCAGAAGTTCAAAAAATATTACTTTTGTTCTCATTTTTGCATTGAAACATAAATAGAACATTTATATATATTGGTCGGCGCCCGTAATCCGTGGAGAAACTGATGTCTAAACGCCGATACGCCCTCAAGTCTGGGAATGCCGCCCCCTATGAATTGTTCAATGATGCAGAGGATGCCTGGTTCTGGGCCTCTGCAAACACCGCGTTAATACTGGCTGGTGCGCGCGGCCAGCCAAGCCTGAAACCAACGCAGCGCCCTTGTGAAGCGGCGGATGTGCTGAACGCGTTCGAGCGTCTGATGCGGGCTGGAACACTGGCGGCGCGCCACGCCCAAGTTGCCGCACGGTTCGGGCTGCGGCAGCGCCGCCCAAACGGCCTCATTCCATCTGTGAGTAGTGACACTAGGTATTAGAATCCGGGATATGGCGGTGGAGCAGCCCCGCTGAAGTGGTCCACCCACTGGGATAGTATTTATCCCGTCAGAGGAGGATCAGAAGATGGCAGGCAGACGAGACAAACCAGAAGAGATCGTAGCGAAATTGCGCCAAGTAGAGGTGCTTCAAGGCCAAGGCCAGTCGATAGCGGATGCAGTCCGTCAGATTGGCGTAACGCAGCAGACGTATTACCGATGGCGCAAGCAATATGGCGGGATGGGGCGTGACCAACTTCGCCGCCTGAAGGAGCTAGAGAAGGAAAATCTTCGGCTCCGGCGTGCGGTCTCGGATCTGGCATTGGACAAGCAAATTCTTCAGGAAGCTGCACGGGGAAACTATTGAGGCCCGCCCGTCGCCGGCGCTGTGTTGATCACGTGCGGGAGCGGCTTGGCATATCGGAGCGCCGGGCTTGCCGCACGCTTGGCCAGCATCGTTCGACGCAACGCCAGCATCCGTCGGGGCCAGCAGATGAAGCTAGCCTAACG
>Ga0181607_10005064_pt1 | contig 11175 bp, 8 predicted proteins | sample 041ome_9_FD_132420 | JGI IMG/M metagenome (GOLD analysis project Ga0181607, IMG submission 132420) | Coastal salt marsh microbial communities from the Groves Creek Marsh, Skidaway Island, Georgia - 041413US metaG (megahit assembly) | ecosystem: Environmental > Aquatic > Marine > Intertidal zone...
ATCGTTGGCGAAGGTGCGGGCGTATCGTCACCGAAAACAATTAGATGCCCATCCAGATCTTCGATTGATGTCGGCATGCCGTGTTCACGAAGATAATCCGGCGACGCATAAAGCCGTGAGCGGATCGTACGGAGATGCTTCTGGATAAGGTCTGGCTGCGTCGGCGCGGTAAACCGGATAGCACAATCGGCTTCGCGCATTGAGATATCAAGGTCCGAATCCGTTAGGATCAAGCTGACCTGCACGGTCGGATAATCAGCAATGAACTTCTTGATCACACGTGTTAGCCAGGTCGACCCAAATGTCACGGTCGTGCTGATCTTGAGGGGGCCTTCCGGGCTGTCCTTACTTTCGGTCAGCATCGCTTCTGTCATCGCCAGGCGATGGAATACATCGCGCACGTTGGCGTGCAGAAGCTCGCCTTGTTCGGTCAGGATCAAGCCGCGCGCATGCCGATGGAACAGCACAACATCCAAGCTTTCTTCAAGCGCATGGATTTGGCGTGATACGGCGGATTGGGAAAGATTCAGCGTTTCACCAGCATGCGTAAAGCTGCCAGCATCTGCGACTGCATGGAAAACCCGCAGTTTGTCCCAATCCATCCGTGAGCGCATCATTGCGCGGCGACGCTCAGTGCGTCCTCCAGTGCTGCCAGATACTTTTCAGCATCCAGCGCTGCCATGCAGCCCTGCCCCGCAGCCGTCACAGCTTGGCGGTAGACTTTGTCACGCACATCGCCTGCAGCAAATACGCCCGTGACGTTCGTGCGGGTGGTAGCGTCAACCGGCTCAATATAGCCTTCGCCATCCATGGTGATCTTGCCTTTGAAGATATCTGTGTTGGGACGGTGCCCGATGGCGATGAACACGCCATCCACACTTAAGTCACTAACAGCATTGGTCTTGGTATCTCGGATTTTCGCACCGGTGACGCCCAGGGGATCCGTACCGCCAACAACTTCTTCCAGAACCGTGTTCCAAATAACTTTGATCTTGGGGTTACGGAATAACCGGTCCTGCAAGATCTTTTCCGCACGGAATTCTTCACGCCGATGAATGACTGTCACTTTGGAGACATGATTGGTTAGATACAGCGCTTCCTCTACGGCCGTGTTACCACCCCCGACAACAAGAACCTCCTTGCCGCGGAAAAAGAAACCGTCACAGGTCGCACAGGCTGAAACACCAAACCCTTGGAACTTTTGCTCGCTTTCAATGCCAAGCCATTTTGCTTCCGCGCCAGTGGCGATGATGACCGATTCGGCGATGAACACGTCGCCCGAATCGCCAGTGCATACGAATGGCCGCTGATCAAAGTTCACGTCAGAGATCAGGTCGAACACGAGCTTGGTGCCAACTTTCTCCGCCTGCTCACGCATCTGATCCATCAGCCAAGGGCCTTGGATTACATCCGCGAATCCGGGGTAGTTCTCTACATCTGTGGTGATCGTCAGCTGGCCGCCCGGGGCTAAGCCCTGAACGATCATTGGCTCAAGCCCAGCGCGCGCAGCATAAATGGCGGCCGTGTAACCCGCAGGCCCGGAGCCGATAATCAGAACCTGTGTCTTGTATTCAGTCGCCATGAAACCGGCTCCTCAGCGTATCAAAGAATTGTATGTGCCGTAGGTATGGTGCACACGGCGGCGCGGCAACCTGTGCAGCCTGATGATCTCTGTATAACATCATAGCAGAGAAAAATGTGATGAGACGCTGAAAACATCGCGATGTTCGACAGGGAACCACCAAGACATGCCGAAAATGGACGCCATCAACCTGCGTATTCTGTCAGATCTGCAACACAACGGCAGGATGACAAATGTTGAACTCGCGGCCAACGCTGGCATCTCCCCGCCCCCTTGCCTTCGTCGCCTGCGCGCGTTGGAGGAGGACGGCTACATCCGTGGCTATCACGCTGACCTGGATGGCCCAAAGCTTGGCTATGAGGCAGAGCTTTTTGCGCTGATTGGCTTAGAAAGCCAGGCACTTGATCGGCTGCAAGCGTTCGAGACGATGGTTTCCGAATGGCCGGAAGTTCGGGAATGCCACATGGTGCGCGGCGGCGGAGATTTCTTGCTCCGCCTGGTCGCGCGGAATACCGCTGATGAGAACGCTTTGACCCAGCGCCTAACCGGCACAAAGGATGTCATCCGCGTCACGACATTCCCTGTCATCCAAACAGCAAAGCGTGAGCCAGGCATCCCCATCGAGCTCGCGGACATTCCACAAGCCGATGAGGATACCTAGGCTGGCTAAGCCATAATCTTCGTGTAGTCGTCTAGCTGCTTCAGAATTTCATCACGTGGTGCATCTGGAATCTCAAAGATCGCCCGGGTGATTCCAGCATCGTGATAGCTGGTAAGCTTTTGCGCATCAGCGGGTGCTCGGAATACAGATACCGTCAGCTCATCCATGCTGCGGCCTGCGTCATCCGCGTGCGCTTTTAGGCGTTGCATCGCGATTGCCGGATCAAAGTCCTTCGTCGCGCGCGGGTACCAGCCATCGCAATAGTCGACGACCCGCTTGAGCGTGTAGTCAGTCTCACCGCCGAGCAGAATTGGCGGATGCGGCGTTTGCGTTGGCTTCGGATAGGACCAAGTCTTCTCCAGCTTCACAAACTCGCCGTCGAATGACGCCTCTTCCTCCGTCCAGAGCGCTTTCATCGCCAGGATATGTTCGCGCATCTGCTTGAAGCGGGTTTTGTATTCAACGCCGTGCTGGTTCATTTCCTCGACATTCCAACCGCCGCCAATGCCGAACAGGAACCGCCCGCCGGAGAAATAATCCAGGCTGGCGATGGCCTTAGCCGTAACAATCGGCTCATGCTGCGGGACGAGGCAGATGCCCGTGCCGACCTTCAACGTCGTTGTAGCTGCTGCGGCAGCTGTGCACGTCACGAATGGATCGTGGGTGTGGACATACCGCTTCGGTAGGTCCCCGCCACCTGGGAATGCGCTTTTACGGCTTGCCGGGATGTGCGTGTGCTCTGGGAAGAATAGCGATTCGAAACCGCGGTCTTCCATTGCCTTCGCCAGCTCGCGCGGGTCGATGCCGTAATCTGTCGGGAAGTAGAATCCGGAATAATGCATGGCGTTTTAGTCACTTTCGCATTCGGTTGGGAATTAGATTGCACAAGCCTACCCGTCAGGCCCTTGCCGCGCTATCCTTATTCGGCGCAAAGGACCTGCCATGCCGATGCTCTGCCGCCAATGCGGCACCCTTGATCCAGCCGACGTCAAACCGAAGGCCGCCCGCTGCGCCAGTTGCGGCTCGGCCCGTCTTCTGGCGCACCCTGAACTTGAAGACCTCAGCATCGCCCATATCGACTGTGATGCGTTCTATGCAACGGTCGAGAAGCGTGACGATCCTGGCCTGCTAGACAAGCCTCTGATCATTGGTGGTGGGCGACGGGGCGTCGTGTCCACTGCCTGCTATATCGCCCGGCGTTACGGTGTGCGGTCAGCGATGCCCATGTTCAAGGCATTGAAGGCATGCCCTGATGCGGTCGTGATTCGCCCCAACATGGCAAAATATGTTGAAGTCGGCCGCGCAGTTCGCACCATTCTGGAGAGCGCTACGCCCCTGGTTGAGCCAATCTCCATTGACGAAGCATTCCTGGACCTCACCGGCTCGCGCCGTTTATTCAAGCATCCTCCCGCCGGCGTTTTAGCTGGTTTGGTGAGCCGGATTGAAGCTGAATTGGGGGTCACGGCCTCCATCGGCCTCAGCTACAACAAATTCCTGGCTAAGCTTGCGTCAGACATGGATAAGCCCCGTGGATTCGCTGTACTTGGCCGTGCAGATGCGCCTGGTGTCGTTGCATCCCTACCTGTTGGCGCATTGCCGGGGGTGGGCAAACGCTTCGTTGAGAAGTTGGAGCGCGATGGGTTTCGGCGCGTCAGCGATCTTGCCCGCCTGCCTCCAGGCCGCCTGTTGGAACGCTATGGCGCGTCCGGCGCACGACTTGAAGCCTTCGCAAAAGCGGAGGACCCACGGAAAGTCAGTCCCGAGCGGAAGACCAAGAGCATTTCATCTGAAACAACCTTGCAGACAGACTTTGGCGACCCGGAAACCCTTCGTCCAATCCTTTGGCGGCAAGCAGAAAAGGTAGCGGCCCAATTGAAGGCGAAGAATTTTGCGGCTGGGTCCGTTGTCATGAAGCTCAAAACGGATGGGTTCAAAATTCTGACCCGGCAACGCCCGGCTGAACCCCCAACACAACTGGCTGAACGTCTCTACAGAATCGCCGAACCGATGTTGTTGGCCGAGTTAGACGGAAGGAAATTCCGCCTGATTGGTCTTGGTGCATCCGATTTGCACACCGCAGATGAAGCCGTTGATAAGGACGACCTTCTAGCGGCTGCAACACCCGGTGAAAGTGCTGCACGCCATATCAAGTTGGAGGCGGCGATGGCTGCGATCCGCTCAAAAGGCGGCAATGAAGCGATCTATAAAGGTCGCGCGATCCGCCACGACAAGAAGTCTTGAACGCTAAATCCTCAGCAATCATTGGGATCAGGCAGTGCCTCAATCCGCTGTAACTTCACCTGAAGTGCGTAGGTCGGATACCGCATAATTGCGCCCGCCAGAACGCCATTGGCCAGAACCGTCTCCTCAGCCTCATACTCAGGCACTTCAGCGCTCGTCTGGTTGTAAAAGGCTGAAAGGTGACGCCAACGTGGACCTTGTAGCAAGGCCTCTCCCTGGTTTACCGCATCTGCCGCCACGATGATGGAATTTACCCGAAGCGGCTCATCCGGTGCGGCCCCCATGAACACATGGCCGCTGAACCGTTTTTGCCCGGCTTCAGATGCGGCTAAGCCCGCTTTTAACCAGCCGATTGGAAACAGTACGCCAGACGGCAAAGGCCGCTCAAACGCTGCCGGTTCCGTGTATTTAGCAAGGCCTGCGCCATCCGCGTTGATCTCACCGCGACCAACCAATTTGACGCCCGCCGCTTTGCCTTGGGACGTCGTGGAGCGGAAGCCATACCGGTCGCCATCCAGACTTTCCCACGCTGTCAGCCTGAAGCTGAAATCCCCAAGGTCCGCGCCCTCTTGGATGAGTTTCAGCTCAAACCGCTGGCTATAGGTCCACTGCTCACAACTCCGCGAAATCTCGACAGACAACAGGCCAACGGCGTCATCGATATTTTGGGCTGGCCCCACCATCGTGACGTCATAAAGGGCACGATGCGGCGCAATCTCTCCGGCATCCGCCGGGACGGACAGGCCGCAAAGAATGGCTGCCAGAGCAAGAAAACGCCCCAAGACGTTAGCCCTTTGGTCCATCAAGACGGATGCCGAGTTCTTTGAGATGTCGATCATCGGCAGGTGCAGGTGCACCCATCATCAGGTCTTGCGCCTGCTGGTTCATTGGGAATGCGATGACTTCGCGGATGTTCGGCTCATCAGCGAGCAACATCACAATCCGGTCGATGCCTGGCGCTGAGCCGCCATGGGGTGGTGCGCCAAGCTTCAGGGCGGAAATCATGCCACCAAATCGGCTATCCACCTCTTCCGGCCCGTAACCCGCCATCTCAAAAGCTTTGTACATAACTTCTGGACGGTGGTTTCGGATGGCACCCGAGGACAATTCAACGCCATTGCAGACGATGTCGTACTGATACGCCTTAATGGTCAGCGGGTCCTGGTTCTCCAGCGCGTCCATGCCACCCTGCGGCATGGAGAACGGATTGTGGGAGAACGCCATCTCGCCCGTTTTCGAATCCAGCTCAAACATCGGGAAATCGACGATCCAGCAGAACTTGAACGTGTTCTGCTCAATCAAGTCCAATGTCTCGCCAACTCTTGTGCGCGAAGCACCTGCAAATTCAGCGGCACCTTCGGGTTTGTCACAGACGAAGAACACGGAATCGCCGTCTTTCAGGCCGCACGCCTCACGGATCTGCTCAACGCGCTCTGGGCCAATGTTATTGGCAATCGGCCCCGCACCTTCACCATCACGGAAGAAAATATAGCCAAGGCCCGGTTTGCCTTCACCCTGCGCCCAGCTATTCATGCGGTCACAGAACGCGCGACTGCCGCCACCGGGGCCTGGAACGGCACGGACGACAGAGCCTTTTTCGATCAAGCCCGCAAAAATCTTGAAGTTTGAACCGCGGAACGCCTCGGTCACGTCCACGATCTCAATCGGGTTCCGAAGGTCCGGCTTGTCTGAACCGTATTTCAGCATGGATTCGTCATAGGGGATGCGCGGGAATGGTGCCGGCGTTACGGAGCGGCCGTCTGCGAATTCTTCAAACACGCCATGAAGGACGGGTTCAATGGCAGCAAAAACATCCTCTTGCGTCACAAAGCTCATCTCAAAATCGAGCTGATAGAACTCACCCGGCGAGCGATCCGCGCGCGCGTCCTCATCCCGGAAGCAAGGCGCGATCTGGAAGTAGCGATCGAATCCGGCGACCATGAGCAACTGCTTAAACTGCTGCGGCGCTTGCGGCAGCGCATAAAACTGCCCTGGATGCGCCCTTGATGGCACCAGAAAGTCGCGCGCACCTTCCGGGCTCGTGGCCGTCAGAATCGGCGTCTGGAACTCACGGAAGCCTTGGTCGATCATGCGACGCCGGATCGAGGAAATCACGTCTGAGCGCAGCGTGATGTTGCGCTGCATCTTGAAACGGCGGAGGTCCAGGAAGCGGTAACGTAGGCGCGTTTCCTCGCCATAATCCTCTTCGCTGTTCACTTGGAGCGGCAAGGATTCAACGGCAGAATCAACTGACCCCTCATCCACCCACAACTCAATGCTGCCGGTTGGGAGGTTATCGTTCTTAGCATCGTCAGCACGGGCCACGCATTCACCCGTTAGCGTAATGACGCTTTCGAGCCGAACGTCTTCAGCCATGACAAATGCCGCTTCGTCCCGCTCACGGTCGAACACACACTGTGTCAGGCCGTAATGATCCCTCAGATCAATGAACAGCAATCCGCCGTGGTCACGCTTGCGGTGAACCCAGCCGGATAAACGGACAGTCTGGCCCACGTTCTCTTGGCGCAGTGCGCCGCAGGTGTGTGATCGATAGGGATGCATGGCGGTATGGCTCTTTCAGGTGCGTCAGGCAGGAAGCTTCAGGCCGGATTGGCCACGGGGAACGTGCTAGTGTCAACCTTCGTCCCACGTTAGGCCCACGAACAATTGTCTCAACTGGTTACATTTAGGTGTATATGCTTGTCACATGACTGATTCTATACGTCTAATCACCGAACAATCCGAACTCGATGCCTTTTGTGCGGAGATTGCCACCGCAACCTATGTTGCGGTGGATACCGAATTCCTGCGCGATTCGACCTTCTGGCCACAGCTTTGCTTGATCCAGGCGGCCACGCCAGAATTCGCTGCAGCAATCGATCCACTCGCTGAAGGGCTGGATTTGGCACCCTTCCTGAAGATCATGGCTGACCAGCAGGTCGTCAAAGTCTTCCATGCCGCGCGCCAGGACCTGGAAATCTTTGTCCAGCTCATGGGCGAGCCACCCCTGCCCGTATTTGACACGCAAATCGCAGCGATGGTTTGCGGCTTCGGTGATTCTGTTGGGTACGACAAACTGGTTTCAGCCATTGCCCGGGTGCAGATCGATAAAGGCCCGCGCTTTACCAACTGGGCCGAACGCCCGCTGTCCGCGCAGCAATTAAGCTATGCGATATCTGATGTAACACATTTATGCGTCGTCTATGAGCGTCTGGTTTCAATGCTGGAGTCCCGCGGACGGTTGGATTGGGCGAAAGAAGAACAACGCGCACTCGTTGACCCAGCCCTTTACGCCAATGAGCCTGATGAGGCCTGGCGTCGGCTGAAAATTCGCAACGAAAAGCCGAAATTTCTGAACGTTCTGCGCGCAGCCGCTGCTTGGCGTGAGCGCGAGGCCATGCGCCGGAATCAGCCACGCAACTGGGTGATTCGGGATGATGCGCTGTTGAACATCGCAGCCCAAATACCGCGCAATGAGAATGCATTGGCGAAATGCCGTGGCATTGCAAAAGGCTTCGCTGCGAGCCGAGGCGGCAAAGAGATGCTTGAGGCGTTGAATGCAGCTGCGGAGTTGCCGAACACAGCAGCCCCAAAACCGAAAGCCCGCAGACAGCCTGACCCTGAACTACAGCCAACGATCGAACTCCTGCGAGTTTTGCTCAAACGCGCTGCGGAACGGCATGGCGTCGCACAGCGGTTAATTGCGGCATCAGATGATATGGAAGCAATTGCCGCTGGAGACGATTCGCCTGCCCTCAACGGTTGGCGACGGACGGTGTTCGGTGAGGAAGCCTTGAAACTTATCAATGGCGGTCTTGCAATGGCGATCCAGGACGGCAAGGTTCGAATTTTTGATATTGAACCCGGTCAGGCAACCGCAGACTGATCCACGGATACGACGGCCTCAAGCTCAAGCGCTTTCGCCAAGGCGTTGAAGCGTTTGAGTGCCGTTTCGCCAAGCGCGTCTTCCGCACCTGGGTCCGCCAGCAGCCGTAAAACACCCGGCCCGCGCGCCAAATGGAACCTGCGGCGCAGGCTGGCACCCGTCGGCACATCAACGCCATTAGCATCGACATGCCCGCCACCAGGCTCAATCGCGTGGGCTAAACGGAGCGCAAGGCCCAGGGCGACAGCGCGTTTGCGCATGCCTTCGTCAACCATCTCTACGGCTGATCCGAGCGCTTTTTCCATGCCAAACCCGTGATACCGCGCATACACAGCGGCTGCCAAAAACACCCTGTCCGAATGCTTAAGGCCACCTGCCGGCAAATGGAGCGCGCGCGCAGCCGCGTGGTGGCCGCGGTAATCTGGATGGTCATGGCCTGATATGTCGCTGAGCCAACAGGCAGCACTAACAAGCCGTTCTGGACCTAACGGTTCTTCGTTGAAAGCGCCGCTCAGCCAATCTGCAAGCCGGTCACCGTCAAAAGGCACGCGCATGGCGCTGCGCCCAAGCCGCCGGCAATAATCGACGAGCGGGTCACGGGCGCGGACCGGTTCGTCCATGGCTTCAAACTGAACCCCTTCGCGAAGCCCGTATGCCGAGAACACGACCTCAGAGGGTTTCAACCGGGCCATCAATGCCAGGAGGACCCTGGATGCATATGGCAGTGTTGGTCGGCGGCGCTGGGATACGCTTGTAAGCGTGCTCAGGTCGTCTCCAGACAGGCTTGCAACTGCTTTGGCTGTCTTAGATGCCTCAGTCGCTGAAAGCGCATATTGGTGGATGATATTGATGGGGTAGGACTTCGCGAGCAGGTCATGTTTCGCGAGCGAACGCCACGCGCCACCAACCAAATAGAGCGTCCGCCCTTTGGCCCCACCCGTTTCAACTGGTGCCAAAAGCTCCTTAATGTAAGAAGCTTCTTTTTTACCGCCGACCATATCCCCCAGCGCCAGTGGGCCAAGCGGCACAGATATTCCACCATGAACGGTGCCGTCCCTGACGTCCGCTAACTCCAAGCTACCACCGCCCAAATCCGCTATAACGCCATCTGCTTCGGGAATGCCGCAAAGGACGCCAAGCGCCGACAAGCGTGCTTCTTCTTCACCGGGAATCACCTGAATAGTGACGCCGGTCGCCGCTGATGCCTCTTTCACGAAATCCGGGCCATCACTGGCTTCACGAACCGCAGCCGTCGCAACTGCGCGTAACTGGCCAATGCCCATGCTGTCAGCAATGGCGCGGAATCGGCGCAGAATCTTCAGGGCGGAGACTTTGCCTTCAGGATGCAATTTGCCGGTAGAAAATATGTCCTGGCCAAGACCACTCATGGCCTTTTCGTTGAAGATCGGCTCAAGCGAGCGGCTATCGCGGTCATATGCGACCATACGGACGGAATTTGAGCCGATATCAATAACCGCGGAGCGGCCTTCATATGCAGCTAGGCCTGGTGCGGCGAGCGTCATCAACGCGGGGGAAGTCCTTAAAGATCGGCATCTTCTAGCGTTAGATCAGGTGTTTCCGATGCATTCAAGGCACTGCCGCGACCGGAAAGGCTTGGGTTGTGCATGAAATAGGCATGGGCGGAAAATGGTTCCCCGCACGTTTCTTCTTTCGTGTAGCTGCCGTCCGCGTTTAGCTGCCAGCTTTGGGCATTATCCTTCAGATTCGCGATCATAATTTGATCGATGATCTGCCTGCGCACGGTCTCGTTTTCAATCGGAACCAGCGTCTCTACCCGGCGGTAAAGATTTCGCGGCATCCAATCAGCCGATGAAATATAAACGGCGGCCTTAACGGAGGGCAGCCCAAACCCAGCTCCAAAGCAGACGATTCGGGCATGCTCCAAAAATCGCCCAACGATCGATTTCACCGTGATCCGCTCTGACAATCCTGGCACGCCCGGACGAAGGCAGCAGATACCGCGGATGACCAATTCAATCTCAACCCCGGCGTTGGACGCGCGGTAAAGCGCTTCGATAATCTTCGGATCAACCAGGGAATTTAGCTTTGCCCAAATTGCAGCAGATCGTCCGGCCTCAGCATGGGCGATTTCAGCATCGATCAGCGCCAACAGCTTCGGCTGCATCATGTCTGGCGAGTAGATCAGCTTAGCCATGCCATCTGGCTTGGCATAGCCGGTGATGTAATTGAACAGCAGGCTCGCATCATGGGTGAGCGCGGGTTCGGAGGTGAAGAACGATAGGTCCGTATAAATGCGCGCCGTAATGGGGTGATAATTGCCGGTTCCGTAATGGGCATAGGATCGAAGCTCTTCCCCCTCCTGGCGCACAACAAGCGATACTTTGGCGTGGGTCTTGAGGTTCATGAACCCGTAAACCACCTGCACGCCGGACCGCTCCAAATTCCGCGCCAACAGAATGTTATTCGCCTCGTCAAAGCGCGCCTTCAATTCAACCAGCGCTGTTACGGACTTGCCAGCTTCAGCCGCTTCGACCAATGCCTGAACAATGGGGGAGTTAGGCGTGGTGCGGTAAAGTGTTTGCTTAATCGCTAGGACATTTGGGTCCTGAGCCGCTTGGCGCAGAAACTGCACAACAACATCGAAGCTTTCATACGGGTGATGGACAAGGATATCCTTGGCGCGAATAGCAGCAAAGCAATCGCCGCCAAAATCACGAATGCGCTCGGGAAACCGCGCCTGATAGGGCTCAAACACAAGATCCTTGCGGGCGCTATCAATCAGCTCTGAGACGTCACCTAGGCCAACAATGCCGTTGACGATAA
>Ga0181607_10005072_pt1 | contig 11166 bp, 11 predicted proteins | sample 041ome_9_FD_132420 | JGI IMG/M metagenome (GOLD analysis project Ga0181607, IMG submission 132420) | Coastal salt marsh microbial communities from the Groves Creek Marsh, Skidaway Island, Georgia - 041413US metaG (megahit assembly) | ecosystem: Environmental > Aquatic > Marine > Intertidal zone...
AAGCGCGGATTTTGACGCCAGATCAGCAGCCGAAAGCATACAGGCCAGAAATCCCTTCATATCGGTCGTTCCGCGCCCGTAGAGCCGATCGTCTGCTTGCGTAAGGGCAAAAGCCGGGCGCGTCCAGTTTTGTCCGTCGATTGGAACGACATCCGTATGACCAGACAAAAGCACACCACCCGTTTCAGCGGGGCCAAACCGCGCAACAAGGCCGCATTTATCCCCGTTCATATTAGGGATGAGGTCGATCCTGGCGCCCCGCGCGCTACAAAAGTCCTTGATGTAGGAAATTATTTCCAAGTTGGATTTGTCGGACACCGTATCAAATCCAACCAATTTTTCCAATATTTCTTCCACGAGTGACACAGATCTATTCCTAATCGATGGCAAGCCCAGCTATTTCGCGTCGAAATGGCAGCGCATCACCAATATCGGGTTCATCCAATTCACGCGCATAGCGGTGACCGGCATATGTTGCCCAGGCAATCGGACCCGGGGCGTTAGCATCCCCGATAAGTTTTACAGATTTAATTCCCGCCTCTGCCCAATCATTTTCCCGCGCCTGAAGGTCAAGGTAAAGACCATTGTTTTCTAGCTTGGAGGCGACCATTAAAACTGCATCGCAGTCAAAACGTTCAGTCCTGTCAGTAAAAACACAGTTGGACAGGACATGATCTTCGGCAATCTCAATCACACCGCGGTTCAGAACGATTTTCACGCCAAGATCTGCCAGACGGCGATGGATCACGTGCTGTTCAAGCGTATTGACTGTCCAGTCAGATACATACGCCGAAGGTGTGACAAAGGTCACCTGACACCCTTCGCTGACGAGCAATTCGGCCAAAACACCACCCATGTAGTAATGATCATCATCATAAACGATCACATGTCCGCTTGGACGCGCGCCCGACATGATGTCATCTGGCGTAAAGACTTTGGCATCAGTGTGCACTGGCATTGGGACAACATGCTGCCGGCTGACACCGTCACGGCGCCAAGTGGCGCCGGTTGCAATACAAATATGCTCAAACCCAAATTCCAAGATTGCTTCTGCATCAAGAGCGCTGTCTAAATATGTTTCAACATTGGGTTTTTGTTTGATATGAAATTCACGGTAGTCGGCCACGCGTCCCCATGCGCTTAACCCCGGAAGATGCCTTTCGCGCGCAACCCGTCCACCAAGAACCAGTCCTGCCTCTGCCAACGCCACGTCATAGCCCCGTTCTGCCAAAGCTTTTGTCGCCTCAAGTCCTGCAGGTCCTGCCCCCACAACCAACACATTGCTGCTTGGACCTTTGGCATTCATCCTCTCTGGATGCCAACCTTTGCGCCATTCTTCCATGAAGGTGGGGTTTTGCGTACATCGGCTTATCGACATTGTCATATCGCCTGTGATGCAGATATTGCATCCGATACATTCGCGGATATCCTCAATGCGGCCTTCTTCCACTTTTTTGGGTAAAAAAGGATCAGCGATGGAAGGACGCGCGCATCCGATCATATCAAGCACACCAGATTTGATCATGCGCACCATAACATCAGGAGAGGTAAAACGCCCGACCCCGACAATAGGTCTGTCAGTTAAATCGTGGATGCCTTTTACCAAAGCCTCCTGAGCGCCCTCTTGAACAAACCGAGATGGCCCAGAACAATCTTCCCAAGCACCGTGGGCCAAATCCCAAAGATCAGGCAGGTTTTTGTTCATCTCCACGAAATCGCGCACCTCTGCGTTAGAGAAGCCAAGATCGCCTATGGTTTCATCGAGGCTGACACGCAGCGTAAGCCCCATGCTATCCCCAACTGCGTCGCGCACATCCGCAATGACTTCATTCACAAAACGGGATCGATTTTCGAGGCTGCCGCCATATTCATCGCTGCGCTGGTTGGTTGCGCGGCTGAGAAAATGTTGAAAAATGCCAAAGCCATGTGCCCCATAAAGGCAGATAAGATCAAACCCCGCCAATTTCGATCTCTTGGCCGCGTTCACAAACCAGCGTCGCAAATTGCGAATATCAGTTTTATCCAACGCACGCGCCTGCACGGGATCGTTTGTAAAAGTGCGAATAGGCGCGGCTGTGACGGCCAGTGGGACTTCGCGGGTATAAAGGTTTGGACCATTTATCCCAGAATACGCCAATTGAATGCCCGCAAGTGAACCGTGCTCTTTCATCTTTTCCGCCATTTTGGCGAGCATCGGGATGTCTTTGTCTTCCCATAGACGCAACTCGATAAAGGGCGTAATTTCGGAACTGTGGTGCATTTCACATTGTTCTGTGAATACCACACCCCAACCACCTTCCGATTTGATGCCCCGCATGGCCGCAGCGGCTGAAGGGTCTCTGTAACCTCCACCATTGCAATGGGGCACTTGATAAAAGCGATTTTTCGAAGTCACCGGACCGATTTTCATCGGCTCAAAAAGAATGTCGTAACGGGGGTCGCGCATCATAGCCTCATGTCTCGTCGTCTCTCCTCGTTCATCCCATGATCGAAGATTAGAAAGAAAGTCAGTCTTGTAAAAGCACTGATTAGGGGCAAGCTAAGCGTTTTTCAGTCTCCAATTGTATGCAAGCCGATCAGCGCATCGCGTGTACATTCGACTTTGCAATGTTGAACGAAGGCACGGATGACGTTGACATTTTCTGCCTCCGGAGTGGTGAGAATGCCCATCTTCATAGGCCTGACATCGCCAATAATCGGCACAAAATGCAACGGCTTTCCATCTGGCGATCGCGCATTCAAGGGGCGCACATTGGCAATCGAATATCCATAGCCATTCGCCACAAGACTGCGCAAAACAGCCATATCGCGCGTGCGTTCTTTGATCTGTGGCTTGACCCCCGCTTTTACAAAAAATGACTGGAAATAATCTGCGCTAAACGGCAGATCCAAAAGCGCCATTGGATGAGGGGCGAGCTGTTCGATCGAAACCGATCTTTCCCCGGCCAAAGGATGATTTTCACCAAACATCGCATAGGGTGGCAAAGATGCAAGTTCTTGAAAATTCAAATCACTTGGCACGTCGAGATCATACGTCAGCGCCACATCAATTTCTGCGCGTCGCAAGTTGGTGAAAATTGCCACTTGATCCAATTCATATTGCCTGAAACGCACATCGGGAAAGTTTCGTTCAAAGCTGGAGCGAAGGCTCGGCAAAACGACTTGCGCAAATGTCAACATGCACCCAACTGCCAAGGGGCCCTGTATTTTGCCAGAGATATCACCGGCAAGATCGACCATGGATTCGGCTTCGGATAAAACGCGTTTAGCTTTTTCCATCATCTGCCGCCCCGCCAAGGTAAGCGATAGACCTTTGGCGTGTTGGCGCGCAAAAAGCGGAAGCCCGAATTCGTCCTCCAACTGGGAAATAGCGGCCGAAATAGACGGAGAGGACACGTTTACTTTTTCTGACGCGACAGCAATTGAGCCGGATTCGCCCACAGCGACGAAATATTCCAATTGTCGCAAGGTAAATCTAAGCATCGCTTTCCCTCATCAGAGTGCCTTGTTCTTATCTTGCGCTATTCATCTCCGGGTACTCCGTAAGAAGGCGCCTCTGTTGGGTTCAAAGCACGTTGAATATATGCATCCAGTTGTGGCTTATAGATCTGCCAAGCTTTTTCAATTTCACTTATCGGACAGTCTTCGGTCCAATCACACCGCAAATCCGCAACAGGCCAAGGCACTTTGTCGACGACTTTCATCCCCGCCGAATGAATTGGGCCTGCCTCGCCGCCCGCGTCCAAGCCTGCGCGCATTGCCGCCAAAAGGCGGTCTCCGATATGCCCACTTGCAGAAATAAAACCAGAAACAATCGCTGCCGGCACCTGATCATTTGCCAAGAGATTTCCGCCGGAGGCCACATTTTTTCCCTCTGCCTGTGTCCAAATCCCAAGTGAGTTTTCGCCAGAATGGATCGCGGTCTGACCAAGATGATCCACAGCAAGAATTTGGCGATATTCGAGAAAATTGGCCGTTGTCTTTAACTCTTCCAATGCCTGTTTCGCATCCAGTCCGCGTTCCATCAAGTCCAGCATTTTGGGACCAAGTGATGGGTCAGTTACATTCTGAGAGGCAACCGCGCCAACGCGTGCACGCGCGTAAGCACAGCGCGCAGCAACTGCAGGCGAAGAGGACGCAACTGCCATCCCAAACATTCCCGTTTCTGCACACCGCGCCACCAAAGAAAACGTCATGGAGTGTATCCTTCCGGAATTACTGCGGTCCCATCAATTTCTACCAGCCATTCAGGACGTGCCAACGCCTGCACAACCAAACCCGTTGAAACAGGATGTACACCTTTGATGTATTCCCCCATCGTGCGGTAGACCGCCTCACGGTGACGCACATCCGTGATATAGACGACGACTTTGACAAGGTGCTCCATTGATCCACCGGCTTCTTCAATCAGCTGGCGGATATTTTGCATGACCTTGTGTGTTTGTTCTACGGGATCATGGCTGTCGATATTGACAGCATCATCAAGGTTTTGCGGACATTGCCCGCGCAGCCAAACTGTCTTTCCCCCTTGGGTCACCACTGCCTGACAGAGGTCATTATCCAGCTTTTGTTCGGGGTAGGTATCTTTTGTGTTAAATTTGCGGATGCGATGATGCGCCATGTGACAGTCTCTTTGCGATTGAAAAACTTTCCCCAACTATGCTGCCGACTCACAGATAACTTCAAGTACTCAAATAAAATTGTCCCTGTTTAACAGTTAAGCTCTGTCTAAGAATGCTTTAGCTTCTGCCTAATCATTGATTGGCAAAATTGAATTTTCTGTACCTTGGGTCCCCCATTATAGCTGGAAGGAGGTCAAATGTCCGCAGGATTAGGAACTTCATCATGCCAATTAAAGAAGTTGACACAATCGTCGTCGGTGCAGGCCAAGCTGGTATTGCAATGAGCGAACATCTCACTGCGAATGGCATCGACCATCTCATTTTTGAAAGAGACCGCATTGCAGAAAGCTGGCGTACACGTCGTTGGGATTCTTTGGTCGCCAACGGACCTGCATGGCACGACCGGTTTCCCTCGCTCGACTTCGAAGGACATTCAGGGGAAGATTTTGTATCAAAAGACACCGTCGTGTCGTATTTCGAGAACTATGTCGCACATATCAATGCACCGGTAAAATGTGGCGTTGACGTAACGCATGTTACGCGGGACGGTACATATGGCGGCTTTGCCGTCAGCACAACATGCGGCCTCTATCGCGCAAAGCATATTGTTGCAGCAACCGGTGCTTTTCAAACACCCGTCATGCCGCCAATCATCCCTGAAGAGGCAGGGCTTCAGCAGATGCATTCCGCCGACTACCGCAATCCAGACCAGCTTCGCGAGGGGGCTGTTCTGGTCGTTGGGGGGGGATCTTCAGGCGCGCAAATTGCCCAAGAGCTGATGGAAAGCGGGCGTAAAACCTTTATCTCCATCAGTCCCCACGATCGCCCCCCTAGACGCTATCGGGATCGCGACAACGTCTGGTGGTTGGGCGTATTGGGCAAATGGGAAATGCCAACGCCAGCACCGGGAACAGAACATGTGACCTTTGCCGTCAGCGGTAAAGATGGTGGTCATACCATCGATTTTCGCAAATTTGCAGCCTCCGGCATGGTGCTTCTTGGCATGACACAGGCCTATGATAACGGTGTTTTGACCTTCGCTGATGACCTTCAGGCCAATATCGCCCATGGGGATAAAAATTATCTTTCCGTTCTTGAGGAAGCGGATGACTTTGTGCGCCGCAACAACCTTGATCTGCCCGAAGATCCAGAGGCGCGCAAAACCTGGCCTGATCCGGAAAGCCTGACCAACCCTATTCATGCCTTGGATCTGGCGCGGGAAAATATCACCTCTGTCATTTGGGCAACGGGTTATAAGCTTGATTTTGGATGGCTTGATATCGGCGAATTTGATGTTCGTGGGCGTCCTCTTCACAGTCGCGGAATTTCAACTGAACCGGGGCTTTATTTTGTAGGTCTGCCATGGCTGTCGCGGCGTGGATCCTCATTCATCTGGGGTGTCTGGCATGACGCGAAATTCATCGCCGATCAAATCGCAATTCAGCATGCTTATCTCGACTACCGACCACCTGCGAAAAGATAATCGCGCACAATCTTAACCGGTGGAAGGCCTGACAAAAAGCCCAAGAGATGAAAAGTAGATCGGATAAGACGGAGACGTGGTTATGCTGTTTTCCAATGCACCTTCTGCCCATCCATTCTAAGGCCTATGATCTCTATGCTTTGTTCAGAGGAGGAAACCACCTTCTGGATCAGCCGGTCATCAGCATAGACCAGTCCCGTTGATAAGGCATCGCAAACAACCGCTGTGTCACTGATCACAGAAAGGGTCGAAAACTGAGCCTCGCGCAAGTTGACGGGGTTTAGGATATGAGGCTTTCCGTTGATAGCAAGAGCGTTTGGGCTTGAGGTCGCTATGGAGCGATCCGTAAGCGTGACGTCTTCAAATAGACCTCGCAGAGGGTCCGCAATGCCCAGCGACCAAGGCCCGCCAACGGCGCCATATTCCCCCATATTGACCAGAACCTGCGACAAACCCAAGCCTTCCAGTGCAAGGCGCACCTGATCCGTGGCAAAGCCCTGTGCGATACCATTAAACGTCAGGCTTTGAGTGGCTTTCAAAATGATATGATCCCCGAGGAGACGGATGCTGCCAAACCGTACATCTTCGCCTTTTTCCTCGGGATATTCAAAAATGCTTTGAACCGACGGGTCAAAAAACCCCTCTGTTGCGATGTGAATATCCTGCGCCACCCCCAAGAGCGATCGAAAATCAGCCGACATGCGAAGCGTCTTATCCCGGTTCAATGTACATAGGGCGGAGGTTTTATCATAAAGGCTGAAATTTTGCTCCGCGCGTTTTAAGATATTTTCGGTTTTGCGGATCGCTTCTCCTGCGAGCGTGGCATTCGTGTAAAGCGTCAGCTGCACTTCAGCCCCCAGCGCTCTGGAGCGCCAGCGTACCGGTGTTTCCGCCATCGCCCGCCCTCCGATGGCACAAGCCGAGCGCATGAAAAACCGCCGCCTGTTCATGTTGGCTTTTTCCCTCTCGTTGGTGCGCGTGCCTCTAATATTAAAGGGACACAGGTCTTTTCACTGTCATATATTTTGACGCAATCAAGGCACTGAAAACATTCACTATACGCAATTTTACCGGTCTGATTGATGGCGCCATAGTTGCACTTTACACGACAAAGCTGACAGGGGCTTCCACATTCTGCGCGCCGCGCGACCCAATCACGCCGCCGCAAGAGCCCACCAAGCGCCATCACCGCCCCGAGCGGACAGACGTAGCGACAAAAGCCTTTAAAAACCACCGCCCCCAGCAAAAGCCAAAAGCCAGCATAGGCGACGTAATACCACTCTCTCATGAAATAAACCGTGATGGCGGTTTTAAAGGGTTCGATCTCTGCGAAACGATCCGTATAGGCAGGCCAAATAAAAACGACAGAAAGCAACGATGCAAGAAGCACATATTTTAGATATTTTAATCTCTGGTCCAAGCGGTCGCTGACCTTGACCTCAGGCAGCTTTAAGCCACGCGCCACATAATGGCTTATCTCCTGTAAGGCCCCAAACGGGCAGAACCAGCCACAAAAAAGCCCCCGCCCCCAAAGGACGAAGCCAAAGATCGCAATCGCCCAGATGACAAGTGAAAAGGGATCATAAAGCAAATAGGAAAAACTTTCCCCGTCAACGGCGGCGCGCAACGTCGCGATCACCGTGACAATCGACAATTGCCCCTGCCCCCACCATCCCAGAAATACAACCAAGAACGCCAAAAAAACAAGCCTCGGACAATGTCAAAGTGATTTACACAAACATTCAAGAGCTTGAAAGCCAGATAGCCGATCTCGGAAAAACACTAGCTGATGTGAAAACTTGGCCTAGTGAGGACCTTCTCAAACAGCTTAATCTGGAAAAATTGGAAGCCGACCTCAAGGCCCGTATAGCACAATCCAATGAGAATCTTACCAAGATTACAAATACAATTAAAACTGAATACAAAGACAACGACAGTTTTGAACAAATAAAAAATCAGGTTTTTGCCCTCAAGCTGACAGTAGAAAGTCTGGGCGATAGAGCCTTAGACCTTGATGACAATATCAGTGCCGCAGAGGGAAAACTGAGCCGCTTTGAACGTGCCTGCCGCAGGAAACCGGCCTGTAAAGACGCAGTATATTAATTCGAGATTGATCTTAAACCCAGAAAATGATCGTCAGGTGTGACTGTCGTTCAAATGGTCTTTGCGTCCAGATGCACTTTTGAGCCAGACCCGATCCGGACTGCTCATGCCAAATCATTCGAGTGTCTAAATAAGGCTGTCGCCTAGGCGATCATCGCGTGAAAACCTTATATGTTTGGATGGTATTGGTGCGTTCAATCCCTTCGATATTCAGTAAATTGTCATTGATATATCGACCGATATCTTCGTTCTCCGGTACCAGCATCTTAAGCAAAAGATCAAAATTGCCGCTGACCGAATAAAGTTCGGAATGCAACTCACGAAGTCCAATTTCATCGGCAACATCATAAGACGTGCCGGGCTTACAACGGATTTGAATAAATAAAGTTCTCGCCACCTTTGGTCCTCCAAATTCTAAAAGCCCTTAGCCCAACTTATCAATTGCGGACGCCAACACAAGGACAACAATTTTAAGAATTGGCGCTTGGATACATTTCTTATCGATTTCATCGCTTTGAGTTTGGTCATTCTATTGATTGATGAAGGCGCGGTGGATCACAATGATCCCGTCCTAGATTTGCATTTTTACAAAGAAAAAATTCAGTAAGGACGCGCGTAAGTCTGGTTCAGCTGCCCGTCAGAGACCGAGGTACTGGGTCCGAATATCCGCAGAGCGCTGCAACTCTTGAGAGGTCCCGCTCCAAACAACCTGCCCGCGATGCACAATGTGATGGCGGTCGGCCAATTTCATCAGATCTTTGAGGTTCTTATCAATAATAAGGATCGCCAGACCATCAGCGCGAATGCGGTCGAGGGACTCCCAGATTTTTTTCCGAATTAACGGGGCGAGACCTTCGGTGGCCTCATCCAAAATCATCAATTTCGGGTTGGTCATAAGCGCACGACCAATGGCCAACATCTGCTGTTCCCCCCCCGAAAGCAGATTTCCCATACTATACTTACGTTCCGCAAGTTCAGGGAAAAGATCGTAAATACGCTCGACACTCCAAACCTTTGAAATATCCTCACGCGCCGTGGCAATCAGATTTTCATGTGTCGTAAGATTTGGAAAGATTTGACGTCCCTCAGGAACCAAACCGATCCCTAGTTTTGCAACCTTGTAACTGGGAAAAGAAGAAATATCCGTGCCTTCGAATTGGACGCGGCCAGATGTTTTTTGCACAATGCCCATAATGGAATTTATGGTGGTCGTCTTGCCCATACCATTTCGCCCCAAAAGCGTCACGACCTCCCCAGCATCCAATGAGAGGTTCACTCCATAAAGCGCTTGGCTGTGACCGTAATGCGTGACCAAATCAGAGACGCTGAGCATGCTCATCCTTCCCCCAGATAGGCCTGTTGTACTTCTACATTCAAACGGATCTGTTCCGGTTGGTCGGTCGCGATAATGTGCCCATAAACCAGTACAGAAATGCGGTCGGCGAGCGTAAATACCGCATCCATATCATGTTCGATCAACAGCATGGTTTTCTGACCTTTCAAACTTTGTAAAAGGTCAATCATTTCTGCTGCCTCCTGCCCCCCTAGACCCGCAAGGGGTTCATCCAGCAAAAGAAGTCGCGAATTGCTTGTTAATGCCATCGCGACTTCGAGGCGGCGTTGTTCTCCATGTGCGAGGTTATCCACCCGAGCATGAAGCTGATCCTCTAGGCCGACCTCCTTTGCAAAGCTCCCAGCGCGGTCTCTCACGGTTTGGCGTTTTCGCACATCACTCCAGAATCTAAAGGAATGCCCAGCTTGTGCTTGGATGGCCAATTGCAAATTGTCCAAAACGCTCATTGAGCGAATAAGAGAGGTTATTTGATATGTGCGGCTCATGCCCAAATGCGGTCGCTGGTGTTCACTCATTCTGGTTATATCGCGCCCCGCAAAATGCACTGTGCCGCTGTCAGGCATCACATTTCCAGAAAGTTGAGAAATCAACGTTGTTTTGCCTGCACCGTTAGGCCCGATGATCGCGTGTAGCTCGCCCTCGCGTATCGACAAGTTCAAATCATCCGTTGCCTTTACGCCGCCATAGGATTTGTTCAATCCCTTGATGCTCAGCAGCTCAGTCATCTGTTTTTTGCCCCCTCTCCAACAGTGAGGATAATCCCCCCCGCACAAAGAGAACAATACCAATCAACATCAACCCGAAGGGCAGGTGCCAATAGACCGTTATGGTAGACAGAACTTCTTCAACAACAATAAATGTAATCGCGCCCAAGAGAGGCCCCATTGTCGTGGCCACACCGCCTAGAATAACCATGAACATCAGTTCCCCCGAACGCGCCCAGTCAATCATTTCCGGGGAAATAAACGTGGTAAAGTTCCCCAGCAAAGCACCGGCAAACCCACATATCACGCCAGAAATCACATAGGCTGCGAGTTTATAGCGAAACGTATTATAACCAAGGGAAATCATCCGCGCTTCGTTGCCTTTGATCCCCTCCAAAACCATCCCAAATTGTGACCTTGCAATTCTACGCACCCCCCACATAATCAAAAAGAGGCTGAGAACGGATACCAGAAACATCTGCACCGGATCATCCAGGGAAATCAGCGGAAACTCTGAGCGCGTATCTATCACCAGCCCGTCATCCCCGCCATATTCCGAAATCGAGACCAGAAGGTAATAAAGCATCTGCGCAAAGGCCATCGTGATCATGATGAAATAGACCCCTTTCACCTTAAGGCAGACCAGACCGGTCAAAAACGCAAAAAGCGCGCTTGCAAAAAGCGCCAGAGCGATTTGCAAAAATCCATTGGTGGAAGCGATCATATCCATCCCACCATAGAGCCAGTGGTGCGCTGGAATACCGACTGCGTAAGCACCAATTCCAAGATAGGCGGCATGCCCAAAGGACACCATACCTCCGTAACCAAGGATGAGGTTCAGTCCCACCGCCGCGATCGCCAGAATGCTCAGCCGTGTGGCGAGATCCAGATAAAATGCAA
>Ga0181607_10005073_pt1 | contig 11165 bp, 12 predicted proteins | sample 041ome_9_FD_132420 | JGI IMG/M metagenome (GOLD analysis project Ga0181607, IMG submission 132420) | Coastal salt marsh microbial communities from the Groves Creek Marsh, Skidaway Island, Georgia - 041413US metaG (megahit assembly) | ecosystem: Environmental > Aquatic > Marine > Intertidal zone...
TCAACTGTTTTTAAAAGTTGATAACCCTCTCCTAACAACAGAGATGTTCCACATTCAGCAGATTCAGCAGGTGTTTCACGAAGTGGCATCACCAACAATCCACAAGAAAAACGGAGGTTCATTGAACAAAGATGCGCCTGAAGTGGCGAAAATGCAATTTTAATCCAAATGCAAGCGTTCCTTGCGGTCAAGCAATACCTCTTCAGACTCCACGTGGTCGGGATCAGGCACGCAGCAATCTACAGGACAAACTGCCGCGCATTGGGGCTCTTCATGAAAACCGGTACATTCCGTACATTTATCGGGAACAATAAAATACACTTCATCACTAACGGGTTTAAACATGTCATTGGCTTCTACAACCGTTCCGTTTTTTAGGGTAAAGTTTCCTATTACGCCCGTACCTTGTGCAATAGACCATTCAACCCCTGCCTCGTAAATGGCATTATTGGGACATTCCGGCTCGCATGCGCCACAATTTATACATTCTTCTGTGATGATAATTGCCATAATCTTTCACAAAGTTACAATGCTTTTGTATTTTCGCCGCAATCTTAATTGACAAAACCCATGGAAATAGCCATAGTGAGTGATATTCACGACAATTTAAAAAATTTGAATGCTGTTTTGGACAGGTGTGAATCTCGTAACATTGAGCATATGATATGCTGTGGAGACTTATGCTCTCCTTTTGTAATCAGCGCCCTAGGGGAGAGTAATTTGAATGTTTATATTGTCTTTGGCAATAATGACGGCGATCGATTCAACATGACTCGCTTGGCAGAACAATATCCTAATCTGAAAATTTTCGGGGAATATATTGGGGATGAAGACAATCCATTGGTTTTAGACGGCGTTACATTTGGAGTATCCCATTATCCATTTTATGCCAAAACCATGGTAAAAACAGGATGGTATGATGCGGTATTTTTTGGCCACACCCATGAATTCCATAAACAGAAATTCGGAAAATCGCTTTTTTTAAATCCTGGAGAAGTGGCAGGTATTTTTAATGAGCCCACTTTTGCTATTTACGATACGGAGTTTTTGGGCTGCGAGAAGGAATTGATTGATTGAATCAATTGATTATATTCGCATTATGCGAAAAATCTTATTCGTGCTCTTGGTAATTACGTCATTTCACGTAATACCAGTAATGGGTCAATCAAAGTTACGCTTAACCGATAGCACAACTATTATTGTACAATCCTTTCCGTACAAGACCCAGGATAGACTTTACTTTATGAAATCTGATAGTCTTTTTTTCATCCATAAATCAAAGTTTTTAAACACAACAATCGTCACTTGGGATTATGAAAAGCAGAAAATGGTTGTATCACCGTTTTTGACCAATTGGGACAATCTAAAAGCTAGTAAAGCAGAATTTGAAAATTTCAACCTCAGCAAGTTGCATAAAAACTACGCAAATCGAAGTAGCGCAGGAATAGTAATGACACTCGTCGTTCCTGCTGTAACTAGCTTTTTAGCTCTTCAACAAGGTGTGATAGAAATAGCCTATATCGGCTTAGCCTCATCAGCTATTGGCGTTGGACTTTGGTTAAGCGGTATCAATCAATTAAGGATAGCACTAGACTTAAACACGGCAACACACTGGAATCCGAAATAACGATTTTCAAAACCGACCAGACAAAGCCTGAAGCGCCGAAGGATGGGCATTCATTTTAATGTGATTCAATATCGTTTGGATATTTTCTTCTGGCGGCCCTACATTTTCAACCACTAAATTACAGCGCTCTTTGTGGGGTTCGATAAATTTTTGATAGGCGGGCATCACATGATGATTCCATTGATGCAAACTGCGCTCCCTTGGAATATTCCGCTCTCTTATATCACGCTCTAATCTGCGATTGAAGCAAAGCTCGGTATCGCAATCGATAAAAATACGGTAGTTCAACATGGAGTCTACAGCTTTGAATTCCATTACAAACAGTCCTTCCACCAATATAATAGGCGCCGGTTCAATGGTTTCCATAACCTCGGGTGCATCGTAATGTTCAAATTGATACTTCCGAATCACAATAGTTTTATACTCCACCAGTTTCAACAGATCGTTAAAAAAACGTTCTGAATAAAGCGCTGTTGGAAGATCGTAATTCGCTTCCCCGTGTTCATCGACATGCTGCTCCTCTAAAGGTTTATAATAATCGTCAAAACCTAGGATGCAAATTTTATCACCAAATTGCTCTTTAAGTCGATTCACATAAAAGGTTTTACCCGCTCCTGAAAGCCCGGTCATTCCAATCAAAAATGGTTCTATCGTATTTGTCATCAATCGTGTGCTTCTTCTTCTAATAAATTACCTTCATCGTCATATTTCTGGACCAAAAGCAACTCACACTTATGGTCATAATATTTCCATTCACCAACCTTTACACCCATATCATAGGAGCCTTCTCGAGATTGGAAACATGTTTTCTTACCATAAACCCAATAGCCATGGGCCATGCCATCAACATAATTACCCTCTGTTTCTATAGCTCTAAATCGCAATCCAGTTTTCGGGTCCTTATCAACTTGGTATAACCCTTGTACCCCATGTTTTTTTCCGTCTTTATATTGAGTAAGTTTAATGGTATCTCCAAACATATTGAACTCGGCAAACGTGCCATCTTCATTACCTTTTTTCCAAAAACCCGACTTAATCAATGCGCAACTCAACGCATCCCATGCGCGTTGGACACTGTCTAATTTCCCATTTTTATAATATTCCTCAATTGCGGCACAACCCGTACTGTGATAATAATAATTGGGGCCATTCAATACGCCGGAATCGTTGAATTTCTTGTAATATCTTAATGTACCATTATCGAAAAAGCCATAATGCTCCCCTACAGGTATTCCCATTCGATATTTACTTTCCGTTTCTTTCTGTCCATTCTCGAAAAAGGCCTCACACAATCCATTTCTTTCGCCTCTGGTGTATCTATTTTCATAGTATTTTTTGCCACTCGCATAAAATCCACGAACCAAACCGTCAATTTGCTCGTTTTCAAATTCACCCATGACTTCCACTTTGCCGTTTTCGTAATAGTAATAGAACGGGCCGTCTTTGATCCCATTTTTAAATGTTTCACGTAAGATAAAGTCACCATTAGGCTTTAATTTAGCAAATTCACCATGAAAGATTCCATTTGAGAATTCCGCCCTTTTGGCTAATCTTGGCATCTTTTTCATGTTTTCTTGGGGATAATAATATTCTGCACGACCTGTAAAAGGCATCCCATTCAGGTAGGCAATACTATCATTTCGGATTTCTAATTTTTCCCACCGAACGGCTTTTTGCCTTTTGGCTTGAGCGTTTAAGGGTTCCCATATTGAACTAACAAAGGCTAAAACAATCAAAACTAATTGGGGCAGGCGGTAAAGTGCAATTTTCATGTTCCTGTATCGATTCTATACTATAACTCTGTTTTTATATTAGATATTTGATTGTAAATATCCGCTTAAAAGATATTGCAAAGTTAGTGGTATGGATTAGTTTTGTAAAGTTTGTGTTTCTAGAATCTATAAATAGTTATTGTTTGACCAAAAAAGGAGTTGAAGCCACCTTCCCTTTTGATGAAACCACAATTGTTTGGAAGGTTATGGGAAAAATGTTTTGCCTAGGAGATACCGAGAATTTTACTCATATCACTGTAAAATGCAATCCCGAAGATTCTTTAAAACTCCAAGAAAGCTACGAACAAATTACCCCTGGCTACCATATGAATAAAAAACTATGGATCAGTGTTGAATTAGAAGGATTAGATTCTGAATTCGTATTTTCGCTGATTGATACCAGTTATAAACTTGTGGTACAAAAATTGCCTAAAAAAGAACAAACACTTTTAGAGACCTTATAAAAATGATAAAAAAACCATTTATTAGAACCCTAGGTACATTCGGAATGAGTGTATTGCTCACCGCGAGCACATGGGCTTTATCAGCTAACACTATGAATCTTTCAACGTATAACACCGATACACTTCCAGAAGGAATGTATGCCAAAATGTCTACCAACAAAGGAGATATTATTTTAAAATTACATTACGACAAAACCCCACTAACCGTTTGCAATTTTGTTGGACTTGCGGAAGGCAAGATTAACAATAATGCCAAAGGAGAAAACATTCCCTATTACGATGGTTTGAAATTTCACCGTGTTATTTCAAATTTCATGATTCAAGGAGGTGACCCTGCAGGAAATGGATCAGGTGGACCGGGTTACAATTTTGAAGACGAAATTGATCCCTCATTAAAACATACAGGTCCCGGTATTTTATCAATGGCAAATGCTGGACCTGGAACCAACGGATCTCAGTTTTTCATTACGCATGTCGCTACCCCTTGGTTAGATGGAATGCATACGGTTTTTGGAGCTGTTATAAGCGGCCAAGATGTCGTGAATGCCATTCAACAAGGAGATAGTATTGAAACTTTAACCATCATTCGCAAGGGTGCCGATGCTGAAAAGTTTGAAGCTAATGGCGAAGCTATGAATAAGTACAGAACACAAATGAAAGAAAAAGCAGCAAAAGCAGCGGCCGAAGCCGCCAAAGAATTCGATAACTGGGTAATGAAGACCTATCCAAGTGCTCAAAAAACAGCCTCTGGACTTTATTACGTAGTGGTGCAAGAAGGTACCGGTGAGCAAGCGGTAAAAGGAAAAACGGTTGCCGTTCATTACTCAGGCAAATTGACCAATGGAAACGAATTTGATAATTCTTACCGTAGAGGCGAGCCCATTGAATTCAAATTAGGAATTGGACAAGTAATTCCAGGTTGGGACGAAGGTATTGGATTAATGAATGTTGGTTCGAAATACACATTAATTATCCCATCAGAGTTGGGATATGGCAAACGTGGTGCGGGAGGAGTAATCCCTCCAAATGCCACATTGGTTTTTGAAACAGAATTGGTTTCTGTTAAATAGAGCTTACCAAAAACTAAGAAGCTTTAAATAAAAATGCCGCCATTGTGCGGCATTTTTTGTTAATTGCCGTCATGAACCCTCATGGACAACGTTTTTTAAATTCTCATAATCAGCGTTGCAATATTTGCGGTTGGAAACCATGGTTCTGGCTTCCGAGAGGGCATGATTTACCCGTAATCCATACACAAAAAATCATGGGGGCTGGTAAAAGGTTTGTAGATTGTCCCATTTGCCGTTCTTCTGATCGAGACCGACTAATCTACGAGGCCTTTATACAATACCAACATACATTTGAAAAAGGAACGGTACTTCACGTGGCACCAGAAAAACCACTCTGGAAGTCCTGGATAGATTGGGGATGGGGCCGTTTTGGACTGGATGCCCGCACCAAGGGCTATAAATTCACCTATGGAAGCGATGTTTTGTTAGGTACTTTATGCGATCTGCCATTTTCAGATTCCTACTTTTCATTAGTAGTCGCAAATCATGTATTGGAACATATAGAAGATGAATCTAAGGCACTATCCGAAATAGTAAGAGTACTGAAATCCAACGGAATTGCCTGTTTGCAAGTGCCCTTTTCGGAAGTGTTGGAAGACAATATCGAGGCTGAAGGGGATTGGGATTTTCAAAAACGAAAAGATGTGTTGGGGCAATGGGATCATGTTAGACTTTACGGGAAGAATTATTTGAAACAGTGGATGAAATTAGGTTTTGAAGAACTACCCATTGAGATTTCGGCGGATGTGCGGAACTCAAACCGTATACACCCTAAAGAACCATTGGTGTTTTTGAAGAAGATCGTATAGCTCGAGAGTGATATATTCGAGAAATTTAATGTAAATTACGCCTCTATTAAAAGGAGTAACTCTTACCTAGTAAAGACATTAAATTTTCTTTTATGTACAAACAGCTACCAATAATTTTGCTTTTTAGCCTTGTCAGCCCAGTAATTTTCGCGCAAAACGTAGGGATCAACCCAACCGGTTCTGACCCAGACAACTCGGCAATGCTCGATGTTAGCGCCACGAATAAGGGCTTGTTAGTTCCGCGAATGACCAAGACTCAAAAGTTCCTGATTCCAAACCCTGCAAATGGTTTGTTAATTTATCAAACTGACGATACGGCAGGCTTTTGGTATTACGAAAAATCTCAATGGGTTCCGTTGATGAGATCAATAACTTTCGGAAATGGGTTAACCGGTGGAATGGTGCAAGGAAAAGGGAGCGTAGATATTAAAAAAACAGGCATAGTACCCGGAACCTTCGGGGATAAAGATAATTACCCGATTCTAACCGTTAACGATTACGGACAAATTACCGTAGCGGGAATGGAAAAATTTGTAGATAACGACACCCTAAATGAAATTCAACAAATAAGTTTGGATGTTGATACTTTGAAATTAAGCAAAAACGGAGGTTATGTTCATTTGAAGGGTTTTTGGGGTACTCAAGGCAACAGCGGTTTAAGCGCTACCCAAAATTTTTTGGGAACTACAAATAATGTACCGCTTCGTTTTCGCGTAAATAATAGATGGTATGGTGAATTGAATTCTGGGAACAATAATATTTCCTTTGGCCTAAATGCCAATCAAAATTCAAGTGGAAATTCCAATATCGCAATAGGACGTGAGTCATTGCGAGCAAATTCTGGGGGTTACTATAATACCGCTGTAGGTTGGCAATCATTATACGATAACAACTCAGGGAATTACAATACGGCATTAGGTGCAAAATCTCTGTATAACAACACCAGAGGATCTTATAATGTGGGTATTGGATTTGAACCGCTCACCTCGAATACATCTGGTAGTTACAATATAGGAATTGGATTTAGAAGCTTGTATAATAACACTACAGGAACATATAATGTAGGTGTAGGAATGTATACCTTACTCTATAATACTTCTGGTATTATGAATGCCGCTGTTGGTTATTATACCTTAGGTGCTAACGTATATGGACATTATAATGCCGGCTTCGGAAACTACGCCTTGTATGCCAATAATTTGGGCCGTGGTAATGCTTACATGGGATATGCAGCTGGCTATTATAATACTTCTGGTTATTACAATCAAGGTCTTGGATACTATGCCGGTTATCTTAACCGAACAGGATATTACAACGTGGCAATTGGATATTTAAACGGACCTAATACTACCAATTTAGACAATACCATCGCTATTGGATCTTCGGTGAGTACAACCGCTAGCAATCAGGCTCGCATCGGAAATGCCTCTGTTACGAGTATTGGTGGCCCCGTGGCTTGGACCAATACAAGTGATGCCCGTTTTAAAACGGATATCAATAAAAATGAAGTAATTGGTCTTCCATTCATAATGAAATTACAACCTGTTACTTATAAATTCGATGTGCACAAGATGTACCAATCTCAAGGGGCATTGAACGATACCTTTACTTGGAAAACACAGTTTGAAAAAGAATCCATAAGATATAGTGGTTTCATTGCACAGGACGTGGAAAAAGCGGCTATCGAAGTTGGATACGATTTTTCCGGTATTGATAAACCAAAAAATGAAACCGACTATTACGGTTTGCGATATGCAGAGTTTGTCGTGCCCCTAGTAAAGGCCGTGCAAGAGCAGCAACAGCAAATCGATAATCTTAAAAAGCAGGTTGATGAACTGTTCGAGTTAAACAAGAGTTTATTAGAGTTGAACAAATCACTTCTTGAAGAAAGAAGAACACAAGAAACTACAAAATAACAGCGTATTTCACATGCGGACTATCTCTTTGATACTTTTAATGGTTCTTGCGCCCTTTAAATTGAAGGGTCAAACCCTTGTACACAAAGGCGGTTATATTCGAATCAAAGACGGAGCGCATTTAATCGTTAAGGGAGATTTTCAAACTAAAGACAACGCCATTTTTAAAACTACCAATCTTGGCTTTTTAAATGTAGATGGAAATTGGATCAATGATGCAAATAGTGGATATTTTCAAAGCAACTCTACAAAAATCGACCTATCTGCAGGAATTGTTGAAATCAAAGGTAAAACCCCAACAAATTTTCCATCCCTTAATTTAAGTGGAAAAGGGGAAGTTCGTTTAATGACCTCAATGATTATAGGTGGCGCTATGAATCAAGGACTGATGGGACAATTGCGATTGAATGATGTAAAACTATATCTTCAAGGACGCAGTTTGATTTTAAATAATCCCTTGTCCAATTCCATTACCTATCAAAATGGCGGTGGTATTGTTTCTGAAACGAATTCAAGCTTGGGATATGGAATCGTACAATGGAATATCCGTGATGGCAATGGAGGTCCGGTTTATAATATCCCTCTGATTAACAGTTCAGGTGAAGATTTATCCGCTCAATTCATTGTAAATAATATAGGATTAGACCCGAGTGATTCTGGATATGTTACGATTGCAACATATCCTACTGGTGACTTGCCTGTTCCCAATAACCGACCCTTACCGTTGGGCGTTTTTAATACCGATAATGAATGTGATGGTGAAAACAGCATTCGTTTGGCCAACCGATATTGGATTGTTGCGAGTTCTGCTTATAGTACCTTGCCAGATATTACGTTGAATTTTAAATACAGCGATAATGATATCAATGGAAGTAATGATCAGATTAATGAAAATTTTATCGGTGGTATTCAATGGAATAATACCCTGAATAAATGGCAATACCCATTAAAGGGAAGAATCGACCCGAGTGCCAATAGTTTTACGTACAGAGCCAAACAAAATTTCATCGGTGTTTGGACGCTCAGCGATACAACGCCCTACCCTCGTGCTCAATATGATGTTGTAGGCTATTGTCAAAATGATAGTATTATTTTCAATGATAAATCTGTAGAAGGAGCCGATAAAATCATTCAAAGACAATGGTATTTTGGGGATGGTGGCGTAGATAACGGTAAAAATTCTGTTCACTTCTATCAGGCCTCGGGACCTTTTGATACCCGCTTAATTATTCGATCACAAGCGGGTTGTCAAGATACTTCAGAAAAGAGAATTATGGTTCAAAGTTCTCCTACGGCTAATTTCAATCTCTATGATACATGTGAGAATGCCTTTGTCAAAGTTAAATCAAACAGTTGGCCAGGTGCTGGGTTTATTGAAAGTACTATATGGGATTTCGGGATGGGTGGCGCACTGCAATACGGAAGTGAAGCTCAATATTATTATGGAGCTGTTGGATTACCTGAAATCAGCTTGATTGTTTATAATTCAAAAGGATGTAAAGATACGCTGATAAGAAATCCCTTTATTGCGCCAAAGCCAAACGCATTTTCAATTTTTGAAAACGACTGTCAAGGTACACCGATTACATTTACAAATGGATCGAATGCGGGTGGTGGCAGTATTATTTCTCATTATTGGGATTTTGGGAATGGGGTTCGATCTACTAATTTAAGCGAAGTAGTTGCCTATAACGAATTTGGATCCTTCAGTGTACTATATGCCATTGAAAATTCATACGGTTGTAAAGACAGTATGAAGAACAACATAGAGATTTATCCAAGGGCTGTAGCTGATTTCACATTCAGCCCTGAAGATCCAGAAATGTTGAAACCCATACAATTTATAAGTACCTCTTTGTATGCAGATAATTGGGAATGGGATTTCGGAGATAGCTATTTTGCCAATATTGAAAAACCCATACACGCCTTCGATAACCACGGGAGCTATAAAGTACAACTAGTGGCTAATACACAATTCAACTGTTCAGATACCGTATCAAAATTCATTAATATAAAATCTACTCCTTTATATTGGTTTGCGAATGCATTTACGCCTCAAACAACGGAAGGAAAAAACGATTTGTTCGGCCTCGAAACACCGCTAAGTATCCACGAATACAATTTCCATATTTATAATCGTTGGGGACAGCAAGTTTTTATTAGCACCGATCCTAATCTTAAATGGGATGGAACCTCCAATGGTAATTTATGTCCAAGAGGTAACTATATTTATCATGTAACCTTTAAAAGTCCTGAAAACGAAATCATGACGTACAAAGGAACCGTGTTATTGCTTAGATAAACCCTAATTAATCCCTTTGGTAAAACACATTACCATTCACGGTAATGAAGTCAATCTCTTTTAGTTTATCATTTAAATCAAAAAAATTAAAGCCTTCTGGCTTCGTTTCAATAGCAACAAAATGATGTAATAAATCTTTCCTCATTTGAGAAATTGTATAACCCGCTTCTAAACCTCTATTAATAAAATAGCGTTTAGAATCCTTATTCAACCGAATAACAATATCATTATCGCCTCCCTTATATACATCCTCAATAGAACCAGCAAAAACTAACTTCTCAGAAGAGTATGTTGGATGCGTGATAATATTATAGACTCCCAAAATACATATTAATAGTAAGCCCCAAAAAAACATCAACCCAAATTGAAATCTATTTTTCATCCACTTATAACGATAAAAATCCTTCCATATTGTAGAATATATGTATGTTAAACCAACCTCACATATAAAGGAGAGAATTGAACGTAAATATCAAATCGACAAAATCGTACCGGTTTTAATTTTGGCCTAAAAAAATATAGGTGTAACCCCTAATATTTATTATTTTGCCATATGAGTTTACAAAAAGTTTCTATAGTTACATTAATGCTGATGATTTCTTTATCCTGTAAGAAAGAGAAAGAAGATCCTATTAAGGCGTGTGAAACCAATAAAACCGGCACCATTAAAATCAATCTGAGCGGAAATTTAGGTTTGGAACCTGTGGATGTTTACGTTAACAATATATGGGTCGATTCACTCATGGTTTATGACCTACCTAATAATATGGAAGACTATGTAGAAGTTGTGGAACCAGCAGGAAGCTACTCTATTCGATTGAATGAGCTCCAACGCAATGGAGGAGATTCCATTCACCAATGGGATACTATATTGAATGTATGCGATAACTTAGAACTGAGTTACTATAAAAAGAGATAATATATAAGCGTTTCAAATTCTACCCTTAGGAATACATCTTGTACAATAAAAACCCAGCTCATTTTTGTTAATTAGAGTTGTGAATTTTCATGTGTTTACACACTTTTGAGATGTATTCTATTTTAAAAATAGCCAAATAAGCACAAAAAAAAAGCCTCACGATTGTGAGGCTTTGATTGTAATAAGGTTGGCGGCGACATACTTTCCCAGGGGTTAACCAAGTATCATCTGCGCTGAGGGGCTTAACTTCTCTGTTCGGAATGGGAAGAGGTGGACTCCCTCGCCA
>Ga0181607_10005086_pt1 | contig 11155 bp, 9 predicted proteins | sample 041ome_9_FD_132420 | JGI IMG/M metagenome (GOLD analysis project Ga0181607, IMG submission 132420) | Coastal salt marsh microbial communities from the Groves Creek Marsh, Skidaway Island, Georgia - 041413US metaG (megahit assembly) | ecosystem: Environmental > Aquatic > Marine > Intertidal zone...
GATAGGTTCAGATCATTGAGAACCATCGCTACCCGGAGCCCCATAGACTCCTCAAGATATTCTTATGACCTTCAATTCACAATTTTCGAAACAACCGTTGCTGAATGTGGTACTTGTCGGCCAGCCGGATTATTTCGAAATTTGTCATCCCGGTATCGATCTTGACTGGGGCTTAATTTCATTCCTTCCCTTCTCAAGCGGAGGCAACGAGACGCAACTGCGATACGACCTGCTCGAGCTTCAACCAGACGTGGTCATCGTCTACAAGCCAGAAATGCTTCAATCAAATTGCCTTGAGGGTGTTAATGCCACTCGAATAGGCTGGTTCACCGAGCCAGTCACGCGAACTGACAAAGCGTCAGTAGCACAAAATCATGCAACGAGACAGCGCTGGGGCGAGGGAATTGCTCGAGATAGCAACGATCTTCAACGTCGCTTAGATAATGCAAAAGGCGTAGTGAAGGAAAATTACGACATTTTTGTGTCATTTGATCCCTTAACACTTCCAGCGCTAAATGAGTTTGTAAGCGTTGAGCACGCGTTTCCATTGCCGGTTGGAGATCGCACCTTTTGTACAACTCCAGAAACCTTCTCAACAAGGCCAAGGCGGCTCACTTTCATAGGAAGGTCAACGCCCTATCGCGACCAATTTCTTCTCCCAATTCTGCATGAATATGACCCGCTCTACATCTGCCACGGATTACATGGGAATGATCTTGACTATGTAATGGCGAACACCGGCATCGGTCTCAACCTTCACAACGATCACTATCCAAATTTTGAAAATCGAGTTCCAATTCACCTCGCGCGAGGGCACCTTGTGATTTCCGAGCCGTTATCACCAAGTCACGGACTTGAACCAGGGCAGGATTTTGTTGAAATAACCTCGCCCGATGAACTTGCTGCGGTGCTGAACAACATTTGGGATGATCCAGAACCATTTCGGCTTATTGCGATTCGGGGGCGCGAGAAGGCAGAGTACTTTCGGTCGAGCAATATTCTCCAGAAAGTTGCTCATCTTGTGCCGTAGCTACCCGGGTTCGCCTTACGAAATTTCATCGCTGCACGAATACAGAGGCAGTTAGGTGCTCTCAGGCGATACAGCCTTAAGAGAACTAACCCGCTGTACTCGGAATCACAATTAGAGTCTGACCTGTGTTCTTTAAGCAAGAGAGTTGAAGGCTGAGAATCAAAGGTTTCGATATCTTCGCCCGTCCGCCAAGAAAGCCCACAATGGAATCTGAAGCACACCACCAAGCAGCAGAGCTAAATGACCTCCGACAACGACTGGAAGGCTCCGAATTCGAACTGCAAAGTTTTCGAGCCTCACAGACTTGGAAACTTGCGGAGCGGCTTCTCCGCCTAAAAGCCAACATCGTTGCAACCATTTCCCGCAAACAACTCTTGCCCCGTGTCGTGATCAAAGAAATTGGACCCAGGATTGAAATTTTGGTCAGTTTTCCGCGTCTCGCACCACATGAGAAGCTCCTTGTCAGGCTTCACCTCAGAGAGCGTGAAGTCCTTCAGGAATATGCCGAATTCGGCGAGGACTCTTATACATCCGATTCAGGAGATTTAACAACGTCGCTATCCCGTCCCGGTAGTTGGGTGATTGACTGGAGACCGAGTACGCCGATCGGCAGTTATCAAATTTCTGATCTTCGGGTAAGTGTGTCAGGGGTTCCATCGGCACTAGTTGAAGACACGAGTAACGCTCAGAATTTGTCTCTTCAACAGTCACTGAGACCAACAAACACCAACCTCGCACACCTGAAGAATTCCATCAGAGAGTTTCAGATAGGTGATGTCGAAGAGACGACTGATAGCGGCAAAGTTGCCGTCATCTCCGCATACGTTCCTGAAACTCGACCAACAGATGCCCTCTTGGCGCTTGTCCAGAGGCTTTCGACCGACGGTTACTACACAGTTGTTGTCGATACATCACCTAAGGCACGAGCAGCACTCGCTCTTCAACAGGTCAATGGCGCAAATGTTCTCGTCAGCCGGAGAAATATCGGATGGGATTTTTCATCATGGATCTCGACTCTCGTCGAGCCTCAGCTTCTAGAGCTGATGGGGAATGCATCTGAGATTATCTGGACCAATGACAGCTGTTTCGGCCCGTTCGGCAGCCTAAAGAACCTTCTTGACTCAGAATCTTGGCGCGAAACACATGTATTGGGAATGACGTCGTCGAATCAGATCAGACCTCACCTTCAGAGCTATTTCCTCCGATTCAACCAAGAGGTAGTAGGTCAAGGCACGTTGACAAAATTCGCTCAGACGTACAAGTTTCCATCCGTCAAGTCTGCAATCATTCAAGAAGGCGAAGTCGCATTAACCGACTTCGTGTTAAGTGAAGGTCATTCTGTTGGAGCATGCTTTCCTTACGAGTCCGTCGTTGCGGAATATCTTTCGACTTGGTCGTCAAGGCTCAATCGTCTGAATGCTGACGCCCTGGTGACAGACCTGAAAAGCGTAGGCGCCGCTTTTGAGCCTTGGAGGCGGCAATTTCATTTCAACCTTCGCGAGAAACTTGAAGATGGAATTCCTGTTAACCCCACCCACGAACTTTGGGACACACTTCTCGACTTGGGTTTCCCATTCTTGAAACGCGAGCTAATACAGTCCAACCCACTCAGAGTCCCATTGCATAACCTTCGGCACTATTCCGAGCCCATAAGTGACCATTGGTTCAAGATCATGGAAAGCGAGAGCAAATTTGGCCAATCTTCAATGCTTTAGCGAGAAACGCTCACTGAGGGGAATCTCAGCCTTTTCCCGGCCCCAGGCGATAATTCTCACATTTGCTTGCCTTGGATCACTATCTTCAACTCTTCTGTACCCTACCGTAGTTTGGACTGACAGTTACCATTATCTTTCTAGCGCTAAATCAATCTTTACATCTGATTTCCAGGCTCATTATTTTTGGAATCGAGAACCTGGATACCCAGTTCTTCTCAAGTTTCTCAACGGCATTTCTAACAATCAAAGCGTTGTAATCTCTGCCGTTCAAGGGCTCATACTCGGCACATCAGCAATCTTACCGGCATACTTCATATTTCTGTCTCAACCAAAATCGTTACGGGTTTTGAATAAATCATTCATTTACATTTCACCAATTATCTTTCTCACCCCACAGTATTTTGGGTACTCATCGTCACTACTGAAACAAACCCCCATTGTTTTGTTTGCAGCGTTATCCGTATCTCTGATTAACTCAAGTCAAAGAAGACAAATTAGAAAGACTGTATTTCTAGTCTTTACCGGCACCCTTATTTCGAGTTTTTTCTCCATATCAGCAGCATGGTTCTGGACATCTGCTTCAATTGTCGCAGGGTTCATCCTCGCCTCTAACGCTTATCAACCGCAGGTGGCTAAGGTTTTGGATTTGGTTGCCAGGCTTGCATTCATACTTGGACTTTTCATCATTTCAATGACTGCCTCATGGTTAGGTCGCTCAACTTGGAACTCGGTACGAGCCTCGGTTGCACCGACATCTGATCTAACCCTTCCTTCAGTCTCAACGTCTTCGGTAATGACCAACCTACTTCAGGACCCTACGGACTTTTTTTCCACCGGAATACGTCGAGTCTTTTCTTTAACGATGTTGGGTCCTACCGACGGTGGGGGTGTAAAAAACAACGAAATAATGTCAGAGGTCCAACTTTACGCTGGAAAGGAATGCGGTCATTTTGATTTCTACGAAAAGCCAGATGAGCTGATTGAGTACACCTCTTACCTCAAACAATCTTGTAGGCCTAAGTGGGGAACAAGTATTGCTCGATCATTTCATCCAGTTGGATCGATTTCTTACAAGTTAACAATGGTTGCAATTGCGATTGCATTTCTCCTCGCATTACGGAGACATGACAACACCGTTGCTTTCACTATTGCTATCGCGCTTCTTTTTCTCATGTTTTACAGTTTTGGAGGCCAGTACACGAATGACCGATATGGATTGCCTCTATTTCCATTTGGAATTATGTCCCTGATCTACCTTAAAGCTACTGCCAGAGGTGAGAGAAGTATTTGAAAAGGAATTCATAACAAGGGCCAAAAAATTGAAGTGGCTCAAAAGGAATTTACTCTCGACCCGTGTGCATTTAGGAGTCTAATCTTCTGGTATCAAGGTCGCCTTAGTGAGTATGGCGTGGGCTAATTGGACCTCATGCTGGGATGACTGAGAGGATCGTTTCTAACATTAACTCACCAATCTCTTGAGAAAATCGCGGATCCAAGTGATTACTGTCGTAGCGAGTTCTAATTCCATCGATGATGGATTGACATTCGCTATTTGGGCACAGCAACTCGTTAATAGAGACGTAGTGAATCCTCTCATTTTGCAAGCTAAGTGCCCTTAGAACTATCCCTTCCGCCTCAACCGAATTACTTGCAGCAAAAGAGCACTCATCAACAAATTCCTTCGACACAAGGCAATCTGGGATATTGAATGGTGCATTGGAGCGCGGGGCCATCAGCACCACGTGATCGAAATTGGAGAGTAATTTCTCCATCGATGCGAAAGTGATATCACGGTATTCCTCGCTTGCAAATCCCATTTTGTGAGAATCTGATCGTCTTACTAGATCAAATCCCCAGTCTGTAGAGGCGTGGTTGCCAACTAGCACTACATCACCTTGAAGTTGAGGCAAGGCCTCGAGGTAAAAGGTGCTCTGAAATCTACGACAAGCGTCGTTATCAAATCGCTCATAGGCAAGATCTATCTGCCAAGGACAACCTCCGAATACCGCAGCTCCGAGAATGACATCTTCTCGCTCCGCTGCGGCATGAGCGATTCCTGGAAGCAAATCATCAACATGAGAGTCACCTAGAACAAAGAGGCGGGTCGGATTCTCTCGCAACGAGTCGAGGTACCAACACCCTGCTTCCACAATCTCATTGAAGCACGGCCGATCGAGAAATGGTAGCGAAGCGATATTCCCTAAGTCATCTGGGATCATCGTGCGGTCAAAGTCTTCGTTGGAATCCGCTTCCTCTGTGGGACCACTCTGATGGCCTTGAGAACTTACCTGCTCAGCCTGCGTGCGTTCTTCTCTCAAATCGTCCACCTCGTGGTTTCCAGGAACTGCATCATTTGATTCAACCGCCCGCTCGGTGAACGCCTCACTTGACCTGAAGGTCTGAGCCGGCCGCCAATCTCGCCCAAGGGTGCCCAAGGCAACCGCCTCTAAGAGAAATAAAGTTACGAGAAAGATCCCAACCGTGGCGCCTCCGTGCCAAACTCGAAAAAAACCTCGTCGTAAATTAAACGCCTTCGAATCTTCGAGATATCTAAAACTGATGTCTGCAAAGACGAAGGTGAAAGTGATCGCCGCAACGGCTAAGAACCAATGATTCCCACTTATCGTTCGTTCCAAACTCCACAGTACGGGAACGTGCCACAAGTAAGCGCCATAAGTTCGCCGCCCAAGCCAAGACGTGACTGCCAAAAACCAAGGTCTTAATCGATAGTCCAGAGACCCTCGTTCTTGAATTAGTGGGCCGACTACCGCGAGACTTGTCATAATGAAGAGAGTCCCCAAAGCTGCAACAAGGGATCGAATTGTCCATTGATTGGAAATACCACTGAGTGAGACCAGTACTAAGCCAAATCCAGCAAAAAGGAAAATTAAGTTAAGTCTTCTTAGTAATTTTGTGCCCCAACGTATCGTCTTGAGTGAAATTCTCTTTCGATAAATGGCCAGTATAACCCCACAAACAATCTCCCATAAACGATGCGGTGTTGACAGATACGACTGCGAATAACCTATCCATCCATTGTTGGAAAATAAAAAAAATACCAGAAACGAGATACTTCCAAGGGCCCAAACTGCTGCTTCAAAGCGTCGGGTCTCCTTGCCTCTAGCAATAACGAAGAGTGCCAAAAGGATTAGATAGAACTGTTCTTCGACGCCGAGACTCCAGAAATGAAAGAAACTGGAGGGGTTTTCAGGAGAGAAATAGTCTCCCTTTCCAAAGAGTTGACTCCAATTATTAAAGCCGAACAGGCCGGACACAGTGCTACGTAACAGACCGGATCGCTCGCTGGGAAGAGATAGGTACCAGACCCAAGGAGTGGTCAGTATAAGAACCATCGCAGAAGCGGGAAATAAACGACGAATCCTTCTTTTCAGAAATCTTTTTCCATCAAACGAAGGGGGAATTGTTCCATCCGATTCAACGACCGAACTAGTGACAACAAACCCTGATATCACAAAGAAGATATCTACTCCAACCCAGCCGGTTAAGGGGAATAAGGACTTTGAATGGTAGAGAAAGACTAGTAAGAAAGCGAACAAGCGTAGGCTATCAATTGATGCTATTCGTTCCGAATGATTAAGCTCTTTGATCAAAATTTCTCTCACAACTACAATTTTTCTAATGGCATATTATTGTCAACGGAAACGATTTTCTTGTTATGTTTTCTTCAGATCTTCAAAGAACTTTAACTATTCTAATTTCTGTCAAGTTTGGTTCTTTGGAAGACTGCTCCACCGAGAGCACCGAAGCATAAACTTAAGGTGAGTAATATCACGTCGAAAGCTCTTAATCCCCACCACCGAGTTGAAAGGGACGCGCCACGAAGCTCATCGCTTGGCGATGAGTTCTGTAATTCATTTATTTGCTCCTTTACGCTATTGATCTCTAGCATAAGTGATGCCGGATCAAAGTTATTTGCTGAAATATCCCCCCACACTTCCAGGTTCCCATCGATGTAAGTCGAACCTGCAATATCAATCAGGATTTCAGGTGAACCATCACCGCCATTCAACACCAATCCCCGCTCACTGCCAGCTAAGAGTGTCCAATTCATAGGGCCATCGGGCCCATCCGATGTGTATACACCAATCGGGTCATCATCACTTCCGACATAGAGCCCTGCGACAGCTGAAGATGTTTGCGTGGCCGATAGGGCAGTGACGATAAAAAACGGAATTAGCCAGAACTTTTTGGATGCTCGTTTCATATTAAGACATCGTAGGTGCCAACTTGATTGAGAATACGGGTATCTGGGGTGTTAGCTGATTAGCATCGACTCAGTGTCGGCAAACACAGTGACAGTCTCGACTCGAAAACTTTTCCTTGGATTTCTTGCTCTTCTCTTCGCATGGAGCATCTCATCGGCACCCGCCGCTGTTCCCGACGAACCAGCACACCTTGTAATGGCCCAGGGAGTCTGGCGAGGAGACCTCTCTTCGCCAATGGACGTCCCTAACACTCCGACCGCACTCATGAACTGTTACGCGGGTGTGGCATCTCAAAGTATCAGTTGCGCATCAGCACCTTGGAATGACGATGTTTCGCCTCATGTGACACCCGCTGACTCCTATCCGCCGTTCTATTACCTACTCGTTGGCTGGGGGCACTTCTTCGGCGACGGGGAGATGCGTGGTTATGCCGTTCGGTGGGCAGCAGTTCTCCTGAGCGCAATCGTCCTTTCCGTTGCACTCCGTCAATACCTCTCTGTCCAGGCGGGAGCCGTCCTTCGGGCCTCCAGAGGTTCATCGGTATCGATCGGGTTCGTGCTGTTGTGTTGCACTCCTGCTGCCTGCATGTACATGAGTTCTGTAAACCCCTCAGGATTGACATTTTCCTCGGCGCTCGCTGTTTGGATAATGATTGGCACGATTCGAATGCGCGGATCGTTCGTCACGGCTGATGCAGCCCTTCTCAGTACTTTCTCGACGTTATTGATTTTGTCAAGACGTGATTCGCTACTTTGGGTTGCGTTTATCGCAACCGCTGGCCTCGTACTCTTGTTACCCATTATTCTGAGGAGCCTTCGGCAAGATTTGCTGGTTGGTGCCCCTTTTGCTTTACCGGTAATTGCCACCTGGTATCAGTTATCAAACGTTGGAGGAACACTTGCTAATCAGGCGGTCGCCAACGTGGGAGCGACTGGAAATGCAAAAGACATTGCGTGGTGGATGTCAACTCAATACAGTCGTTACTTCGAACATATGACCGTGACTTTAGGGTGGCTCGATACTGGACTCCCTCCGATTTTAAACTTTCTTGTCTCGATCGTCTATGGAGGGCTCATTCTCATGAGTGTCGCTACCTCTCGATCATCAGCACTACTTGCATCAACTTCGTTGCTCTACTCGATTGCGGTACCTATCGTTCTCATTACTTTTCTCAGTTTCGGTTACTACCAAGGAAGGTATTCGCTTCCCGTTCTCCCAGGAATTCTGATCGCACTCCTCATCACGGGAAAAAAATCAACGCCAGATAAAAGCGACCTGACATTAAATTTCATCCAACCGAAGTCACTTTTCTTCCTAAGCTTTTGCATCCAATTCATCATGATGTGGCAGTTCATTCGGCGCAACAGCATCGGGCTGGGTGGGTCATGGAACATTTACTCCAACCTGGAGTGGACTCCACTTCTCGGCCAGTCACTTCCGCTAATTCTTTTGATTGCCTCACACCTAACTCTGTTCTCAGCTATCGAGCAAGATCCGAGTGAGAAGGCTGCAGAAAGCGACGCCAAATGGTCGACCGAGACCCTCCAGCATTTATGAAACGCCATCCACCACGCCTGTCCAGCAGGGCATTCTGGGTGCTTGTTGGAATTTGCGCGTGCATCATCCCTCTGATCCGCTCCACAACGAACTTCACCTCGGTGTGGGATGAACACGCACACCTTTCATATGTCCAATACGTTCACGACTTCAAGTGGCCAGCATCCGGTTACCCGATGAACACATGGGGACGCGAAGCCTTCGCATGCCATCCACATCAACTTTATGGACCGATGGCTCAAGCGGCATGCGGGGAGAATGGGCCAGGAAACATGTACCCAACTGGTGGTGCGAACACTGCCGAAGGTTGGCCTCCAATTGCCTACGTCGCGATTGCAAATCTCAGTCGCCCAATCGCATTGTTCGTCGATGACCCACTACACGCTGCCCGAGTTGGAGTCGTGGCACTCTGGGGGCTAGGAATGCTCTGCCTAGCGAAACTCGCTCGCAAGAATGGCCAAAGTGATGCATTCATTATTGGGTGGGTGCTTGCGATGTCTTCGCTGCCGGGCATTGCGTACTTCAGTTCGTTCGTCAGCCCGTATTCATCGATACCTCTTCTTGCCGCCTACGCGATTTGGTCAACTCTCTGGATCTTCCAACGGCTCAACGACCTCAAGCAACCTTGGACCAGAGCCGACCTAGTTCCAGCCACATGTGCGCTGATGTTTCCGGCGATCTCAGTCCTCACCGTCCCACACAGCATCAGCATCGTCATTGCAATCTCAATCGCCCTTGGCTTGTACGCGATTACGAACCTCAACAGAAAAAACCCGAAAGAATCTGCTCTGCGAATGGTGGTCGCAAGCACAACCGCATTCGTCTTAGCGTTCGGTGCCAATCGCGCATACCGCTTTTACGTCTCGTACAACGCGCGACGGTCAATCCCATACCCGGTCGACACAAATCCGGACGTTGCTCCACCGACAATGGTTCACGATCAGGACTGGCTCGGACAAGGTATTCAACGTGCGTGGGACTTCTTCCCAAACGCACTGCATAGCGCTCTACCGGTTAACCGATCGTTCGAATTTACATCGACACTCTTCATCTGGGGTGTCGTTGGCGTCATTTTGGCTGCCGCGCTCGGTCTTTCCTCATCACGAAACGCAGGATTCCTTGCGACGGGAGTCATCGTTGCTTCGCCAGTGAGCGCGCTTGTGTTCTATTACTCATTGACGTTTGAGCCTCCCCCCCGTTACGGCCTTCCGCTCGCTTTGTTTGGTTCAGCAATCGTGCTCATCGTGCCTGCGAGCCGTCGAGCAACTCGAATTTTCCTGACCTTGGCAACAATCCTCGCAGTATTCGCAGTGGTCAATGAGCCGATCTACATAGAACAACCCTGTTGGCAGGTTGGTGAGAGTGGCTACCTTGAACTTTGTGAAAGTTCCTAATTGATTCGACAGGTAACTTCTGTTGATGTTCTGCCTTTCCAAAATTCTCTCTGGAGATGTCAATGAGCCCACAACAACTTCAAATACTGATTATCTCCACTAGTTCGCTCGTCGCCCTTTTCGGGACTCTCTCACTAGGTCGCAGCGGACGTCTCTCATTTCGCTATTCAGTCGGATGGCTCACATTCTTTGGCCTCGCTGCACTCTCGAGCTTTCTCCTGCCTGTAGCTTCACCAATCTCTTCTGCAATCGGTGTTACTCCTGGCGTCATCGTGACGTTCGTAGTGTCCATCGCCCTCCTCTCAATTTGCATCCAGTTGTCGATCAGTATTTCTGGCCTGCAACGGCAAGTTCGGCGACTTGCAGAGGAAATTGCTCTTCGAGACAGTGACCATGACATGGGCTCCTGAAGTGAAGACATTAGTGATCACTCCAGCGTTGAACGAAGAACGGTCTATCTTCGACGTGGTGCAGGCCGTAAAGCGCGAGGGTTACGACATCGTGGTCATTGACGATGGGTCGACAGACCAAACGGCGACTCGTGCGGCTGATGCGGGGGCTTTTGTCCTAAAAATGCCCTTCAACACCGGCGTTGGTGGTGCGCTCAGGTGTGGAATGCTGTTTGCCCTACAACATGGATTTGACGCCGTCGTTCAAGTAGATGCTGATGGTCAACACCCAGCTCACTGCATCAACATTCTTGAAGCAGCGTGTCGCGACAATGGCGCCCATATGGTGATCGGCAGCCGGTTTGCTGAAGGTTCAAACAGCAAGATGGAGGTTTCCACTACGCGCCGGTTGGCGATGCGGGCTCTCGCACGTTCAGCATCATCCGCTACAGGTTCAACGATTACAGATGCTACAAGTGGCTTCCGCCTCATTCGAACACCGCTTCTGAACGAACTTGCACACCAACTCCCCGCTCATTACCTCGGGGATACATTCGAAGCAATTGTGTCTTCGGGACGAGCCGGCTATCGAATTATCGAAATCCCTGTTCCACTTGCAGAACGGGAGTTCGGAACATCCACTGCAAGTCCTATGCAAGCCGCTAAGTGGACTCTACGTGCCGCACTGACGAGTGCGTTCCGTCTTCATGAGCGTCTCAGCCAGGCACCGCACGACGACCATCAGGCGTCGGTCACCACTCGTTGAAATCGCTTCGATACTCTGCTTCCAGCGAGAAGTATGACGTTTCTCACAAATGGCTCCCAAAGAAAGCTGAGAGCCCGC
>Ga0181607_10005089_pt1 | contig 11154 bp, 9 predicted proteins | sample 041ome_9_FD_132420 | JGI IMG/M metagenome (GOLD analysis project Ga0181607, IMG submission 132420) | Coastal salt marsh microbial communities from the Groves Creek Marsh, Skidaway Island, Georgia - 041413US metaG (megahit assembly) | ecosystem: Environmental > Aquatic > Marine > Intertidal zone...
CAGATTGGCTGACTGGCCTTTCGGGCGCAGGATCTTGAGGGAGAGCGCAAAGTCAGCCGCGCCCTCGGCATGGGCCAGGAACACCTCGCTCGACCCACCGAGCGCAAGCCGCCTGACCAGGATGAATCCCGGCACAGGTGGAAAGCTGCCTCCTGAGCGACCCGGAATATCGTCAATCGACCCCATGGCCGAAAGATGCACCATGCGGTTCGCTACGACAATTCACCTTGGCCGAGACTGGCCCATTATGGAGCTATCTCCGCCAGCGCGTCACACCGGCAGGCCGACGTAATTTTCGGCAATGCTGGTCTGCGCGGCGCGGCTGTTGGCGATGTAGTCCAGCTCCGCCACCTGCATGGCGCGCTCAAACGGACCATCCTCGGGGAAGCGGTGCATCAGCTTGGTCAGCGACCAGCTGAAGCGTTCGGATTTCCACACGCGGGCGAGCGCTGTGTCCGAATAGGCAGAGATCGCGTCATTGTCCGATGCGTTGAAGAAGCCGGTCAATGCAGCGGCGGCATAATGCACATCCGACGCCGCAAGGTTCAGGCCCTTGGCGCCCGTTGGCGGCACGATATGCGCGCTGTCACCGCACAGCAGCAGGCTGCCGTGGCGCATTGGCGCGAAGACATAGCTCCTGAGCGGGGCGATGCTCTTTTCTAGCGCCGGACCGCGGGTGATGTTGGCAGCGGCTTCCGGGCCGAGGCGGATGGCGAGCTCGTCCCACAGCCGGTCATCGCTCCACTCCTCCACCTTGTCGGTAAGCGGAACGTCCACATAGTATCGGCTGCGGGTCTCGCTGCGCATGGATGCGAGCGCGAAGCCGCGTTCGTGGTTGGCGTAGATCAGCTCGTGGTTGCAGGGCGGAACATCGGCGAGGATGCCCAGCCAGCCGAAGGGATAGACCCGCTCGAATTCCTGACCAACGCTGGCGGGAATGGCCTTGCGGCTGGGGCCGTGGAACCCGTCACAACCCACGATGAAGCGGCAATCCACGCGGTGTTCGCTGCCGTCCTTGGTGTAGGTGACATAGGGCGCATCGCTATCCACATCGTGGAGTGCTGCGTCGACTGCTTCGTAGATGACTTCCAGCCCGCGCTCTTCGCTGGCATCCATCAGGTCGCGCGTCAGTTCGGTCTGGCCGTAGACCATCACGCGGTTACCCACGAGGTCTGCCATGTCGATGCGGATCAGGCGGTCACCATCGGCCAGGTTGAACCCGTCGTGCCACATGCCTTCAGCCTTCATCCGGGCATCAAGGCCAAGGCGTTCCATCAGCTTGACCGTGATCGTTTCCAGCACGCCGGCGCGAATGCGGGTGAGGACATAGTCCCCCGTCTGCCGTTCCAGCACCACGCAATCGACGCCCTCGGCGCGCAGGAGGTGGCCGAGCAGCAGGCCGGCAGGCCCTGCGCCAATGATGCAGACTTGGGTTTTCACTTGGATGATCCTCTTCCGGTTTTGCAGTCTGCCTTAGCGAGTACAAGAGAGCGGTGGAATGAAGCATCCAACGCCAGACTTGGCTTTTTCAACGTCGCGTGGCATTTCGCGAAGGTATCATGAGCAACACGCTTCCGCCCGACTTCTTCCTGTATGGAGAGGCTGCCAAGTCGGCAGGGCCAGACTTCGTGCATGTCGAGGATCTGGCCGAGCGCTCGAAGCCGGGAAACTGGCGCATTGCGCCGCACAAGCATGCGGATCTGTGCCATTTCATCCTGATCACAAAGGGTGGCGGAAATATCCTTTATGAATCTGAATTGATGGAATTTTCCTCACCTCGCCTGCTGATCGTTCCGGCCAATTCGGTGCACGGCTTCAGCTGGCAGGCTCCATCGGAAGGGCAGGTGCTGACCGTGGCCCTGCCCAAGCTGCAACAGCTCTCTACCGAACATGAGGGACTGGGCGGGTTGTTCACCCAGCCGGGCTCGCTGGCGGTGGATGACGCGGCCTGCAAGGCCATCGGCAATGCCATGCAGGCGATCAGCCAGGAGCTGGCTTGGACGGGCCTTGGACAATCCGCAGCATTGCAGGCCGGATTGCTCAATGTGCTGGTACAAGCTGCAAGGCAGCTCCAGATGCACCAGAAGGCACCCAAAGGCACCGAAGGGCACCACAGGCTGGTCGCGCGGTTCCGACAGCTGGTTGAAGAGCGTTTCCGGCTGCGCGAACCTGTGTCGACCTATGCCCGCGCACTCGCTGTCAGCGAAACCTCGCTGCGGGACGCTTGCGCGGCCACCGGCCAGTCCCCCACCGCCATTCGCGACCAGCGCGCCGTGCTGGAGGCGCAGCGGCTGCTTGCATTCTCGGCAATGCCGGTTGCCGATATCGGGGACAGCATCGGGATCGAGGACCCGGCCTATTTCTCGCGCTTCTTCACCCGCCATTGCGGCATGTCGCCTGCCCGCTGGCGGCGCGAGCGGATTGCCGCGCGGCAGCTTGCCTAGCTGGCGATATCCCATTCCTGCAGGCCGCTGTGCAGTTCCACAACGTCTGCCGCTTGCGACTGCAGCCGGTTCCACACATCGAGCGCGGCAATCTTGTAACCTTCTGCAAGCGTGGGATGGTTAAAGCTGTTGTCGACGAAGTAATCCACCGTGCCACCAAGGTTGATCACCGCCTAGCCGATATGGATCAGCTCCGACGCGCCCTCGCCAATGATATGTACGCCCAGCACCTTGCGGCTGTTGCGCTCGCAGATGATCTTCAGATCGCGCCGGATAACGAGCTTCTGATTGTCGAGGCACGGATTGCCTCGCGCGACATTGACCAGATGAAAACGGGCCAGCAAGCGCGGCTGCGCCTAATCGCTTTCGACAATCCCGCTTCCCCGCAAATCGAAGGCGAAGTTACCTATCTCACCACTGACCAGCTGACCGACGAGGCAACCGGCCAGCCCTTTTACACCGCGCGCATTGCCCTCAATCAGGAGCAGGTGGCGCGCAAAGGGCTGGAACTGCGCAGCGGCATGCCGGTGGAAATCTAAATCGCCAGGGGCAGACATTCGCTGCAGTCATTCCTCACCAAGGCCTTGCGAGACCAGTTCAACCGCGCATTCCGCGCCGATTGATCCTTCCGGCTACGAAGACGGCCCAGTTCTTCCTGCCCACCACGCCGATCGAACACGTCGAGGCTGAGCTTGCCGAAGCGCAGGGAGGGAAAGTATCGGCAAATGCTGCAAATGCGCATTGCTGCCAATCGTGCTGCCAGCGAAAAGGATGACACGCCGCGCCGATCCTGCCAGATACCGTTGAGCGATGCGCTGCCTGAACGCGTGTTTGGATTGACGGGAAAGAGCGAGACGATGACGCCCCATTATGATGCCATCATCGTTGGCACGGGCCACGGCGGCGCGCAGGCTGCGCTGGCGCTTCGGCAGAACGGGTTTGAAGGCTCCATCGCCATGATCGGCCGCGACAAGGAGCCGCCATATGAGCGGCCGCCGCTGTCCAAGGAGTACCTTGCGCGTGACAAGGAATTCGAACGCATCCTGATCCGCCCTGCTAGCTTCTGGGCAGACAAGGATGTGGAACTGGTGCTGGAAGCACAAGTGGTTGCGGTGGATGCGGACGCACAGACCGTGACCCTGCACGACGGCCGCCGCCTTACCTATGGCGAGCTGATCTGGTCTGCTGGTGGTTCGCCGCGCAAGCTCACCTGCCCGGGCGCGAATCTTTCCGGGGTGCACGCGGTGCGCGACAAGGCAGATGTCGATGCGATCATGAACCAGCTCGACAATGGCGCGAAGCGCGCCGTGGTCATTGGCGGAGGTTATATCGGCCTTGAAGCAGCAGCGGTTCTGCGCAAGCTGGGCTGTGACGTCGTGCTACTGGAAGCGCTGGACCGCGTGCTGGCGCGCGTGGCGGGCGAAGAACTGTCACGCTTCTTTGAAGAGGAACACCGACGTCAGGGCGTGGATCTGCAGCTTGGCGCAATGGTCGATTGCTTAACAGGTGATGGCAGCAACGTCACCGGCGTGAAGCTGGCAAACGACACGGTGATCCCTTGCGAGATCGTGATCGTGGGCATCGGCATCGTCCCTGCAGCGGAGGAACTGGTGGCAGCAGGCGCCAATGGGCCCAACGGTGTGGCGGTCGACGCGTTCTGCCGAACCAACCTGCCGCATGTTCACGCAATCGGTGACCTCGCGCTTCATGCCAACGCCTTTGCCGATGACGCGATGATCCGGCTGGAAAGCGTGCAGAACGCCAATGACATGGCCAATACCGCCGCGAAGGATATTTGCGGCAACCCCGTATCCTATCATGCGACACCGTGGTTCTGGTCCAACCAGTATGACCTGAAGCTGCAGACGGTCGGCCTTTCGACCGGCCATGACCAGACAGTTCTGCGCGGCGATCCTGCCACGCGCAGTTTCTCGGTGATTTACCTGAAGGGCGGCAAGGTCATCGCGCTCGACTGCGTCAACGCCATCAAGGACTACATCCAGGGCCGCAAACTAGTGGAATCGCGGGCAGAAATCGCGCCCGAGATGCTCGCCGATGCGGCAACGCCGCTCAAGCAGATGGTTTGACCCCACGGCGGGAGCGCGCGTGTTAGCGGCTGCGCCCCGGACCCGTTAATTCGCGCGGATTACCATGCTCAAATCGTCGAGCGCCACTTCGCCCAGCGCCGTGCCAGACATGATGCGCAGCGCCAGGCGGAGCGGCGCAGGCGAGCCATCCTCGCGCAAGGGTACCGGGAAGGATGCCGCAATCTCCTGCTAGCCTTCACCGCCCGCTACATCCACCAAGCCGACAATCCGAAAGGCTGGCTTTCCAGCGCTTCTATCCGATCCGTTCGCGCAGGGCGGTGCTGCGCCAGCACCTCTATCGTCAGGGGCTGCCCAGCGCGAATGCGGGCGGTAAAGCTAGCTTGCGGGCGGGTAATGTTGCGGAAGAAGGTGGATGGCAGCAGTGTCACTTCCTGCGCGCCATTGTCCGGCATCATCACCAGCGCGGTTCCTGTATCGGGATCAAAGCGATAATCGAGCGAACCTCCACGCAAATGCAGCGTGCGATCCCGCGAATCGCCATAGCGCACATTCTCGAAGTCCCCCCAGAAGACCAACTGACGTATTGCCGGTTCAACCGCTTCGGTCTGCTCGCCTGCACCCAGCGCCAGCACGAGGTGCCCGCCATTGGGCGCGAAGACCGTGACCCGTTCGGCCGAAAGGCGCTGGAACCGCTTCAGGCGGCAAAATTGGGCCGCGCGCTGACAGCTTCATACTGGTCGGCACCTTTGGTCGGGCCTGTGTGCAGTATAACCGGCAAGGTGCCCGCCAGCGGAAAAGCCCATGATGCCGATACGGTCAGGATGAATAGCGAATTCTTCCGCGCGGCTTCGCACGATCTTCATCGCGCGCTGGGCATCCATGAAAGGCGCGGCGGCATCCCAGCCATCATTGGGCAAGCGGGAAATCAGTTCGAAAACAGTATAACCGCGCAGTTGCAGTCACAGCGAAACGGGCGTGCTTTCCTTCCACAGCTGGATGTGGAAATAGCCGCCGCCGCACACGATCACGGATTTACCATTGCCGATATTGGGCTTGTAGACCCTCACGAGCGGGTTGGAGATATTACTCACCGCGCCGTAGCCGGAACCTTCCCCGCCGATCCGTTCAGGGCCGGTAACCCCGCCCTGCCCCGGGGGAAAGCCAGGCCAGAACAGGATTTTTTCCAGCGTCTGCGCACGAAGACCTTGCGGAATTGCGCTGGCAGCGCCGGTAGCAGCCAGCACCACGCCGCCGTGGAACAGGGGGCGGGAGATCATTTCCTGCCCTCCCGCTTTGCCTACATCTCTTCGCTGTAGGGGCCAGAGCGTTCGTGGCGTTCGATATCCTCGACCGGCAGCGGCATCGGGTTGCCCGCGAAGGCAGCGTTCATGCGCTCTGTATCGAGTGCGCCTTCCCATTTGGCGACAACCACAGTGGCCACCGCATTGCCGATGAAGTTGGTGAGCGCGCGGCATTCGCTCATGAAACGGTCGATCCCCAAGATCAGCGCCATACCCGCGACAGGCAGCGATGGGACGACAGACAGCGTGGCCGCAAGGATCACGAAGCCCGCACCGGTCACGCCAGCGGCCCCCTTGGAACTCACCATCGCCACCAGCACCAGCAAAAGCTGCTCACCCAGCGACAGCTCGATGCCCACGGCCTGAGCGATGAACAGCGCGGCCAGCGTCATGTAGATATTGGTGCCGTCAAGATTGAAGGAATAGCCGGTGGGCACCACCAGCCCGACAACGCTCTTCTTCGCGCCGGCAATCTCCATCTTCTCCAGCAGGCTGGGCAGAGCCGCTTCGGAGGACGACGTGCCCAGCACCAGCAGCAACTCGGCCCGCAGATACTTGATCAGCGCTAGGATCGAGAAACCGGCGATCCGCGCCACGATACCCAGCACCCCCAGCACGAACAGCAGCGAGGTGAGGTAGAAGGTGGCGATCAGCGCGGCAAGATTAGCCAGCGAGCCAATGCCGAATTCGCCGATGGTAAAGGCAATCGCGCCGAACGCGCCGATCGGCGCCAGTTTCATCAGCATGTGCACCAGCTTGAACACCACCGCGCTGAGCGAGGAGAGCACATCCAGCACAAGGTCGCTGTGCGGGCGCGTGGCAGCCATTGCCACGCCCGCAAGGATCGACACCAGCAGAACCTGCAGGATATTGCCGCTGGTCATGGCGCTGAACAGCGTGGTGGGGATGATCGCCAGCACGAAGGCGACCAGCGACTGGTTCTTGGCGGTTTCGGCATAGCCTTCCACTGCCGCCGCATCCAGCGTGGCGGGATCGATACTCAGCCCCGCCCCCGGCTGCACCACATTGGCAACGATCAGGCCGATGATCAGCGCAAGGGTGGAAAAGAAAAGGAAATAGGCCAGCGCCTTGCCTGCCACGCTGCCAACAGCAGTCATGTTCTTCATGCCAGCAATGCCGGTTGCGACGGTGACGAAGATCACCGGCGCGATGATCATCTTCACCAGCTTGATGAAGCCATCGCCCAGCGGCTTCAGCGAAGATCCGAATTCGGGAAAGAAGTGACCCAGCAGTGCGCCTGCCACGATCGCGGCAAGCACCTGTGCGTAGAGCATCTTGCAGATCGGCGTCTTCGCCGGACTTGCAGTGATCCCGTCGGTGTCGGTCGGTGCGATCGCCATTATCCCCCGTCTCCCATTCTGCCCGTGCCGCCCCTGCAGCATCGTCTCAGTTGAAACAATGGATAAGTGCCGCCTTACGGCTGATCATGCAATCGCCAAACCCCAAGGAAATCGCGGTGATGGTATAGATAAAGGTTAAGCGCCGGGGTTTTGAAGGCGGGCAATTCCCGCATCGAGGTATTGGATCGTGTTCGCGAACGCGTCTGTCACCCGGCGCAGCAATTCGGGATCGGGATGATCTGCCAGACAGGAAGCGAATATCTCGAACCGCGGAACATCCTTCGGGCGATAGCGGTGCAAGCCGGAGCCGAGGTGGAAATAGGCGGGGAACTGGTCTGTCACTGCAACTCCCAGCGGCTTGCGCACCAGCGACAGGGCAAGGTGGTAGGTATCGGTCGTCGCCACTTCATTGGGCACGACACCGCGATCCAGCAGAAGAGCCGACGTGATCATGCCAAGCGGTCCGCTATCTCTGATACCTACGAAATCCTTTTTGTGCAGGATCGACAGGTCGAACACCGCGTCCGGCTCTCCCAGCGGCACTCCCGAAAGCAGGATCGGCGAACCTTCGCCCATCGCCTTGCTGATCAGGCGCCGATCATTGCCCGCCTCGAAACCAAGGCACAGATCGCAGCGCCGCTCCACCAGCTAGTGCGTGATCCTGCCGGTGTGGAAGGTGTGTAGGTCGAAATGCTGCTGCGGATCCATCTCGCGCAACCGCGCCACGCATTCCGGCCCCACCGACAGGCTGAGCGACGGCAACATTCCCAGCCGCGCCTGATCCTGCCTGCGCGAAGCGATATTGGCGAGGGGTTTACTGAACTGGGCGAGCCGTCCGTAGATATCCTCGGCATCGCGAAACAGCTCGTGCGCGGCAGGGGTCGGCACCAGCCGGCCCTTCTTGCTTTCGAACAGGCTTATGCCCAGCTGGTCTTCGGCATGGCGCAGCACCTTGCTGACCGAAGGCTGCGACACGCTGAGGTTGCACGCCGCGCTGCTGATCGAGCCCGCGCGATAGACTTGGTAGAAGATTTCCAGTTGCCGCAAGCGCAGGGGGTGTGCGCGATGATCCTTCCGTGCAGCATGATTGGCGCAAAGCGGCCGGATTGACAACGTCTTGCCATTCCTGCTCCGCCGATGCGGCTTGCGGCCAATGCGCTTGGCACAATGGCCACCGTCTTGCCGTTGGAGCGGGTCAGCGCCTTCGCCTGAATGGCCGGGCGCCGACCCGTGCTCCGATCAGATCAGCCAGGATCAGATGGGGTAGTGCCCCGGTTCGGTTTCGAAGGTGATCCATCGTGTTTCGGTGAAGGCGTCGATGCCCTGGCGACCGCCGAAGCGGCCGTAGCCCGATGCTTTCATCCCGCCGAACGGCATCTGCGGCTCGTCGCTGACAGTGGAAGCGTTGACGTGGCAGATGCCGGCCTGGATCTGGCGGGCAACCTTCAGGCCGCGCGCGGTATCCTTGGTGAAGACGGCTGACGACAGGCCGTATTCGGTATCGTTCGCCAGTTCGATCGCGTGTGCCTCGTCCTTCGCGCGGATCATGCCGACCACCGGGCCGAAGCTCTCGTCACGGAACAGCTTCATGTCCTGCGTCACCTTGTCCACCAGGTGCGCGGGCATGACGACGTTCTGCGTCGTCTCGCCGCCCACCAGCAGCTCGGCGCCCTTGCTCACCGCATCCTCGACCAGGCTGTAGCAGTGATCCACGGTCTTGCGGTCAACCACCGCGCCCAGCGGCGTGTTGCCTGCGGTGGGATCGCCAGCGGGCATGGACTCGACCTTGGCCTTGAACTTGGCTGCAAATGCATCAGCCACGGCTTCGACCACGATGAGGCGTTCGGTGCTCATGCAGATCTGGCCCTGGTTCATGTATGCGCCGAAAGCCGCCGCCTTCACCGCTTCATCAAGGTCGGCATCTTCCAGCACCAGCATCGGCGCCTTGCCGCCCAGTTCGAGCAGGCAAGGCTTCAGATGCTCGGCCGCGCGCTTCGCGATGATCTTGCCGACAGCGGTAGAACCAGTGAAGTTGATGCGCTTCACCTGAGGCGCATCGATCAGCGCGCCGACAACCTCGCCAGCATCCTTGGGATCGTTGGTGACGACGTTCACCACGCCTTCGGGGAAGCCAGCCTCGGCAAAAGCCTCGATGATCAGCGCATGGGTGCGCGGGCACTGTTCCGATGCCTTCAGGATCACCGCATTGCCGCAAGCCAGCGGCACCGCAATCGCGCGCACGCCAAGGATGATCGGCGCGTTCCACGGAGCGATGCCGAGCAGCACGCCCACCGGCTCCTTCATCGCCATGGCCACGGTGCCTTCGTGATCGGACGGGATTACCTCACCGGTAATCTGCGTGGTGATCGCCGCTGCTTCGCGCACCATGCCCGCAGCAAGGCCGAGGTTGAACATCGCCCAGCCGGCCGTCGCGCCGATCTCGCCCATCATCGCCGCAACGAAATCGTCCTTCTTCGCCATCAGCGCGTCGGCCGCCTTCATCAGCACAGCACGCCGCGCATTGGGGCCCGTCTTGGACCAGACAGCAAAACCGGCCTGCGCCTTCTCCGCAATCGCCGGAATGTCCGAAGCCTGCATCGCTTCGGCGCTCGACGCGACCTCGCCGGTTACGGGGTTCAGGCGGGTGAATTGGGTCATCTCAGATTTCCTCGTTCAAGGTATGATTGATTTCTCAACGTTCGCTAGCGGCAAATATCCGCGAGGTCACCAGCTATGTGGCGTGCCCACGAATGAGATCAGCCGCCTTCTCACCGATCATGATGCTGGGCGCATTGGTGTTGCCACGAATGACATCGGGCATCACGCTGGCATCGGCCACGCGCAGGCTGGATACGCCGCGCACGCACAGCTGTGCATCCAGCACCGCGCCATCATCCGCACCCATTGCGCAGGTGCTGGTGGGATGGCCGCCGCTCATCACCATGGTGCGGTTGTAGGCATCGAGTGCATCATCATCCTGCACGTCCTGGCCGGGCATGACCTCGGCGGTCACGAGGCTCGCGGCAGGCTCGGCTGCAAACAGCCTGCGGGTAAAGCGCAAGGCTTCGCGCAGGCGCACGCGGTCACCCTCTTCCTTCAGGAAATTGGTCACCACCCTGGGCGTCTGGCGCGGATCAGCTGAGGCGAGCGTCACGCTGCCAGTGCTTTCGGGATTGAGCAGCAACGCGCCAGCAGTGAACTGGTGCCCCGCCCCTGCGCGCCAGCCGGGAAACCAAGGCCGAGCCATGAAGGAGGCGTGGCTGACCTGGAACTGCAGGTCGGGCCGCTGCTGCTCAGGCGTGGAGCGGAGAAATCCCTGCACCGCCAGCGGGCTGTAATTGCACAGGCCCGTGCCAAACAGCTTCCACTGCACCACGCTCTTCACCAGCCGATCGAGCCGCAAGTGCTTGTCGAAGGTGATCTCGCCATTGGCGAGGTAGACCGACAGCGCCATGGCATGATCCTGCAGGTTCTGCCCCACGCGCGGGGAGGCGACCAGCGTTTCGATGCCGTGCTGCTTTAGTTGCTCGGGATCACCGATGCCCGACAGCATCAGCAAATGCGGCGAATTGAACGCGCCGCCGCTCAGGATAACCTCGCCAGCGCAGCAGACGGTCTCACTTCTGCCGTCCCGCAGGAATACTACGCCGCATGCCTTGCCGCCCTCGATCAGGACCCGCGATGCGAGAGCGCCGGTAATGACCTTGAGGTTAGGCCGACCCCGCACCGGATCGAGATAGGCGCGCGCCGTGGAATGGCGCTTGCCTTTGCTCACGTTCACATCGGGCAAGCCGAAGCCTTCGGGCTGCGGCACGTTGAAATCGTCCGTTTCCGGCAAGCCAAGCGCACCCGCTGCCTTGATGAAGGACGGGGTCAGCAAGGGATCGCGCATCAGCGGCTGGATTTCCACCGGGCCACTGCCGCCATGGACGTCGCTCTCGCCTCGCCAGTCCGTTTCGATCCGTTTGAAATAGGGCAGCACGTCCTCATAGCCCCAGCC
>Ga0181607_10005090_pt1 | contig 11153 bp, 8 predicted proteins | sample 041ome_9_FD_132420 | JGI IMG/M metagenome (GOLD analysis project Ga0181607, IMG submission 132420) | Coastal salt marsh microbial communities from the Groves Creek Marsh, Skidaway Island, Georgia - 041413US metaG (megahit assembly) | ecosystem: Environmental > Aquatic > Marine > Intertidal zone...
AAGTTTATCGAGATGGGCGGCGGCGTCCTCTTTGAGATAAATCTTCCTGGAGTTTCTGGTCCTGTTACGGCCAGAGGTAAGTTTAAGGGAATGCTTGATCTTGACACTGCTCAGATTGAAGTAGAAGATAATTCTCAAATACCTAAGGGGATATACAACGTTGATAGAAAATACATCGAGGCTGATAAATCAATAGCCAGACTTGACGCAGATTACGTCGAAGAAAAGACTGGTCAGCCTGCAGATGTTCCGCCAGCGGCTGAAGAAGTTTCAGAGCTTAAGCCATCAATCTCTGGAGATGAAGCTTTAAAGATTCGTATGAAATCTATTGCCAAGTCTCTAAAAGACAAAGGCAGATTCCCTGTCCCCCGAATCGGCTCGATGGCACAGGTTGGCAAGAATACTGACGTTGCTAACGGCGCTCGAATTGACTACCAAAAAGTTTTTGACAGCTCGCCTGCAGTTCAAGAACAGTTCAAGACCTTCGAGAACATGTGGGACTATGTTTCCAAAAATGGTACTGACCTCACTACGCAGTCACCTAACGAACTAAAAGATATTCCAGAAGAGATGAAGCTGCTCAACCGTGAGTACGCAAAGCACGTTCTTGGGATGGAACCAGACGGGCTACTTACCGTCTACAGAAACGCAGTGAACGGAAAAGACACCGAACAAGAGTCTGCCATCGGCTATGTCTCGCTAGATGCTCAGATGGCTTACGACTACAACTCGCACAGAGAAAACATCGGAGCCAACGGACGCTACGAGATTGACGTAAAGCCAGACGAAGTTTACGGACTCATTGGCTACAGCCGAGTAGAGGACGAGTACGGTCTCACGATTGGCCGTGAAGTTGCAAACATTCCTAACCGAGTTAGGCGCGTCGGTGACCTTGCACCTGCAGTTCTTCCAGAATGGTTGCAAGAATGGAACAACGAGTTTAAACGCGGGCAGGGTCAGTCGCCACTCAGAGCATTCGGTCTAGCTGGTCAATATGATTTTCACAAGGTTGAAGACTTCGGTGCAAATCTGCAAGAGTTCCTAGAAAAATACAACCTCCAAGCTTCTGACATTGCCGCCATGTTTGACAAGCTTTACGGAGAGGGAGCGTACGCTGACTACAAGGACAGCGGCAACAGCATAAACTTCGCCCAAATCAAAAAGCTTTTTGTTGACCTTGGCGACGGGCAGATTGGCTTAAACCTCCCATACCTAGAAGAGTTCAACACTCTCAAGGACAACGACCAATACACAAACGATGCTCTAGACAATCGTCTAAAAATGCTTTCTGTTTTTCAGGAACTTACAGGCCAACACTTCATGACCCACAAGACTAGGGACTATAGTCCAGTACAATAGAACCCTATGGGTAAAAGCATCATGGAGCAGCTCGCGTTACTGCCTGAAGAAGAACGCCTTGAAGCACTAGCGGGTATGGACCCCGAGTCTCTAGTCTGGGACTGGTCCGTGTGGGCTCGTCCCGAACAGAAAGCTCCTGAAGGTGACTGGAACGTCTGGCTAGTTCTAGCTGGTCGTGGTTTTGGTAAAACTCGTCTTGCGTCCGAGTGGGTTCGCGAACAAGCCAAGTACACAAAAGATGGACAGCGTCGCTTTGCTCTCGCTGCCCGTACCGCTGCCGACGTTCGTGACGTTATCGTTGAAGGTGAATCTGGAATTATCTCGGTCTCGCCCCCCTCAGAGAAGCCGCACTACGAGCCATCCAAGCGACGTCTAACTTGGCCCAACGGAAATACCGCAACGCTCTTTACTGCTGACGAACCTGACTCGCTTCGTGGTCCGCAGTTCACTCACGCATGGGGCGATGAGGTGGCTGCATGGCGTCAGACTCCAGACGCTGCTGGTATGACTGCGTTCGACAACCTTCGCGTTGGTACTCGTCTTGGTAAAAATCCTCAGATTCTAGTTACGACCACCCCTAAGCGAGTTCCGCTGCTCTACAAACTTATTGAAGAGTCCAGAACAGACAGACCAGGAATCTCTAAAGTTGTTGTCACAAAAGGCTCCACGATGGATAACGCGGGCAACCTATCGCAGGCTTATCTAGACACTATTATGGGAGTATACGAAGGCACTAACCTTGCCCGCCAAGAGCTTTATGGAGAGATGCTCGATGATGTTGAAGGTGCGCTCTGGACTGAAGAGATGGTTGAGTCCGCTAGAGAAGCGGTTTATCCGCTTTCTACTCCGCTACGTGTTATCGGCGTGGACCCTTCAGTTGCTGAGAATCCCCGTGATGAGTGTGGAATTGTGGTATGTGCGTCAAGCGCCGAACATGACCTCTATAAGAGAAACGCGTGGGTTCTTGAAGACGCTTCAATTCACGGATCCCCGGACACGTGGGCCCGTAAGGTTGTGGAGATGGCTCGTAAGTGGGGTTGTCCCGTTGTTGCCGAAGTTAATCAAGGAGGCGCACTTGTCAAAAACGCTATTCTCTCGATAGACCCGACAATTAAAGTTTTAGAGGTCCACTCCAAGTACGGAAAGCAGCTTCGAGCAGAGCCTACAGTCCTTGCATATGAACAGGGGCGCGTCCACCACGTTGGATATCACCAAGACCTCGAATCTCAGATGTATTCTTGGATTCCAGGCGAAGGAAAATCCCCCGACCGCGTCGATGCACTAGTTCACGCGCTAACTGCGCTATTGATTAAGCCTCCTCCAGGATTTAGCGGAGGAAAAATTAGAGCAAAAAGCTACGCCGACAGAAAAATGGGCGTTACATCTCCTAACACTACCCGTCTGGGCAGAGTTTTTAGGGTAAGATAGTGTCAAAGATAATCATGGACAGGTTTCCATGCAATTTAGTGGCTGTACCTGCAGGCTTTACAGACGATGTAACCTCTCTAAGCAGTCAGCCACCAACCAAAGACACAAAATATTTAGACGTTACGAGGGTGATTGTTACAGATGAGACCATTATGGTGGCAAAAGACGGGCCGCAAGGGCCGCAAGTCGTATTTCGCGAAACATATACGACCTTCGAACCGTCGAAAGACGCTGGTGAAGACTCTTATGTTGTCACTACGTCAGGAAAAATGCTAGCATTTAGGAAAGACCGAGGCTGCGGATGCGGTTCTCGACTACGAGGTTGGAATCCTTATAGGACTTTAGCCTCGATTAAGGATGAATAATGGAAATTACAGCTGTAAACTTCATAATTCTGGCTCTTGGAGCATACAGAATGACGCATTTGATCACTACAGATGCTATTGCGGATAGTTTTCGCAACTGGATCTGGTCAAAATACTCCCCGATGACCAAAATCGGGTACCTAATCACTTGTAATTGGTGCACTGGGTTCTGGGTTTCGCTACTTTTCGTAATTGGAGCCTCGATTTTACCCCAATTCACGTTTGTGGTATCATTAGTATTGGCTATTTCTGCTGTAATCGGGCTACTTTCAGCTCTGATAGAGCGATAAGACAGGTAGGAGCCACTTTTGGCTATTTTCAAGAAAGAAAACGAGAAATCAAGCGAATCTCGTAGGGGTGTACGTGCTTCAGCACCTAAAACTGCCACTCGAGTAGCTCCTGGCGTCTCAATTGACTCTTTTGGAGTTGTTTATGCCGAACCAGCAGCTTTTAACCAGCCTAGAGGCCTAACTGCGGCTGCTGCTCAGGTAAAACTAGACGACAAGACTGAAGCAGAGCTCTTTAAGGCTCGTCGACAGTCAGCGTCTACTGCTTGGCAGACCGAAGCTTGGGAGTACTACGACTCAATTGGTGAAATCAAGTACGCTTTCAACCTAGTTGCGTCCGTTGTGTCTAGAATTCGTCTTTACGCAGCTGCAATCAACAACCCGAACGAAGCCCCAGCTCCGATTGAAGGAGTAGAGAAGGTAGACCAGCGTTTAGCTGACGCCGCGCAGCGTGCACTTGACCGCCTAAGCTCCGCTTATGGTGGACAGCCTGGACTTTTGAAGGATGCGGCCCTAAACCTACAGGTTACAGGTGAGTGCTATTTAGTGCAGCTCCCAGAGCGTATCGGTTCGCAACTTCCAGAGACTTGGGACGTTCGCTCAATTGACGAGCTACAGGTTGACTCTAAGGGAAACTACATTATTAACCCTCGTCGCGATGTTGGAGGCAACACATCTACAATGATGTCTCAAGGCAACAAGGAAGCAATCTTGCTGCCTAAGTCTTCATTCGTTGGACGCATCTGGCGTTCACACCCTCGCTACACCCAAGAGGCTGACTCAAGCTTGCGCGGTCTACTAGACCTCTGCGCTGAGCTTCTACTTTTGAATAGGACATTCCGTGCGACTGCTCGCTCTCGCCTCAATGCTGGCGCTCTATATCTTCCTGACGGTCTTTCTGTTGCCGCTGGTCCTGACCCTGATTATCCTTACGATGAAGATGGCAATTACAACGAAACTTACACAGCTGAGGAAGCAGCGGATGAGTTTGAAGACCAGCTAATCGATGCAATGACGACTCCGATTAAAGACGAGGACTCTGCATCTGCTGTTGTGCCTCTGATTATTCGTGGTCCCGCCGAGCTTGGTGACAAGATTAAGCAGTTCAAGTTTGAGCGTTCTTTCGACCCCGCCTTGGCACAGCGTGCAGACCGCGTACTAGAGCGCATCATGCAGGGACTTGACGTTCCTAAGGATGTAGTCACTGGTCTTGCAAACGTTAAGTACTCTAACGCGCTGCAAATTGACGAAGCTCTTTACAAGGCACACATCGAGCCTCTGATGCTACTTATCGTCGATGCACTGACAGTAATGTATTTGCGCCCATACCTAGTTGCCAACGGCTACAGCGAATCAGAAGTTAAAAACGTTTGCATCTGGTATGACCCATCTCTAGTTGCTACTCGTAATGACCGAGCTGCAGATGCAGACATGGGCTTTGACAAGATGGCAGTTTCGTATGACTCGTGGCGTCGTGCTCACGGGTTCTCCGAGGCAGATGCTCCAGACCCCAAAGAGTTTGCACTAAGACTGATTATCAACAAGGGTATGGTAACTCCAGAGCTTACCGAAGCCCTTCTTAGATCTGTAGCACCAGATGTTATGGAAGAAATTAGAGCACAGTCGATGGAAGAGAGCGGAGCAGCTATTCCTCCAGAGGTAGATCAGCTACTGAATCAGGCTGCCGAGGGAGAGCCTCAGGCAGACGCAGAACAGGGAGAAGACTCGGCTCCAATTACACCTGCTGAAGCCACACCACCACTAGCGGAACCAGAGGCATAGTATGCACCACCCAAACCCAGAACTAGGCGAAAAGTTAGCGCACCTATTAGCTGACACCATCACAACCAGATTTATCTTTCAGGGATACCACTGGAACGTACTTGGACCAGACTTCGGCGAGTACCACGAGTTCTTCGGAATGCTGTACGAAGACGTTGAAGGCTCTGTTGATGCTCTAGCAGAGAATATTCTCAAGGTTGGCTATCCAGCTCCTTATCTACTGCAAGACTACCTAGAACTTTCTTGCATCAAAGAAGAGCGTCACGACGGTAGCTCCGTACAGTTCATGCTTCAGTCAGCACTTCGCGTCAACGACACGATGATTGCTTGCTTGCATGAAGCAGGAGAGATTGCAGAAAAGTGCCGCGAGTTTGGTCTTATGGACTTCCTTGCTCAGCGCGAAGATATGCACAAAAAGTGGAGATGGCAGATTAAGGCATTCCTAGGAGTTCGATAGTGTCTGAGTATCTAGACAAAGTAATTAATGCTTCTGGCGGTCACGCTGCTCCTGCAGAAAATCTAGAAGCTGGCAAAAAAGAAGCTCCTGAAGGCTACCACTACATGCCAGACGGAACTCTCATGAAGGACTCCGAGCACGAAGACGAGGCTGCCTTGGAGAAGAACCCTGGTGACCCTTGCTGGGAAGGGTATGTCCAAGTTGGCATGAAGAAGGGCAAAGGCGGAGACATGGTGCCCAACTGCGTTCCACTAAAAGCTGCCCAAGCTCTCGAAAAAATTCAATCAGTTTTGACTTCGGACGAGATAGAAGAAGTTCTTGCTCACTACAATTCTGAGGTTGGAGGTGCTCGTCAAGTTTCTATCTCTGCTGCCGCTGAAGTAGCAGCAAGATCTTACGATTCATATTCCGAAGCATCCTCTCAAGGCGAGCTATCTTCTGCAATTTTGTGGGAACTGCATTCTTTTCTTGAATATGCAACTAGAGGCCACACAGACGAGTTAGAAATTATGTCAGAACATGACGATTTGCTTAACTCGGGGCACCCCTCTCAAGCAATGGTTGCGTCTCTAGAAGATAGAGTTGATTGGATTTCTGCAGCGCCAGAATTTGATGAAACTTCTAGAGAAACTGTAAAGGCAGCCTTCTCTAAAGACTCTTCTGACTTAGAAGCCGTTCATGCATTCAGTAGATTGCGTGCTTTAACTTCTAGTGGAATGCTTCAACCCGACACTGTGGCGTACATAGACGCCCTCCCCGCTAACTAACAACAATACTAATAGGGTAAAATTTTAGTAGTTTTAAATTACTAAAGAGGAAATTAATGTCTGACCTCGAAGTCATAATCGCCGACGGCAATTCTTCTGCTGCCCGTCGCGCTCGCGTCAAACTTCAGCCTCGTGACCGTAAGGGACGTTGGATTCCCACTGGTGCATCGATTATTGCTGCAATTAAAGGTCTCGGTAAGAAGCCTGGTCGTGATAGCAAAGGTCGCTGGAATGACGATGCCCCTGGTTCAGTAAAAAAGTACAAGCTTAAGGCTATTGGTGGTACCGCCACTAAAAAGGGCGAAAAGAATAAAATTAGAGCTCTGCTCACGGAGGATGCTCCAGAGCTAGGGCTGAGAAAAAACACAGTCGTTGAGATTGACCCAGCTAACGGCGAGCTTGACACTCAAATTAAACTTGACCGCGACTTTCTAGAGCGCAAAGGCATTGACCCCGACCTTCAGCACACTCTGCCTTCTACCCTTGGTGAAAAGTTTGACAAAGTAGAAGACATAAATCCAAAGCCAGCTGATGACCTAGACATCGAGCTTGCAACTAAAGGTCTCAATGATGATGAAGATAAAGATTTCCGCAAAGAGCGCGAGCAGGAGCCTCTAGCAAAGCTACCTCCAGGAATGGAAGAGCTGAGCAAGGACGAACTTGACGCTCTAACCCGTGGCGGACCTAAGGCTCCTTCCGATGTAGAGAAGCCAGCTGGAAAGCCACCACGCTTTCCTGGTGACAAGGGCGTGCCAGAGCCTACCGACGTCTCTGACAAGCCAAAACCACCTACTCTTGTAGATCACCGCGACTCCATCATGCAAAAAGCCATGGCTGACGCTTTCTATGGAGACAAGCCAGACATAGACGACGTGCTCAATTCTGCCGAGGAAGCCGAGCCAGAAGAAGTAGGCATATCAGACCTAAAGCCAGGAGATGTCGTTGCTCTTGGCGGCGGGCCAAGAGTAGTTACTAGAGTTGAAAAGAAAACTAGGCTAGATGGTAGCGAAGGCTACAACCTATACGTAGATGACAATGGTAGAGAGGCAAAAGTTAATCCTGGCGGTCAGCTTCTCCCTGGTTCCGCTGGAGTTGTTCGTATTCGCAAGGCAGAAGACGCTCCTAAAAAGCCAGTCACTCAGAAGCCAGAAAAGCCAGAAGCAGCTAGAAAGCCCGCTCCTAAAAAGCCTGCTCCAGAAAAACCTAAGCCAGAAAAGCCTAAGCCTCTACCTAAGAAGGCACCTAAGGCAGAGAACGTTGCAAAGAAGAACCGCAAGGACGATGGCAAGCCAATTAAGCCATCCTCCAAGTCTAGGGAAGAGCTCTACGAAAAGAAAATTAATAACCTCGTAGGCGAGGATGGAAAGCTTCTAAAAGTAACTAACGACAACGGTAAAGAAGTTGTAATAGAAGACCCTAACGCAATTGTCAACGCACTTCTCGAAGAAAACCCTAACGCTAAGATTAAAGAAAACGGCGCGGTTGTTCTAGAGCGCGGCTCATTTACTGACACTGACGGTAAAAAGTACAACTACGAAGTTGCCGTTGAGCGTACTGTTGGAAATCAGTTTGTGGAGCGTTACACGATTAGTGACCCCAAGACTGGCGAGGCTCTTTATGACTTCTACAATGCTGACTACAAGGACAGCTTCAGAGGCCTCTACGGAAAGTCAAGCGGACTTACAAAGACTCGCGACTACCTACTAGGGAGAGATGCACCTGGAGGTGGACTAGACGAAGACGGACTTCCTGCTGGAAAGAACAGAGGGGAGCTCAGCAACTATTTCGGCCCAAGTAAAACAATCGAGAATCGTCTTAAGTATCTCCGAAAGGGTAAGGACCCTAAGAACTGGCGTCTACTAACTATTGACGAAAACTACGATAAATTCCTAGAAGGGCGCGACCGAGAGGTCAATAAGTCTGATCAAGCTGATGGTAAAAACTACAAGAGTCAGTTTGGAAACGTTAAGAGGTCGTTTATTGGGTCCATCTTCGAGGCCATCGAGCTAGACGACCCAGAGCTTCTCAAGGAGCGATTGGTTCAGGCTCTTGGTAGGAGTCCAGACAACGAGGAGTCTATAAACAAGATTATTGACCGCATGAAGGCTGGAATTGACGAGCGCTATAAAGGCACACCTCGCCACAAGCAGCTGGCCTTCCTGCCCCTTCAGATGCAGAAGTTCTTGGAAGACGAGCAAGCAGATCTTCGCGCCCGAAGCAATGTTCCATATATTTCTGAGGACGGCGTAACTCGAGTTGTTCCAGGTGACAGAGTTCGCTTTATCAACAATGAAGGCGACATGGTAGTCGGCGAGGTTGTTAAGCTTAACGCTGGTTCTGGTGTAAACGGTGGGTACAAAGACACCGCACGAGTAAAGTTTGGTAACCAGATTGTTGACAACCTGCAGACTCGAAACATGCTGCACACCGATGAAGAAATCACTGACTATAAGCAGTGGGTGCGCGGCGACGAGAAGCTAAAGCGTCGTGCAGAAGAGCTGGGTATTGACTTTGAAGAGTACAAGCGTCGTAAGGAAGACAATCCAGACTTCAACCCAGATGACCCTGAGGAATCTACCTCGGATGCTGGTGCTCCGTATATTCCCGAGAGCGAGTCAGAAGGCGAAGAAGCAGAAACCCCTGAAGCTAGCGAACAGCCAGAAGCTCCAGCTCCTCAAAATACTCGAATCAAGTCAGGAAAAGTTTCTCGCGAAAATAGTAACCTAGCGGCTAGAATCAATAACCAAGCTGCGAATAACTTTATAGAGTCTGGTGAAGAAGAAAATGAAGAGTATGTCAGAGTCGAATCTAGGTCTAGAAGAGAGAAAGCTGCACTAAAGCCCACTCCGCAAGCAGTTGAACTTAAAGACCAACTTGTAAGCGAGGGTAAAGAAGTTGTCGACGGTCTTCAAAATAGCGAAGAGTATAAAGCAAAGCTAGAAGAGCTCAAGAAAAATAGAGAAGACTATAAAAACGGAGAAACCGAGTTTGGTCAAAAAATACGGGAGTATCGAAAAGCACTCGATGAAGCTGAAAAAAATCTTAAAGATGCTCAGAAAGCGGCAGAAGAAGGCATTGAAGATCCAGATGAACTAGACCCTCTTAGGAGAAGGTTCAGGATGCTAGCTGACTTTACGGGTCACCCAGAGGTACAAGATGCCTTTGACAAGTACAAGGCTGCTTCTAAAAACTACAGTGATTTTGCCGACACGAGAGATGATTTTGTCTCGATGTGGAACAGAGAGAAAAAACTTACCGACGACTTAGCTGTTCTTAGCCGAAACTACGTCAAAGCCGAGTTAGAGAAGCAGGGCGTTGAGTTCGGAGGATACACCTCAAAGGATCTTGTAGACCGAGGTGTTCTAGTGTTTACTGGTCCGAGAAAAGCTAAAGACGTGTCAGCTCCAAATGACAGAGCAGTTCAGCGTAAGTACGAAGCGCAGTTTGATGAAATTCTTTCTAATATACCTAAAGGCGTGATTGAATCTATATTTTTTGGCAAGACGTCAAAGAGAGCGATGCCTGGACCCGACGGGGCTCCTCCACAAGTCAAAGAGGAGATAACACCTCTTAGAGTTGGCATTGGGAGAACTCGCGGTCACTACTCTCCGAGTCGCCATTACACAGTTCTCAATGAAAAAACTGTAGGCGGTAGGGATAACTCGATTGTTGATGTCGGAATTCACGAACTTTGGCACGCTGCTCAGACCAACAACGCCGATATCAGCGCTCTAGAGCACGCTTGGACATATGGACGAGCAATGGGAGACACCTCGGTTCAAATGCCTGCAGCTGGACCTAGACGCGGATACGGCAGCGATGAGAGATTTATAGACTTTCAAACCCCGACTCCTCACTTCTACACGCAAAAAACTTATGACACAAGTAACGTTATGTTTGGTAGAAATGATGGAGCATCCGAGGTTTCTACTACTTTAATGCAAGGCCTCTTCAGCAATTTGAAGTATCTAGGAATAGAGCCTAGTGATAGCAGGTATGACTTAGATGTCGATGCTCTTGCGTTTGCTGTAGGATTACTTCTAGGAAGTGGTAAATAATGGAATACACTAAGCCAGTAATATTTACAATTACTCCAGCAGACGAGTCTGTAAAAGCCGAATCTTCACTAACTTGGACTCCCGAATCTGGACTAAAGGCCGAAGACGATTCGTTCTCTTCTGGCATAGCTCTTTTTGCTGTCCAGAGAACTGCAGATGCACAGCTAATCGAGAGCGGCCCGGAGTTTGACATTACTCCAGAGGGCCCTACCATCTCTACTGACAGCAAACTTAAAGACATTTATGCTGCTGTTTATTTTGTCTACAAAACTTTTCCAGAGGACCAAATATCGGTTAGCGGAGAAGCCCCTACCCTCGAAGACATGGGAGTGTCGAATAGATCGGTAGATGAAGACGGAAAATTAATTATAAATTAAAATTGTAAAAACTCCACTATGCTAAACTAATAGTGCTGTTTAATCCTGCGCAGAAAGTAAGTAAATGGCAAAAAACATCATGGACATCTGGTTTATAGCAGATCCTGCTACTGAAAAGGTCGACCAAGTCTTGTTAGTAGGACCGCTTGGCATGCAGAGGAGAGAAGATGTTAACTGGGTTTACATGCCTAAAGGGGATTCGACTTTAGACTCCATGACAGGCATGGACATCTATCAGTACGACTGGAACTCTGACACATCCGAGTTGCCAGA
>Ga0181607_10005092_pt1 | contig 11152 bp, 5 predicted proteins | sample 041ome_9_FD_132420 | JGI IMG/M metagenome (GOLD analysis project Ga0181607, IMG submission 132420) | Coastal salt marsh microbial communities from the Groves Creek Marsh, Skidaway Island, Georgia - 041413US metaG (megahit assembly) | ecosystem: Environmental > Aquatic > Marine > Intertidal zone...
CTCTCTTCCTTTCATTCGCGCGCGCACAGATTCAGCTCACCGCCGCGCTCATATATAATAATGGACGAACTGCTCGCATTATTAGAGGGTGATGATGCCGATGATTTACCTTATTCAAAGACATCCTCCCCGTCTTTCTCTTTTTCTCTCCGACGACTTCTGAAACACGCGAAATATTTGCGAGAGGGGTGCAAGCTCAACGACGCGACGGTTTCACGAGCCGCTTTGCGCGACTCTGAGGCGATTGAAGAGTGCTGCAAACGAGTTCGAGCGTGTAAAAGCATGAAAGACAAGAAGCATGTAACTACCTGCGGTATCGAATCTACGATGATGACGGCATCGTTATCCCCCTCCTTCGCGCGCTCCCCTATTATTAGGGGACGACAAAAAGGACATCAAAGAGAAGGAGGCAAAAATACGCGGACTAAAATCGAACAAGACGAACGGGTACAAACGAACGCGTCGACCTCTTCGTCATCGAGTAGAGCAAAGCCTTCGACAACATCATTATTGATATCATCATCAATAAAGTCCTCCTCCTCGATACGCGAACGACGTGCGCGAGATATAGAGCGAGCGAAAACTCGGCGAGAAGAACGAGAGAGGAAAGCGAAAGAGAAGAAGGAGAAGGAGGAGAAAGAAGCCAACGCCAAACGAATGTTGCTCACTACGCGAGCAAAAGAGGCGAAGAGACTAGTTCTTTCGCGAGAGAACACCACCAAAGATAGAAAGAACGAAAGCAGCGACGACATGACGGAAAAAACGAAGAAATCAAATCCATCTTCATTTCAGAGGCGTAGTCCGCGTTCGCGGCGTGAACGAAAAAGACCGTCGTACATGAATGCGGTGAGAGAAAAAGATGTCGACGCGCAAACGGTGCTCACAATTGAAGAGGTTTTGGAGGCGCTCATCGCTGCTACTGTGCGCAGTGCCTCGAACGCGGCGTGGAAACGTGCAAAGATGCTGGCGACGCAAGCAAAGGTAAAAGAGGGAGAAATACTTGCCTCGATACCAGTAAGCAACGGTGAGAGTGACTGCGGTCGTACAAAAACCGCCACCCCGGCGACAACTTCAAAGAAGGAAAAGAAACCAACTAAGCTTATAAACTTTGTCGACGTGGTAAAAGCTGCGGCAAAAGAATCTGCGCTACAGAAAAGGAACAGAGAACGTAAAGAGGAGAAAGAACGCGATCTTGCAGAAAAAAAGCGACTCGAAAAGATCGCGTTTAAGAAACAGCGCGAAAAGGCTGAACTCTTGAGAGTAAAGCTGGAAGAACTTCGCAAGGAAAAAGAAAGGTTGGAAGATGAAAAGAAGAGAGAAATGAAAGAGAAGAAAAGGATTGCAGACGAGAAGAAAGCTTGGAGAGAAGATCGTCAAAGGAGAAGAGATCAAGCTGCTCTCGAAGTAGCGAGAAATGCTAGAGAAAAAGCAGAAGTAAACGCATTTGTAGACGCTTTAGTCAACGAGATCGTGCGCGACTTTAGCAGGAAAGCCCCGGTGCTGAGAGTTCCAGTAGATATTAGGAGGAGAAATAGACGGCAACAGGATGTAACAGTATAGAACACGTGACTACTAAATTTACAACAAATCACTGATTGGCGGTCTATTAACAATTCTCTCGGCTTCTTTCGCGGTTTTTTTGAGTTGTTCGGAAACATACGGAGCGCGCGGAATTTGCGCCAAGAGTTCGGCGGTGCGTTTGAAAACTCTCGCAATATCACCCTCTTGCAAAGACGTATCGGTCTTAATCTGCGACCAACTCACCCCGCTCGCCCACTGTTCGAGTAAAGCGGCGAGGTCTTGCGAAAGGCTGAGCGGAGCGTTGTCTATACGAGATGCGTATTGAAGATCGGCAATATCTTCGAGGTCCGGAACGAAAGAGGCGAGTATCGTGTCGAGCTCTTCAGACGGCCCGTAGTACGCGTTGACAGCACGATTCGCATCTGAAGACATCGCGCCGCAAACGCCCGCGAGACTGGTGACGGAGATCGTTTCCGGCAGGGCGCTGAGTACGGTTCCTATCCAAAGTTCGTTTTCGCCTCGGAAAGCCATGCACACCTCGCCAAACGTGAGAATTTCAATTTCCTCGTCGTCGTTTTCGCTTGTCTTTCTTACTCGTACGAGCGCGTTTCGATGCTCTAAAATATCCACGACGCGCATGAAATCGTCCCATCCCGCGGCAGAATACTCGCGAATTCGTGCTTCTAACTTGCGCGTGCGCTCGCTCAGCTTATCAGACTTTGCTCTTCTTTTCTTTTGTAACTTCATCTCTCGGCGAAGCAATCCTACGTTGCTCAACTCGCCAAGATCGATCTGAATCCCCTCGATTTTTTTCCTCTGCGCTTCGAGGTAACTCGCGGTGTCCGCATCTTCTTCAAATATTGAGAAGGCATCGCACGTTCCCGGTAAGTTCGCAGCCGCGGCACTCGTCTTCGCGTTTCCGTTTGCACGGTATAACTTGCTCGAACGTCTCCAGCGAATGGATGACTCCGAAGGCGGATTGCCACACGACTCGCGAATTTCTGTGAAAGGCATGGTTTCATTCGAGGAAGCGCCGATATAACTCGTTGAGACGATTTTGTGCGCATCGAATCGATACCACATGCCATCAGCACCTAGACCAGTGAACTCCCCCAACGCTGAAGGTGCTTCTTCCGGCCTTTGTGCGCTGACGACGAGCACAGGAAGCGATCCTCGAAGTTTCCGTCTCTCGATGGTTTCGCGGGAGACTTTCTCGCCGTCCTCGTCAGGATCTTCTTCGGCAATGTAATCGATCTCAAAAATACCGTCCACGTCCACATCTTCGTTCGCAAAGAACTCTGTCACGGACTCTTCTTTCTCGACGACGAGCGATCCGTCGTCCAATAATCCAAAAGTTGTTCCTTTCACCGACGATTGCCCAACGAGATCCACTCGCCATCCTACGTCGACTGCGATCATTTTCACCCCTTCCTCTCCGAGCGTCAGCGCATCCCACACGTCTTCACGCATACTCTCCACTTTCGTTTCTTCACTTTGCGACTCTAAAAGCTCTAATAATCCTTGCTCTACGCGTAAGCGTTCTTCTAATTTTACAAATCTGTTCCATTCACTTTCGTCTATGCCATCTTGTATGATTTCGCTTTTACTTTCCTGCGCTTTCAACGCGTTGAGCTTATCCAAGAGGCGATTCAACTCTCGCATTTGACTCAAACGCGCTTTACCACCGAGATAGTTCCCGAAACTTTTCTCTACGATGCTTCGAATTTGATTCAAGGATTTATCGCCCCGTAAAAGATTCAAAACCATGCCGTAACTGATGGCGAATTGCGATTTCAAATTCTCCGGCTCGCCGGAAACCAAACTAAACGCGTCCTCCGGACCATCAAAAGGTGATTGTAAGCAAACGACGTAGCCAACGTCATCGAAACCTCTCCGGCCAGCTCTGCCTGCCATTTGAAAGAACTCGTTGGACGTGAGCGTGCGTGGACCAGTGTCGCCACGTTTACTCAGCGCGCTCATTACCGTGCACCTCGCCGGCATATTTACTCCCGCAGCTAACGTTTCGGTAGCAAAGACTACTTTCACCAATCCTCTTTGAAAAAGCGCTTCGACTAAACCTTTCCAAGCTGGTAACAACCCAGCGTGGTGGGATGCGACGCCGCATTTCAAAGGCTCAATCATTTCTTGTCGAACGGCGTCTCTGTTGGAAGCAATGAAAGCGTCAATTTCTTTCGTAATTTCAAGTTGCTCCTCGCGACTGACTAAGCAGGCGCCCGCATCGCGGCACAAATAGTCAACCGCTTGGTCGCACCCTTTCCGAGAAAAGATAAACCAAACGGCGGGAAGCATGTCTGCAGAAATCAATTGGCCTACGGCGGTTTCGACGTGAGGCACGAGCCTTCGACGCATCGACTTTTGGTCGTTATCTCGCCTGCTGTTAATATTATTATCATAGTTGTTGTAATAACTCTCCTGTTCACCGCCGTATCGCGCAGAACTCTCCTGAATCCCTTCCTCCGTGAATGGATACAGCTCCGCGTTCATTTTCGTACCTCTGGAGTTTAATAAATAACCTAAACCTGGCCAGTCTCTGTTTGGTTTCATGGAATAAAACCAATTCAGAGGCACCGGCCGGTAATTCGAAACTAACGTTTTGCACTGGACGCTTTTCAACTGTTCGTTTTCATTTTCTTCGGCTCTTTCGTTGTCGGCACCATTCCTTCGCACTTCTTCTATCCATCCGGATAAATCGTCCGGATTTCCAATCGTCGCAGACAAGCACAACAGCTGAATATTCGATGGACAATATATAATCGTCTCCTCCCAAACGGTCCCTCGATACGCGTCGCCTAAGTAATGGACCTCGTCGAGAATAACCACCCCTACGTCATCCAATCGCTTATCCATGTCTCCTCCAGCCGCGCTCGAATACAACATATTCCTTAAAATTTCCGTCGTCATCACCATAATTTCTGCTTTTTCCGCGTTGACTTCCACGTCGCCAGTTTTCAACCCGACTTTTCTTTTGCCAAACATCTTTTGAAACTCTCGCAGTTTTTGGTTAGAGAGAGCTTTCAGAGGGGTAGTATATATCGCTTTCTTGCCTCTCATCAAAGCGTTCATGATGGTCGTTTCGCCAATAAGTGTTTTCCCAGATCCGGTAGGAGCGCTAACGACTAAAGAGCGACCATCAATGAGCACGCGGGTGGCTTCTCGTTGGAATTCATCCAGTGGAAACTTGTAGAAACTCTCCATCTTTTCGAGTATTTTTTTCCCCTCTTCCTCTTTAGTTGATGATGGTGACGACGACGAAAGAAAAAAGCTTTCGAAATCAAAGTCGACGGCGGCTTCGTAACTGTTGCTGCTGTTGTTGTTTACGCTATCTTCATTGATATCATTTTCATAAATTGGTTCGTACTCGAATATCATCGCGTCTATTTCATTGCTATCGTTCGATGAAGAAGATGAAGAAGAAGCTCGAAGTCGAGTACAGTTGTTACTCTGATGATGATGTTTTTCTTTTCGTTGGTGTTTTGAAAGTTGACGACGATAACCACGACGGAGGTCGTGATGAGAGGTGGAAGATGAGTGGTACGAAGTAGTAGTCATCGAAGATGGAATGCATCTATCACTACCAGTACTATAACTTGACGACACCCCCATTGTCATATTCCCCGTCTTCATCAATACCGCGCCCGTGTTTCGTATCAACGAGTGTGATGATGATGATGATTATTCTAAAAAGTTGTACGAAAACGAGAAACGTCAAAAATCTCCCCAAAATCGCAAAAAATGTCGCGCATCGTTTCGCCAACCTGTTCTTCTTCGTTCCGCCGCGGCGCGAACGTTTGCGCATCGACGAATGTACCAGAAACAAATAACAACAACAACAAGAAGAAGTTACCAACGCCACAGAAGAGAAGAGACGTGCTAATCGGTTTAAGCGGGGCATCCTTGCTTTCTCACGCTCCTTATTCTTTATCCTCCATAGAACAACAACAACAACAACAACCTTTAACAGATATCGGAGAACTTGGTTTGGGATGTTGGAGTTGGGGGAACTCGTTCGTCTGGGGATACGAAGAATCTATGGACGATGAATTGCAGCGCGTTTTCAACTTAGCCGTGGACAGAGGAGTGCGCCTATTTGATAGCGCAGACTCGTACGGCAAAGACGGTCGGAGCGAGCAGCTGTTAGGTAAATTCATCAGAGAGTATCCGGGCGACGACGCGAAGAAGAACGATATCATTTTGGCGACGAAGTTTGCGCCATACCCGTGGCGAGTAACATCGAGCAGTTTCGTGAATGCGGCGAAGGAAAGTGCAAAGAGGTTTGGGAAAGAGAAGATTGATTTAGGACAGTTGCATTGGTCCACTGGGAACTATCAACCACTTCAAGAAGGCGCTCTGTGGAGCGGCATCGCAGACGCGTACGAGGAAGGGATCATAGGCGCGGTTGGATTGTCTAATTATGGTCCCAGGCAATTACAAAAGATTCACAAATATATGAGTTCAAGAGGCGTAAAGATTTCAACGCTGCAAGTGCAGTATCATCTCTTATCTCGATTCCCGGAGCTAAATGGAACAAAGGAAACGTGCGACGAGTTAGGTATAAAACTGATCGCATACAGTCCTCTTGCGCTCGGGTTGTTGACGGGGAAATATAGCGTGGAAAATCCACCGCCTGGATTGAGAGGCCAAGCTTATAAAGGCGTGCTGCCACCGTTACCGACTCTCTTGGAAATAATGAGAGAGGTTGGGGATGCGCACGGAGGAAAATCGCTTCCACAAGTCGCTCTCAATTGGTGCATGTGTAAAGACACCGTGCCGATCCCTGGAGCGAAGAACGTGCGGCAGTTGGAGGATAATCTTGGCGCATTAGGGTGGCGATTAAGTGCGGCTGAGGTTGCCGAATTGGACAAGGCTGCCGAAAAAGTAGGCGTGTCGACATCGCAAAACATCTTTCAAACAGCTTGAATTTCATTCCCTATATGATATTGCCTTCTTAAATTTTTGATTTATGAACACGCCCGTATACGACAGATTTAAAATGACAAATAGCGCACAAGATACACTAACACCACAAATCAGAACGACTAGACCCTCTATCCTCTCCGTAAAAGAAAAACAATGCATCAAATAATAAAGGAAATGTGCTCTTTCTTACGTAATTAAACACGTCTTCATTCTTCGTTCACGTTCCGTTTCTCTTGCAACCTTCTCATCACAAGACAAAAAGCGAGAACAAGAAGACAAAAACAATACCACACGAAAATGCGCGAGCGCGTGAACAAAGCGAAAGAGATCGAAGATTCGAACAGTCCCTTCACAAGTATGGACGTAGAAAGTGGCGCAACAATGATATCGAGAAACAAGCAACATCGCGGAATAAACACTATAGTCGTGCCGTGCTTGAACGGGAATGGTTTCATATTTCGCGTTCCAAAGTTTTTCCTCTGGTTGTTCAGAAGAAACGTCAACATGAAACGACGATATCTGTTGGCGCTTGTTTTAATAATCGCATTCGTCCTGTCTTCGTTCTGTGGGATCGATGGTTCAAAGTGCGCAAAGACGAAATTGAAATCGTTGATGGGTAATAGTAGACGATTCCAAGTGCACAAGCACGACGCCGCCGTCGACGCGATGTTGTTCAAAAGCGTTCGAGGGCGTAATTCTTCCTCTTTGTCTTCTTCTTTTCTTACTGAGAATGATAACGACAACAACAACAACAAAAACAACAACAACAACAATAACAATATCGCCAAACGCGTTGGTATTCCCAAACCAAGAAAACCAGACGCCGAGCGGAGATTGGAGCGACGATTTGGACAACAAAGGAAAATACCTCGGATTGTTCATCAAACGTATTGGTCTCGAGAAGGGATTCCAGACGAGTTGAGAAAGATTTCAGAAACGTGGAAATCGATGAATCCAGAGCACGAGTATAAGTTCTACGACGACAAAGCGTGTTTTAATTTTGTCGAGCACGAATTCCCGGAGTACTACGACGCGTACGTGAATTTACCAAAAAATGTCGAGCGAAGCGACTTTTTTAGAATTCTGGTCGTTTTAAAGGAAGGTGGCGTGTACGCGGATATGGATGCTGGTTGCGTGAAACCCATCGATACGTTCATTTCACCGACAGATGCACTGGTTGTAGGATGGGAAAATGAATGCGCGACGGACGAGCGCGCGTATTCCAGGCATTTTGCGAGAAAGCGGCAAATCACCAACTGGGTTTTCGCCGGCGCCCCGGGTCATCCAGCGTTGAGAGAAATGGCCAATCACGTCAGAGAGCATGCCAACGCACAGTTCATGAACAACACGAATAGGAATACTTTAGAAAAAACTGGACCAGGTGCGTTCACCGATGCTATAATGCACGCGTACTGGGAAGATTACAATAACGAGGACGATAAATGGACGATAAAAGTGTTGCCGCGAGTCGCTTTTGGGACGCACCCTTCCGAAAGTGACTCGGAAGACGGACTCAGTCAAAAAGAAGAGAAGAACGTTTTTGTGGCGCATTACTTTTTAGGCTCGTGGAAGAAAGATTGGGGCGCGTACGGGAGAGATGGCGTGTTGAATAAAATAAACTTGATCGCTCACTCGGTCAAAGGAACGCTGCCAGAATATCGAGAGTCGCTCGTAAAACTTGATCCTGGTTTTAAAAAAATGCAGCACCAGGACGAGAGGTCGCAATATCCAGTTACTGCTTTATTCGATCCACCTTTTGAAGTCATCGTAGGCGGTATGGTACCAGGTAGCAATGACGACGCTTACAACAGAAGCGATACCGGGAACGGCTTCTTTCTTGACGATTTCTTGTACGATGATTTCAGTGTTTCAAGTATGAGCGCGCAGCTAACCATCCGTGGCGAATATCAACCCGGTACTTCGCTGAGAATTCGAACCTTGCCGACGAGCGTAGAAGCTGTTATAAATGTTCTAGAAAGGAACCTCCCGCTCCGCTCTCGTCTTGCGCCTTACAAGCAAGATCCCAAAGAGGAAGAGAGAGGGTTTTTAATCGATATTGGTGCCAACGTCGGATACTTTTCGCTTTGCGCGGCTACTCGAGGTCATAAAGTGCTCGCGTTTTCGTCGCTAACGACGAATTTTATTGTTTCGGATATGTTGCAGAGTGCTATTGCGCGAAATCATAACGGCGATTTGGTCAAACACATAGATGACATGTATCCCTCGTTTTCGGATGCAAAAACTTCCTGTTCGAGATTAGCGACGAGCGATGAAGAACGCGACCGATGCGAGCACACCGCATTTACCACACTAGACGATATTCTATTTCTTCACGAACGCGAGAGTGTTGGTAAGCTATTGGGTTTGAAAAAAGGTCAGCGACGACGCGTTGCATTGCGGATTTCAGCAACTCGGAGAATAGCACGACCTTTAGCTGGGAGCTTGCGATTGTTTGATAGTCCTACTCTGCGTCCAAATGTACTTTTAATAGAACTCGCCGGTGGCTGCAACGTGCACGATGAGGAAGATACGGGAAATAGTGTTGAGCGTAAGGATGATTTGCAAGGCGATGCGAGCAATCTCGAGGCACTTAACTACCTTAAGAACAAACTCGAATACGCCGAAATCTACCACGCAGGTCCCGTGTGCGACAGTTATGGATCTGATGCAATTACAAATGTCATGGAAGATGGTTCTACAGGCATTTGGTGTGAAGTTCACGACGCAGACCGTGTATTTCAAGATCTCACGACGCTTTTAAAGGAAGATGGTGCTATAGAAAATATTCTTTTTGTTCGCGCGTAGAGTAGTAAGCGACGCAAACAAGTTTTAGACTTAGTATTTAGTGGAATTAACCTGATGTACTACTGAGAACCACCACAGCGGGATATCTTTACAATCGAGACGTAAATATTGATTCTCCGGGTGAGAATGAAAAGGCTTCGTTCAGCGCAGCACCCAACTCATCGAGATCTTTCATCGTATGCATTGCGTTTATTGCCAAACGAATAACGCACTCATTATCAGGAACAGTGGGCGGACGAATCGCGGGCGCGTGAAAGCCGCGAAGCAAGAGATGCTTCGCCACGCGCAAAGCCGTCTGTTCATCACCGCAGAATATAGGCACGATGTGTGAGTCTCGGATATCAAACGCGCTTTGCACGCATCCAGATACAATTTTATTCTTTTTAACCGTCACTGCGTTATTGCTGTCATGCTTCGATCGCAAGACATCGTTGTGAAAATAATGCACATTTCTCCATAACTTATTCGCAAGATCTGGTCTTTCGAGTGCGATATCCAGAGCTTCGATTGCTGCGACAACGATTGGCGCAGGTAGCGATGTCGAGTAAATTTGTCCGCGACCTCTGGAAAGGAGAATCGATTTCATTTCTTCCGAGCAGCAAGCGAATCCACCGTGTGCACCAATCGCTTTGGACAGCGTTCCAATTGCAATATCAACATCATTTTGCGCGTCCTGCGCTTCCGCGAGCCCACCTCCAAATTCGCCGTAGACGAGTGTCGAATGCGCCTCGTCCACAATTAACAAGAAAGGATAATTCTTCTTCAAAGAACCTAAACGTTTTATATTGGCAACATCTCCGTCTATGGAGAAAATTGCATCTGTGACGACAATCTTACGTTTCGCTGAGGACTTTTTCAGCCTCGCTTCCAAATCGTCGTAGTCTAGGTGTTTGAAGATTGAAACGCGCGCCTTGGCGAGTCGACATCCGTCTACGATGGACGCGTGGTTGAGCGCGTCGCTAAATATCTCAACCTCTAACGTAGAGGAGTCTACATTTGCTACTCTATCATTTAAGCTACTGTCATCATGTCTCTTTATAAATACACTTTCTGCTAACGTTTGTAGAACTGAAATGTTCGCGGCGAAACCCGTGGGAAACAACACGCAACTGCTCTTCCGTTCTAAATTTGCCAACTTCTCTTCGAGCGCTCGATGATAATTCGTGTATCCAGCTATGAGCTGGGACGCGCGATATCCCGCACCAAATTCTAAAGCGGCGCGTGCAAACGCCCGACGAACGCGAGCGTTCGAGCTCAATCCAAGATAATCGTTCGACGAAAAAAGAGTAACGACTTTGAAGGAGTCGCTTTTCGTTGAAGAATCGGTTATTGTTGTTGTTGTTGTCGATGATGTTGTTGTTATTCCTGAGCTGCTTCCATTATTAAGCCATCTCTCGTACGTTTCCTTATCTACTCGAGCGCGCACGGAATCAACCGAAACTGTTGGTACATCGCTTATGTTACTCTTGCTCGCATCTCTTCCTGTATCGTAAAACTCTTCAACACCTAATTTGGTTTTTAACGAAAGTGGTTTCAAGTCTCGTAACAACCCTCGAGATTTAAGATGAGACAGAGTCTCTTTCATCCATATCGTCCAAGGTTCTGATACAAACGCCACATATGGAGAGGAGGAGGAGGAGGAGGAAGTATTAGACCGAAAAGGAGGAAGAGGAGGAGGAGGAGGAGGAGGAGAAGTCATAATTTATTGTGGCGTGCAAGTGACTGCGAGTGGATTTTTTCCTCTCTTAACTCTTTTTGTCTTTTTACTCCTGCTTCAAATTTGCACACACACGTCAAAACATCAAAACGTGAACAAAAACGGGTTGGAAAGAAGAAGAAGAAGAAGAAGAAGAAGAAGAAGAAGAAGAATGGTGATGGCCGATGACAC
>Ga0181607_10005093_pt1 | contig 11150 bp, 11 predicted proteins | sample 041ome_9_FD_132420 | JGI IMG/M metagenome (GOLD analysis project Ga0181607, IMG submission 132420) | Coastal salt marsh microbial communities from the Groves Creek Marsh, Skidaway Island, Georgia - 041413US metaG (megahit assembly) | ecosystem: Environmental > Aquatic > Marine > Intertidal zone...
ATTGTCTCACGACAAAAAAACCAGGCAGATAAGGCTAAAAAAGTGTATAATTAGAAACCGTTATGGGAGATTATCTCCCATAACGCTGTTGGAAGTGTTATTGTCTCAGCTTGGTTAGCTCAGCTGGCAGAGCGCGCGACTTTTAATCGCGTGGTCATGGGTTCAAGTCCCGTACCAGGTGTATTATCCCCAAAATCTTGATAAGATTTTGGGGGGGGGAGGGGGGGGAAAGTAGAAAATTATGGATTGTTGGAAGAAGGGGTGATTGGTGCTAAAAGACTGATGAGGGGTGGAGACTAGGATATGTGAGAACGGGAATAATAGAAAGTTTTTCGTTTTTTCGTGATATTTAAACATACTAAAAGCTAAGGTAGTTTATAAACATGGTGAGTAATAAGTTTTCTTGGTAGTACAAGGTTATTTTGTTACCCAACTTGTTAGATACGAATAGACGAATACGAAGAATTGTGTGGTTGCGTGTGTTGTATATTATGTGTTGTGTGTTGTGAATTGTGTGGTTGCGTGTGTTGTGTGTTGTATATTATTTGTTGTTGGTAATACCTTGGTTTCTGACTTTATGAGCTAAATATATTTATATTTAGCTCCTGTGGCGCAATGGATAGCGCGTTCGACTTCTAATCGAAAGGTTGTAGGTTCGAGTCCTGCCTGGAGTGGTTTTGGTTCAAAAACTTTGTTTTTGAACTTAGGAGGGAGTTCATATGCCCCAGTGGCCAAGTGGTAAGGCATTGCACTTGTAATGCAAAGATCGGTGGTTCGAATCCGCCCTGGGGCTTAATTTTCGAGCAGTAAACAGTGTTTATTGCTCGCTTAGTGTAGTTGGTTATCACGTTCGGTTTTGATTCGAATAACAGGGGTTCGAATCCTCTAGTGAGCATTATTTTCTTTAATCAGTAAGATTAAAGAATTTTGATTGCAGCCCCTCAAATTTAGGATGATTATCAATCAAACACGTTATAATTACAAGTTACCTTATTTCTTTTTCTTCTTTGGCCATTCTTGTTTATTTTCAAAACATTCAAAATTACAGAAATGAACAGTTTTATAGGAATCTAGATCTTCTGTATTCGCTATCTTAGTCTTGATACTTTCTGTTGGGTTTACAGGTGATTTACATGTCTCACATACAGTAACAACCATTGTAGAATAACTGGGAGAACTACGATTACTTTTCTTCTTATCCTCTTCCTCCTCTTCCTCCTCTTCCTCCTCTTCTTCCTCCTCTTCCTTCTCTTCCTCCTCTTCCTCCTCTTTTTCTTCAATCTTCTCAGATTCTGTGGTACTTTTATTTTCAACATTTTTTTCCATTCTCTCTGAGACAAGCTCATCTTCCGCAGCCTCAATATTCTCAATAATTATTTTCAACAGGTTAGGTGTCAAGTCAGGTTGAACTATAGCAACTTCTTCCTGAATAGATATTTCTTCCTCTTCTTCAACATCTATTAGTGATCTTCCAGCATCAATTTCCTCTTGAGAAAAGTTGATACTGTATACTTCATTAAAACGATCTATGAAAGTTTGAGAAAGTGGATTACCTGTACTAGGATTAACTGGAGTTTCATCATTATGTATCTGTTCCCATATCTCAGCAATTACCATACAGTATACCTTTCCATCTTCCTTGTAATATATGAGATTATGGTCAGGGATTTCTCTAACATCTTCAAAATTTTCGCATGCCGTCTTCCAAGGTTCTAGATTCAGTTTGTTTGGTTGGATATCTAGTGTTGGTTGTGTAGGAATTCTCGCAGTGGGGTTACGAGATGTGTAGATACTCGACGCAAAACTTCTATTGAACCTCTCTACAGCACCCTCGATAATCATAGTCGTGTATTCTATCGTGTCCTTGCTAACACGTGGGTCGTCGTAGACCTCTGGGATCTTTTCCGATGGCGCAAGATTCACAAGTATCTCAGGTAGATAATATTCATCTCGTAGTCTATCCAGAAAGATATCGTATCCAAGAGATACAGATTCCATATAGGCTATAAGATTGGCTAGTTTATTGGAGAATTCTTGGATAGTTACAGAAGAATTTGCGATAGTTTCTATAGCTTTCTTGATGTAGACTGAATTAACCTCGTAATCTTTGACAGAGGGTGCAATTTTAAGGAGAGCAGATGACAAACGAGAAGCGCCTAATTTCTCGATACTAGACGTGACATTCTCCTTCATAATCTTTTGTATGAGTTGATACCTATTCATCCTACTCTCGGCCTGATATATTCTCTCTAACTCAAAAATCTTCTCGTCTTGGATAATAAACCCGTTATCTGTATCATAAGCTATTCCCATACGAACTGGTAAACCACTAATAGTGACAGCTGTCATGATTTCTCCATTCTGGGTCCTATATGAAGCATTCTTGTTACACATGAGAGCTACAAATTCATTATTCGATGAATACCAGAGTTTTTGATTCTCGACTCTTACCTCTCCCTCTTTTATAACATATTCACTGATATCATCACCCTCTACAGGTGTAATATAAATACGCTTAACACGAGTGTTTAACCAGGGTGCTCTTCTATGGATAGTTTCACAATCTGTCAACCTAGAAATCTTAGGTTGTTCTGGTACAATACGTTCCTTTCTTTTAGGAATAGCATCAACTACATTACCTTCCTCATCAAGAAACTTTATTTTACGTTTGATCACTGGCTTTTCTACAACCTCCTCTACCTCCTCTTCTACATCCTCTTCAAGTTGTTCTTCCTCGTCTGTATCGGGATCGTAATCACCAAATAGGTCTATTTCCTGTGCTCTGAGAGCCCTCATCTTTTTCTGAGCTTCAGATAACTCTATATCTCTAATAAGTTTTTTCTCGTAATCCTGATCTTTCTGATCTATACGAGCAGCGACTTTAGAATCAGTAATATAGGACTCAAAGTAGTCTTCAAGTACCTTTGAATCCTGTGAAATGAACTTTTCAGAGAAGTCTTTGTAGAGACCAATAGGGAGAGTATCGGTCAATTTATTGATAAATCTGGACTTTTTACTACCAACAGGAGTAGAGATAAAATTTTTAATAGCAGAAAGGATCTTGTCGTCATCCATGTCTATCAGTGTTTCAAAAAAGTCTCGTATAACCTTGTTATCGTCTGCTGCTTTCATGATGTCCTTGGTAGTCTTAGGACGGCGACTTATAGGCTTTGGTTTACGAGTAACCTCATTCAAGACCTTATCCTTGTCTTTCTGCTGTTTGCGAAGCTCTTTACGAAGATCTTGCATACTAGTCGGTTTTTTCTTAGGGGGCATCGTACTTTTTATTATCTGACTGATTTTTAAATAAAAATGAAATAGTATCTTCATAATCATCAAAAACAAATGGCTTTTGACAAACTTCCTGGAGAAATAATTTTAGAGATCCGTGACTTTTTAGACACAAACTCTGACCTGGCTACTTTAAGAGCTTTATCAAGATATTACAGGGGGTTGTTGGATTTTTATGGATATGTTAGGAATATCAGCATAGCTTCTGACGGAAGTGCTATGAACTTTGTTATGCTAAGACAGTTCAATCTGAAAGCATTACGATATCTATCTATGGAGAGTTTATCAGCGCCGCAAGACTGGATAACATGTGAATGGCCTGAAACTACACGATTTCGTTTATGTTATATAAACTCTACTCTTTCGCCACCCAAGGGTAGTAGAACAACATCCTTACATCTCGAGGATGTCACCACGAATAGAAGACCCTTGATAGTCGATTGGAGCAAACTACCAGATCTCAAAAAGGTATATATTGCAACAGATGCTTTAGTAGTTAACCTGGAAGGATTACTAAATTGTAAGAAGTTAGAAGTCGTTATACTCGATCTCAGTAAATTAAAGACAATCCCAGAAACCCTATTCAGTCTTCCACAGCTAAAGGTCATAATAAGCAATGTCGGTCCACCAGACGATAAAGAAATTCATGTAAAGTCAGAAAAACTGGAAAAATGTATGGTTCCCAAAAAAATGAAGTTCATCTGTCAGTCAAAAATAGTTCCGCGGCGACACATAACTGACAATGTCACTATAAATGTCAGGTCAATCGTCGGTGACTACATGTGTTAAAATTGATTTCTATGTGTTTCTGAACATATAGAAAACAAAATGCCTAAACTTTATTTTAGATACGGTACTATGAACAGCTCCAAGACAGCGAATTTGCTGATGGTAGCACACAACTATAGATCTCAAGGTAGATCACCCATTCTTATGAAACCTTCCGTAGATACTCGTTTCGGAGACCAGACTATAAATTCCAGAGCAGTAGAAGGGCAAAAAGTCGACATTCTCTTGACTCCAGACATTGATAGCTTCTCAGACCTAAAGATTGATAACACAAGCTGCGTTCTCGTTGACGAAGCACAGTTTCTGTCAGAATTAAATGTTGATGCATTACGGGAGTTAACCAAGAAAGTTCCTGTTATTTGTTATGGACTACGAACAGATTATAAGTCTAGGCTATTTTCTGGTTCTAAGAGATTGATGGAAATAGCTGACACGATAGAAGAGATAAAGACCGTGTGTCTATGCTGCTGCAAAAAGGCTATCATCAACTGTAAATTCTACATGGAAGAAGGCGCGCGTGTGATAGTAAAAGATGGTTCTTCTGAACCAGATCTTGGGGCAGAAGAAAAATATATACCTATGTGCTGGGCATGCTGGAATTCCTAGTCACTCTTATTAATTGTGTAGGCGATCAATAACATACAACCAAATGTTGTAACGTTACTTATGAAAGGATAATACGCCTTCCCAGTTGGAGGAAAGTGATAGAGGTAGGTAGCAATAGCTGTGAAAATTGCTAATCCTAAAGCAGAAAGCACAGCTAGAGTTTTGGCCCTCTCTGTAAGAACAGAGAAAGCTATTATAAGAGGAGCTAAGATCTCGAGAATAATAACAGCAATTACAATTCCTTTGATTATATCTTGTGAACTGATACGCGTGAGCTTATCTCCTACACTAGAAACGGTAGAATCAAAATTCTGAATTTTTTCTACACCAGAAATAGCAAACATTGCTAAACAGATCAATACAATTACTAGAAGAGTTATGTCCATCTTTATATTAAAGATGGACATTTAAAACGCTTCATTAAAAATTTTGGGTTCAGCATAAAATTTAAAGTTGTTATAATCATTGTATAAGTCTCTATTTATTTTGTCTTTGAATGTATCATAATCTAAAATAACAGCACTACATTGAATACAACCTGTAATATCTTGTCTTTCGGTAATATACAAATTACAATAATGTAATTGAATATCCCATTCTTCATCTCCTTTCCAATTTTGTTCCTCATTTGTTTTTGTATTTATTTGTATTAAAGTTTCATCACTTCTATCATAGAATCTACAATATTCACTCATTCCTATTATTTTGCCTCCATATTTTTTTGAAGTCATAAAGCATAGTATATCTCCTTCATTTATTTTTTTAACAATAGTTTTTATACAACCGCCTTTTCCACGTTTTACCCCCCAGAACGGAAATTTACTATTGCGAAAATTTTCACCATCATTTACCCTAATTATCCAACATTTTTTTTCAACCTCCATGTTTTATTATTTAGTAATAGATTTATGTAATTACGTGATAAGAATTCAATTTTATAAAAAATGAACGGTATTTTTACATGTCCAAAGGTGTAAAATACAATGAAATTATACTATCATTGTATTTTATTAGATATTCCAAAAAATTTTCGTTACTAGTATAAAATGAAACATAAATACACTCTAATATTTTTTATAATTGTATTGGTCTGTTTAGCGACAACATATTGTATTTTGATACAACGTGAAAATTTGGTTATGAATGAAAAAGATCGAATAAATGACTTTATGAAGTTATTCAGTCAAGAAACAATCAAGAAATTCCCACCAAAAAAACCTGGTTTACTGGATTACGCTAAAATTATTAAGAAAACGACTAAACCGACAGAATTAAAATATAATAAAGAAAAAATAGAAATACCACCATTGGTCGACGATTTCTTAAATGATCCGCTCATAAAAAGATTCAAAACAAAAATTATTTCACCTTCTCCAAAAATGGAGAAATTTGACTTTCCTAGAAATATGAGAAAATTCATCAAACCAGAACTTAAAATACCTCCTCGGTTCAACCAAAATTTAAAGGTTCGTAGTATAACAGTTCCTGATCTAGTAAATAGGAGACTTGATGATGCTATTCGTAGTGCGAGGTATTTAGGTATTCGCCTACAAATAAGAGATACAATTAATACATCTGATCAAAATCTAAATAACAAAATAAAAGCGCAAAGTCCCACACCTGGGTTTATATTCAATGATTTATTATCACCTGTTGTATCAGTTGATGTATATGAATTAGGAGGTAGATTCGCTAGAAATAGGGTAAATAATATGTCAAATAATGATATAGTTTCTGAATGTATGATAGATGACATTCAACCGAGTGGAACATGGACAGAAAAAGTAAGAGGTTTGGTCTTATATGATAAAAAGATGTATACATGCAATCAAAATACCATAAGTAAATTTCACATATCATCTAATAATACTGTATATGACGAGAATATACAAGAACCAATCAGGTCAGATATTTCATTTACATGTAATGATGATAATTACGGGTTTGGTCAAGGTTCTGTGATATTACAGGAGAACAATCGGGCTAATAATATGATTATACCTGTTTTTTGTGGAAACCTTAATTACACCCATAAAATTATTAATCTTAACACACTTAACACGGTTGAAAATATAAATCTTGGTATATCCAGTAAATGGGTTGCTGTTGATCCTATTACAAAATATACATTCATACCTGATGGTGTAAATGTTACTAGTTTACTGGTTTTTAATATAAATAGTTCATCTAGAAATGAAATTATAACAGAATTTAATTTAGTGGATCAAGACAATAATGATTATGTGTTGAACAATTGTATCGCTGGTACATTTCTAAAAAATGGTTTATTATGTTTACTGTCAGATAATAGAAACAAACCTGGTATTTCTGTTTTTGCTATGGAGGACGGAAAATTTGTTTTACTCAATAATTATATAAATTTTTCAACTGATCAACATGTCGGTTTAGCAAGTCATGATAATACCTTAGTACTTCTTTGTAGAAACAATGACTTAGGTACAGATAACATATCATTCTATCGTATTACATTTAAAGAATTTTTACCACGTAGTTTTTCATGGAATAATGAGACTGATACGTATTTGTATAAAGGGTCTCATACACCTATATCTACTATACGTAATCAACAACGATGTGGTTCTTGTTGGGCATTTGCGTCCACTGGTGCATTAGCTGATAGATATGCAGTCATGCGAAATAGAGAAGTAAATTTATCTGCATCTAGACTTTTGGCTTGTGATTTAAGTCTTGGACACTGTAACGGAGCATATTCAACAGAAGCATTCAATGCTTTATCAACTATTGGAACTACTACAGAAAGTTGTTGGGATTATAATTGGTGTGACACGTCAGATGTGTGTGAACGAGGGTCGGGATCTGAATTTGGTGTTAACTGGGATTCCGAACTTATTAACAGTTTAATTCCATCATGCACAAACTATAGAAACACATGTGTATCATGTGTAAATTCAACGGGTACTCAACAATGTAATATAGTAAATGAACAGCTCAAAACATACAAATCCATCAACTCTTCTTATAGATTACTTACTGGTCCAATGGAAATGGCAATAGAAATTTTCAACAATGGGCCTATAATTGGAAGTTTCATGGTATATAATGATTTTATAGAGGAAGCTTTTCTGAGTAGAAATTTCCGTAATACTCGTAACATTTACTGTAGAGTACCTGGTAAAAAATTTTACAGTTGGTGGGACGAAGGAAACGAAATGGTGGGTGGACATGCTCTCGAGATTATTGGTTGGGGTGTTGAATCAATGCCTGACCCAGCTGATTATGTAAATTTCGATGTTGAACAATATGCGGTCAGTGAATATGACACGTATGATGGATTTGCTGGAGCACCTGTAAAACAAATACCTTATTGGATTTGTAAAAATAGCTGGGGTGCCGATTGTTTCACTTATGGTTATGTAAAAATTGCCTGGGCTAATGAAAACACTGGTTTGAATGTTGACCTACACATAGAAAAACCCCTTGGAACAAACATTCTTTTCTATTCTTCAACTAGTTTTGGAACTGTTTCACTTGCTGCGGATTTAAGTTATCCTTCCTAAAATACCAATTTTACACAATAAAATACAAGGTTTTTTATATAAAAATATATAAAAACAATGACTCGGGAAAATACGTAAAATTCTGTTAGATATCATCTGCATCTCCACTTCTATACCTGCCAATACTATCACTAGTCTGACGAAAAACATCAGAGATGCCTTCTGGGGTTGCTTTGAAATTAATACACCTTCCCACACCCATATTGCCTCCTATAGACCAGGAGTCTATGTTTGCACCTACAAAAACAAATTTCCAACTATGATTCTCTTCAGAATCCTTTATGAGATTCTTCACGTCTTGTAACTTAAATTTCCTAGAACTATTATCTAAACCATCTGTTAAAATGAGGCAGATATTGCCTTCACTGCGGTCACTATCTAATTTTTCTGTTATTGCTTGACCTATTGCATCATACATAGCAGTAGAACCTCCTGGATTATATGAAAACGAAAATTCATCCTTTTCACTGAGAGGACACTCGTTTATTATTTTTGTAACTTTATTATTAAACTTCCATACACTCACATTAGTATCTTTCACACCAATTTCCTTCTGTTCCATAAGAAATAAACTAGCTGATTGCACTGCTTCTTCACCCATTATCTCCATACTACCCGATTCGTCTATAATCATTATAATATCTCCGTTATTTTGATTTTCGGTCATTTTTACAATATAACAAATTGATTCGTATTATATCAAGATTATTTTTATATGTTGGTCACAAAAACTCCATTCTCAAACTAAACTCAGTCTGTTGAAAATCAAAAAATAATTACTAATATAAATGAGCAAGATTCCTGAATACGTGTTAGGTGAATGGTATATGACAGTCTCACCACTTTTTGCGAGCATAGATGCTCGAGCATTTATAATGGATGCCCCTAGTTCAATAATTTCTAGAGCAACTCTAGACGGAAGCCCAGTGGTACTTTACTACATAAGGATATGGTCTAAAACAATTGGTAGTGATACACAATGGTGCGGCCCTTTTGTAGCCAAATTTAATGATTCTGAACAACTAGAAGTTATTACAGAAGATATTGATGGTAATACATTGATTCCTCCAGTACCTGTATCAGATAATGGTTTTGATGAGAATGGTAAGATGATAATCGTCTCTAAAATTCCAGCATTATCGTATAAAGATATTTACAACACCAAATTCTTTAGTTGTACCAAGGACGACGAGTCAGAAGGGCTGACATTCGAGCTTCGTATCTATAAGTCCGACGGTAGTGGTGATATAGCCTATAGTTTCGAAAAAGAAGGGAATAGAGGTTGTGCGAATAATAACGTCAACGAGTGTTTGCCTTCATGCTTTGTTAGTGGTTCTAATTGCGTTGATACGAGTAATACCAGTTGTTCCATGCTTGGTTGTATTCTGACAGTTATATCTATGTTTATATTCTTTGTCAGTATAATAGTCGTCCTGTTGATATTCTACAGGAGAAAAATATAAATTGTAATAATAAAATAAAGGATGTCTGATTTCCCAAAATTTGTTGTAAAGATGATAATATTCTCAATTACCTTTTACTTCATGCTTGAGTATGTTGAGGGTTGTGATGACGTGGATACACATATGGGTATGGCTGTAGTTTTGAGTATAGTAGCTATAATAAGTATAATATTCGTTGTTCTGAGAGCAAATAGAGGCTCTCTCGATATAATGAATGTTTTGTAAAATTGAATTCTTAATGAAAATCTCATTAAGAAAGTAAAATGTCTACTCCAATTGATATACCAGGACCAACAAAGGAAGAGAGATCTCTCTCTGAACAATTTGATGCTCAATCGGCCGAGTCCAAGGAACGTATCCTGTCTCTTGTAGGAACAAAACCAACTTCCAAATACTCAGGAAATATAGCTTTAGAACGTCTCAAAGAAGAAAATTCGAGGAAATACAATGAAAATCTAAGGCAAGCCACGACTCCGAAAACTAGAAGTATGCTTAAACACTGGGGTGTATATAATTCTCCTCCTAGTTAGAGTAATCTTGTATATGTACGAACAATATACAAGCTATTATTTATTCAACCGTCCTATCTCATATTGAAGCATGTTATCTGAATACATGTTAAGGTCAGCCATACTGGAAAATGTTGTTGATTTCATGATTGATTCTACTGGTGGTCTCGTATCTGTACTGTTCCTGGTCACGTGTATGTCGCTTATATCCGTTATCTCAGCCTTTTTGGATTCTGTATAACCTTTCTCTATATCGAATTCCATTTTATAACGCTGTGGGACGGCTAATCCTTGCTTTTTGGCAGCATTTATGTATTTATCATATACATTTCTAGGCAGGAGCGGAGCTGACATGAATAGTTCTTCGTATTTTGACTCCAACCATTCCATGTAAGTCATAGCTGGGATTCTATCCTTTCTTTGTAGACTCAGTTGTCGTCTCACATTACTCTCTAAGGACGTATATCTAGCTGAAGCTGTCTTGTTTGCGTTACTCACCTCATCATATTTTCCAAATTTTATAACTGCGACTGTTACACCTGAAAGGAATCCGAGACATATTGTTATAACAGCCAGTACTGAATGCCTATACGGATTAGACATTGCTTCTATACCAGATAATAGGCTACTAAGAGGTCCTAATAATATACCTAGCATAGTAAGCTTAGTATACATCTGGTTTGCAGTCTGAGCCATATGTATATGCATTATCTTATAGCCTTTCGACTCGTCACCGATTTCCTTAACGGCTGATTCTAACTCTTCGTTCCATACAGTAACAGCTTCATCTTCATCCATTTTTGTATAATTAAATCTCTTGTTTAAATAAAATGTTAACCACGAAGGAGATTCTGTTTTTCTTGCTAATTATGATTTTAATGATCGTGTCAGCAAAGGGAGTTATGATTTTTACACCTAAGAAGGTCGATAAAGACTTAATGTCTGTTTTCGGA
>Ga0181607_10005096_pt1 | contig 11147 bp, 10 predicted proteins | sample 041ome_9_FD_132420 | JGI IMG/M metagenome (GOLD analysis project Ga0181607, IMG submission 132420) | Coastal salt marsh microbial communities from the Groves Creek Marsh, Skidaway Island, Georgia - 041413US metaG (megahit assembly) | ecosystem: Environmental > Aquatic > Marine > Intertidal zone...
ATCCTCATATAATAAATTGGGAAAAACATAGAAAAGAAATAGATAATATAAAAAAGAATAATAGAAAAAATAATAAAAAAATTTTGATAGCTCCTTTAGTCAATGCAGATCAAACACTGATATGTCTGCATTCACTATTAGGTGTTGCTTTAGATTTAAAAGGATGTGAAGTAGATTATTTAGTGTGTGATATGACCTTGCCAGCGTGTACAAATGCAATCAACCAAGTAATAAATGAAAAAGAATTTTTAAAAAATGGTCCAAAAGCAGTTTGTAATTCATGCTACGACTGTAGTTATACTTTATTTAACCAAATAGATAATAGTTTTTTAAAATTGAGCAATTATTTAAAAAAGGAGGATTTTGTTAATACAGAAAAACTATCAAATAAACTAACTCTGGATGAAATTATTAATTTTAAAGAAGAAAACATTAATATTGGAGAGCATTGCTTGGCGGGTGCTTTGAGATTTTATGGTATTGGAAATATTAACTTAAAAAAAAATTCACAAGAAGTTTTAAGAAAATATTTTAAATCAGCAATATTAACAAAAATAGCTTTTAACAAAGCTTTAAATTTAAAAAAATATGACTGCGTAATTGTTGACCATGGGCTATATATACCTCAAGGTATTATAACAGAAGTTGCCAAAAACAAGGGTGTTTCGACAAAAGTTATGTGGCAAGGGTATAAAGAAAATAGTTTATTATTATCTGACGGGTTGACTTATCATAAATCGTTAATTACGGAAAGTGAAAAAGATTGGAAACAATATAATTTTACAGATAGTAAAAGAAAAAAGATACTTCGATACTTAGAGGAAAGAAATTCAGGACTAACTGACTGGATTAGTTTCAATAAAAAACCTGACATGAATTGGGAAAAATTTAAAATAGAAAACAAAATTAATAAAAAAAATATTTACACTTTAATGACAAATGTAATTTGGGACGCACAATTAAAATTTGAACAAAATATTTTCAAAGATCAAATAGAATGGATATTAACTACATTAGAATACTTTAAAAATAAAAATGACTGTAATCTAATAATAAGAGTTCATCCAGCAGAGATAAGAGGTGATGTTCCTTCAGATCAAAAAATTGAAGATGAAATTAGTAAGAATTATGGTGAACTACCTGAACACATAAAATTAGTAAAGCCTGATAATAAAATTAGCTCTTATAAATTAGGAAAAGAAAGCAATACAATACTAGTCTATGCTACCAAATTAAGTTTCGAGCTTCCATGTTTTGGAAAAAATGTGATTGTGAGTGGAGAAGCTTTTGGTAAAAATAAAGGTTTTACATACGACCCAACTTCAAAAGAAAACTATATTAAATTATTAGATGAGTTGCCTTTTAAGAAAGAATTAGATAAAGAAACAGTTAGTTTAGCTCAAAGATATGCGTATCATTTTTTCTTTAGGAGAAGTATGTTGCTTAATTCTATTGAAAAAGTTGAAAATCAATATCCACCATTTAGATTAAAGGATAATTTTGTTAAAATGTTTAAAGATAAAAATGATCCTGGATTAGAAAAAGCTTGTGAAAGTATTTTAAAAGATGTTCCTGCAATATTAGATGTTTGATTTAAAAAAACTTAGTTAATAGTGTAAAATTTTTTTTGTAAGACTAATTTAAGTTTCTTTAAGATCTCGAATTAACAAAAGTTAATAACTTTCTTCTTAATATATTTATTATAGTTATTATTAAATAAATTTTCTAAAATCTTTAAATGTTTTAATTTTATATTTGTAGTTTGGTGAACTTATTCCAAATCCATAACCTGCGTATACAAAACTAATACCTGCTCTTTTAGAAGCAACATAATCAACATACATATCTCCAACATAACATGTATCTTTTTTTTTAAACTTGTGCATTTTCATACAAGCATTTATTTGATCTGGATAGGGTTTTCCTCTTTGTTTTTTTTGAGGACAGTGAATCGATTTTGGAAAAAGATTAAATAATTTTAATATTTTTAAAGATCTTTTTTTGTCTTTTGAAGTAACTATGGCATAATTAATTTTTTTTTTATTAATTTCTTTTAAAATAGTTTTAACATATGCGTATAGTTTTATTTTATTTATATTTTTTAAAGATTGAGCCGCATAATATTTCTCAATATCTGATAAATTTTTCTTAATATTTAGTTCAGAAAGTATTTTTCTAAAAGGCAAACCAACAAATTTTTCATACTTATTAAATTTAATATTTAAATTGTATTTTCTTGATGTATTTGACCAACTTTTATTCATATTAGACTTGGAATCAATTAACACTCCATCTAAATCAAAGATTATATTTTTAAACTTCATCTACTAAATTCAATGATTTGAATTACTTTGTTTAATTCTTTTTTAGTATTGAAGGAAAATAAATCATTTTTATTTTTAAATGTATCAACTTTAAAATTATTCTTTGTAGCTCTTAATAATTCTAAAACTGATTGTTTTAACTTAACAAAATTTAATAAAGCATCTCTTTTAAAAGAAATATAATCAAGATATTTTTTCATTATGATTTTTTTTCAAACAATCTTGGAATATCTCTTAAAAAATTTATCATTTTTCATTCTTAACTTACCTTTTTTTAAGTCTAATTTTGTATTTATTGAACATACTTCGCTATCATCCAAGATTTTATATGTTCCAAGCTTGAAATTATTCTCTATAGCTCTTAACAATTCTATTCCTTCAATTTGTTCTAAAGGTGAACTTTTTAATTTAACGAACTTTTGTAGAGAACGAGGTTTAAAAGAGATAAAATCTTGATGTCTTTTAAAATAATTTATTTTTTTTTTGAAAGATAATGGAACATCTTTTCTGCTCAAATAAATTATCTCATTATCTAAATTAGAAATAATCTTGACAGCACTGATGTCATTTTTGACTCTATATTCAGAATGAGGAATAACTATATCAAATTTTTTATTTTTTTTATGAAATTTTATTAATCTGCTAATTTCTTCAGGATCTAAAAAGCAAGCATCACATTGTATATCTATAACTAACTCTGCTTTTAAATTTTTTGCAATTTCAGCAACTCTTTCTGTTCCATTTTTATGCTTTTTTTTTGTCATCAAAACTTCAAAACCATAACACTTGACAACGTTATAAATTTTTTTACTGTCCGTACATACTATTATCTTATCAACTAATTTTGACATAGAAACCCTCATTGCTACATGAATGACAAGTGGTATTTGCTGTATGTTAATCAAAGGTTTATGTGGAAGTCTAAAAGATTCTAATCTAGCTGGAATTAATGCAATATTCATTTTAATTATTTTTTACTGAAATTAGTTATTTATATTTTTTTATCAAATCTATTTAACATATTTTTTAATAGGTTGAATTATTTAAATATTTCTTTTCTAATTAAATCTACTGAATTTAGGTTTAAATTATAAATTAAATTTTTATTTATAAATTTTTTGTAATTGTTTAAATTAAAATTGACTTTCATTTTTTCTAATTCATATTTTTTATTATCAATATTTATTATATTAATAGGAAAAAGTTTATTAATACTATTTATCAATCTTAAATCATATTTTGGAGTTTGAATTGATTTTAAGAAAATTATTTTTTTCTTTAATAAAATTGCTTTATTAAACATACTGGTCCCACCAGTAAATATTACATAATCTGCTTTCCAAATAGCTGTATCAGCTCTAAGAAATTTTATACTATTTTTATATTTATTAAAAATTTTTTTTGGATAAAGTGTCTTTGGATGCTTGCAAAAAATTATTTTTTTACTCGTCAATTTACTTAATGATTTTAAAAAAATAAAAACTTTTTCATAGTGATCATAAACAAACTTATCATCATATTTATATCTATCCGCATCCTTCTCTAAACCATCGGGATGAAGAAGACCTGAGTCAATCAAAACTAAATATTTATTAGATTCTAAATTATTTTTTTTCTTTCCTAAAATTTCTTCATCATAATACTTGCTATTTATCCTAATAATTTTTTTATAAGTTGAAAAAATTTTTAAACCCAAATAATTATCCAATTTGTTTGACTTTGAAAATTGAAGCTCATCAATTCTTTCCTGACTAGACTCAAAATAAAGATCTATCTTAGGGATAATATTTAAAGCCATTAATATTCTAGAAAAATAATAATTAAATTTTCTTCGAAATATAAAAACTTTTTCTTTTAATTTGAAATTTTCATTATTTTCATTTAAAAAATATCCAAAGAAACTTATTATTACTAATTTAAATTTAAAGTATTTCATTATTATAAAAATTAATAATGTATTTAGATTGCAGAAAACTGGACCAATAGCATAAATATTTTTATTTTTTACAAAAGTATTAAGTTCAGAAAAATTTTTTGGCTTAAAGTAAATTATTTTTTTATCTTCAATTTTAATTTTTTTTTTTTCAATACTTCCTAAAAAAAAATTTGTTAAATCAATTAAATAAAATTTGTCATTTTTTGATGTGATAGATTTAAAATATTCAATAAATGATAGTGTTCTCCTAGATATTTTAAGATCATTCTTATTATGTAAGACTAAACAAAGTATTTTTTTTTTATTATATTTGTCCATCTGTAATAGATATAATTTGATCGCAAATTTTTTTTATGTTTGGTTTATGACTAATAAGAATAATTGTCTTATTTTTTTTCATATTTTTAATTAAATCTAGGATTTTATCTTCAGTTTCAATATCTAGTGAACTAGTCGCCTCATCTAAAATCATTATATCACGATCTTGATAAAAGCATCTAGCTAAACAAATTCTCTGGGCTTGACCTCCTGAAATTTGAACACCATCTTCACCAATTATGGAATCTAGCTTGAATTTAGAATTTTCATTGAAGTTTTGAATTTGAAGATCATTCAATAATTTATTTAATTTAGCTACATCATTTTTTTTTGATCCAAATAAAATATTATTTTCTATTGTATCATCCAGTAAAAAACCTTTTTGTGATACATAAGAAATTCTATCTTTAATTAAATGGTACTTTGCTGTTATGTTTTTTCCATCTATAAAAATTTGACCCTTTTGCGGTGGTATTAGACCGGCTATTAAGTCAACTAGAGTTGATTTACCAGCACCTGACTTTCCAACTATACCTAGAATTTGATTTTTTTTAATTTCTAAATTAATATTTTTTAGATTGTAATTATCATTATTATGATATGAAAAATAAATATTTTTTAATGTTATATTGTGATTAAAATCTAAAGAATTATTTTCAATATTAAGAATTTCATCTTCGCTATTTTTAGACTGCTCAATTTCCTGATGAACAAGATCTACAGATGATGATGAATATTTTAATTTCTGAAAACTTGATATGATTTTAGTAATAGAAGGGATAATTCTGATAGAAGCCACAAAAAATAATCCAATAACACTCAATTCATTAGAGTCTGAATTTAATGATTGATTGAAAAAATAAAGCTTCATTAGATAAATTGTAATTATTAATATCAAACAAAACTCTATAGTTAGCCTTGGTATTTGTGAAAATGTTACAGCAATTACATTAACCTTTTGAAGTTTTAACGAAACTGATTGAAAAATTTTTTCAAAAAAAGGTTCTTTCTTATTAATTTTAATAGTTTTTATTCCTTTAAAAATTTGATTTAAACTTTTTAAATAATGGAATGTCAATCTTTGTCTATTTTTTCCTAACTTTAAAATATAGTTTTTAACTAACAAATAATAAACTAAAACTATGATAAAAAAAATAGTCATAGTTGAAAAAAATATTTTTAAATTGATGGTAATAAGTATTGTAGCGACACCTATTAAAATTAAAAATTCAACTAATAAAGTAATAAATGATAATATCGTTTGATCTGTCATTTGAGATACTTCCTTATCAATATTTCTAAGAAGTACCGCTGAATTATTTTGTACAAAAAATGAATATTTTTTTTTTAAATATTTATTCAAAAGTTTAACTGAAATTTTATTCCGCAATAGAAATATAAACTTATTTTAAAAATAATAAAAAAAAATAAAAAAAATTATTTTAAATGTATAAATTACAAATAAAAATAAAGTTATAAAAAATAAGTAATTATCCTTTGAAATAAAGGAAAAAATTTTCAAATAAGGTAAAGAAAAATCAATAATATATTTATTTTCTAGGACATATGATAAGATTATAAATATCATGGATAAACCACCCATTTCAATAAATGTCGACAGTAAACTTAATAATACTAACAAATACAATTTTTTTTTATCTACCTGATCTAGTAGACTCAATATCTTCCAAATCATTAATATAATTTATTTTTAACCAAATGATTTGCAATCATTACATCAAGATTACTATGAATATCTATTGAGAAAGGTATTTCATATCCAACTATTTTATTGCCCATAAAAGACCACGCTATCTTATTTTTTTTATTTTTAATAAACTTTGTTCTTATTACCCAAAAATTGTGGGCTAAAAAAAAATTACTTTCTAATTCTTGCCTATTTGTTGAAATTTTTTTTTTTAATTTAAAAAATGAGGTTAAATAACCATTTTTCTTTTTTACTGCTCTTAAAGGATGATGGTCATTATTTTTTAAAACTGGAACTACTGCAGATATTTTTTTATTTCTGTTTATAATTTTAATACAGTCATCTATCCATTTAGACTTTATTATTGGGGCATTTGCTAATAAGACAACTAAAATATCTACTTTAATTTTTTTTGTATCTAAAACTCCTAGAGCATGATTCAAAACTTCAATATGTTTAGAATTAGGCCTACTAAATTTTTTAGGCCTTTTGATTTTTTTCATTCCATATTTATTTGATAATTTTAGAATTTTGTCATCATCACTTGATGCAAAATGATGATTAATACTATTTATTTTTTTTACTTCTCTACATGGATAATACAAACAAGGAAATCCATCAATTTTAATAATATTTTTATCTTTAAGCTTACTTCCTCCTCGTCCTGTCAACAATGAAACTACATTTATTTTTTTCATAATTTTTTAATTATATATTTAGCTTCCTTATAGTAAATTATATCATAATAAAACAGCAATTTTAAATCATAAAAAAAATTAAATTTTTATATCAATATGCTCTGAAAATTTTTTAGAATTATCTGAAATAAATCTATAGTTTTTACTTTTAATGAATTTCAAGACATTTCTTTCTATATTTGAATTAACTTTTTTATTAATAATTTTACTCCAAATCTCTATTATATCTTCAAAATCAATTCTTTTTGTTCTTAAATCTTCATTTATATTAAATATGTATTTTGCATTGTAGAAAAATGAATAATCTAAAAAAAATCTTAAAAAAAAGAAATCAAAAATTTCTTTTTTTTTAAATTTAAATTTTTTTATATAAAACTTTAAATTTTTAATTACGTGTAGGTAATTTTTTTTATTATCAATATTGTAGTTAAAATTATAACCACAATGAGGGCCACAAGTAGAGGCATTAATAACGGGTATATTAAATAGAGTGAATTCTCTCCCTACACTTCCATAAACTGTTAATACGGCATCGATTTTTTTTATTAAGTCAAAATTTTTTGTATCCTTATCTAAAAGAATTAGTCTAGGGTATCTTTTTAAAAATAAGTTAATAAAATCCAAGTTTTTTTCATAGTCTGATGGATGAAGTTTAATAAACCAGTTATAATTTAATTTATTTGATAATTTCCCAATAAAATTCAACCATTCATAAAAGTCTATAAAGCAATTTTTTACTCCATGATAATGTACTGCATCTGTAAAACAATGTGCTGAAATTAGAACATTTAATTTCTCATTAATAAAATTTTTTTTGTATTTATCTAAATTTATCCTCTTTTTTAAGAAATATTCTGTAATATTTTTTTCAATATTTTTTTGAAATTTATTTTTAATTGAGGGGTTTATTTTTTTTATTAATTTAGGGTAATTTTTAAAATCTAAAAAGTCTCTAGGATATTTTTTTGATAGCCTAAATGAAGAACTTAGGCTAACTCTATATGTCGGTATGTCTTTGTAAACAGCAATTTTTCCTATTAAACCCATAAGGTAAGATGAATGGCCTGAAAAAATTAGTGAAAAAATATGCTTTCATATGATATGAAATACAAATCTCAAGACTTAACAAATATAAATTTAGAAAAAAAATTAAATAATATGAAAATTTACTATTTAGATAAAAAAAAATTAATATGTAACGACAAAGATGAAATTTGTAATGTATTTAATAATGAAAAAAATAAATTTTATATTTTTGATGGATCACATTGGACTTTAGAAGGGGCAAAATATTATGGGGGGAAAATTAATTTTAATTTATTTGAAGTAAAATGAAAATTTATGATTATATAATTCATCTGCCTAATAAAATTTTTTATCCTTTGCAATTTAAAGATAAAAATATCCATCAAAATTTCCAAAAAAATGGTTACTATCATTTACACGATGATTTAGATAATATTAAATTTAGCAAATTTATTGAAAATAATATTGATGTTAAGAAAATAAATGAGCTAATAAATTTAAAAAAATGTGAAAATTTAAAAGCTTATTCTATAAATGTTACGAAAATATTAGATCAAAAGGTAAAAATTAAATTAAATAATTTTTTTAATAACTCTGATAAAATCAATTTGACTTCTTCAATGCTAGGTTTCAAGACAAAATTTAGAAATGCCTCAGTAATTATTAATTTTTTTAATGAAAATACAAAACAAAATGAAAGCGCAAAAATGTTTCATAGAGACTCCGATAGTCTTCAAGATCAAATTAAAATATTTATGTTGGCAAATAATATTTCAGAAAACTGTGGAATGTTTTATTTTATTCCAAATTGTTATTTAAATGAACATTATAAACTCCCATATGAAAAGGATAGAATAAATATGGAAGTTTCAGATAAGTGGAGAAATAAAGACTCAACCATAAATAAGTTTCTAAATCTTAAAAATAATAGTGATCAAATTAAAAAATTGAAAGGCGCGCAAGGAGAAATGTTATTTATAGATACTGGAAAAGTTTATCATAAAGGCGGGTATGTATCTGAAAAAAAAAATTATAGGATATTAATACAAGCAGTATATACACCTATTTTTAGTCTAAGTAACTGGAATAATTATAGCAGCAAAATTCTTAAATATATCCAATATAAATTAACCACATTAAGAATAATGCTTAGAAAAACTTTATAAATCAGTTTTTTAAAGCAGATCCTTTACCAGAGTTTTTTTTAAGATAAATTCCTCTAATCTCTGAATAGGAATTTGAAAGTTCACTTATAATCAATTTTGAATTATCAGTTGAACAATCGTCCACAATTATTATTTCTTTTTCTATTTCTTTAAAATTAAGAACTTTATCAACTATTATTTTTAATGTTTTTTCTTCATTATAAAGTCGTCATCTGTTTCAGTAAATGTTTTTTTATTAAATATTTTATCAATTTCACTATATTTAATTTTATCATTAATAAGGTTTTTTTTTACAAAAATCATTATTACCATTTTTAATATTTTGAATAAATTGTTTTGAATTATCTAAAATTAAACCTTTCCAGTTGTAAGCTTCAAGTAAAAATCGTGTGTTTGCCTCAGTATAATTTTCAACTCCAAATTCAACAAATGATTTATTTTTAATATCAATATTATTTACAATATGCTGTATTATTCCATCTTCCCCAAACTGTGAAAATATCTTAAATTCATAGTCACTGATGTTATCATAAACTTCATTTGAATTGATCTTACTTAAAACTTTACCCTGATTAATTAATATATTATTTTGCGTTTCTCTTAGATTTCTAATATTTAAAAAAGTTAATAATTTTCTTTTTATTATATCAATCATATTTAGCACCTAAGAGGTATCTAGCAATTTTTAAATCAAGTTTAGTGTGAATATCTATAGAATTTTTAATTTTCCATTATTTCAATAAACGACGAAAATTTACTATTATTATTTGCAGTGAATCTATATTGTTTAGAATTAATAAATTTTTTTACTTGATTTAAAATTTCTAAACGAGTTGAGTGATTAACTTTTGTTAACCAAATTTCAACAATATTTACTGGATCTATATTATTTATTCTTAGATACTCATTTATATTATTTATATAATCTGAATTGTATAAAAAAGAAAAATCTAAACTATATCTTAAATAAAAAAATTCAAAAATTTCTTTTTTTTTAATTTTAAAATTTTTTATATATTTTTCTAATTGTTCTGTAGCTTTTTGATAAGACTTTAGATTGTCAAAATGATAATTGAAATTGTATCCTGAATGGGGTCCACATTTTGAGGCATTTATAACTGGAATACCAAATAAAGGAAACTCTCTTCCAACTGATCCATACACAGTCAATACAATATCTATACTCTTTATTAGATCAATATTTTTAGTATTTTTTGGTAGGAGTTTTAAATTAGGATATTTATTTAAAAAATATTCCATCTTAGATTTATTATTATCATATTCAGAAGGATGTAATTTTATTAACCAATTATGACTAATTTTATTTGATAATTTACCTAAATAATCAATCCATTCGTAATAATCTTCAAAACAATTTTTAATTCCATGAACGTGAACAGCATCCGTAAAACAATGTGAAGAAACCAAAACGTTTAATCTATTCCCCTTTTTTATTTTTTTTTTGATTGGTTTAAATGACGTTTTATTTAAAAAGTATTTAGTTATTTTTTTTTCTGCATTTTTCATGTGAAATTTTTTGATCTTAGAATCAATTGAATTTATTATTTTAGGATATTCCATGAAATCATCAAAGCTTTTTGGTTTTTTTTTGGACAAACAAAAAGAAGAGCTAAGACTTACTCTGTAAGTTGGAATATTTCTATAAGTTGCGATTACACCAACTAGACCCATTAAGTAATTTGTGTGACTGATAATTACAGCTTTAATGAATTTAGGATTTAATTCATGAAACCAAAAATAAGTAAGTTTCAAACTATCTCTTAAATATTCTTTGAAATGATCTGAGGCAATGTTTATTGTTATTTTGTTATAACGTCTTAAGTAATTATCATATATATATTCTCCAATTGGAATATTTTTAAATTTTAATTTTATCAAATCATTTTTACTATTTATTTTGTTTGACAATTTATAGATGTATTTTTCATCATTTCTTTTAATTTTTTTTAG
>Ga0181607_10005097_pt1 | contig 11145 bp, 9 predicted proteins | sample 041ome_9_FD_132420 | JGI IMG/M metagenome (GOLD analysis project Ga0181607, IMG submission 132420) | Coastal salt marsh microbial communities from the Groves Creek Marsh, Skidaway Island, Georgia - 041413US metaG (megahit assembly) | ecosystem: Environmental > Aquatic > Marine > Intertidal zone...
TAAAGTCACTCTTGATTGGTCTGCATGAAGCAAATAGCTTTGTTGACATCCAGCAGCTGAACCAGCCTGTAAATCACTATCTTGGTCGCCTATCATGAATGATTGACTTAGGTCTATTTTCCATTTCTGGGATAGTGCTATAAGCATTCCTGGTGCAGGTTTTCGGCAAGTACACCAATTTGAATTCTCTTTTGTTTCTGGATAGTCTAGGTGGTGCGGACAATATGCGATATCTGTAATTCTACCCCCCTTTTTAGTAACTTCCTCTTGTAAATGCTGGTTAAATTTTAGCATATCAGTTTCGCTATAATATCCCCGTGCAATGCCTGATTGATTTGTTACAATAAACACGGGTATCTGATGTATGTGCAATAAAGCAAGCGCCTCAGCACTATCAGATAAAAAAGCAAAATCTGAGATTTTCCATGTGTAGCCTTTATCTACAATAAGGGTATTATCACGGTCAAAAAAGATGGCGCCGCTCATTTGTTTGAAACCTTTATCGGCTATTGTTGTTCTAGTCGTGCTAATGTATTACAGTTATTTTGATGCTTACTCAGAATGCGCTTTAACTATATATGCAGATTTGTAGATGCAAAATCCAGATTTTTCACTTTTTAATGATAATATGTTTGAAAAAACACGTGCTTTGATCACGGGCATATCTGCACCTGATGATCTGAGTGAAATTAATATGTCTATTGGCGAACCACAACTTCCACCGCCAGCCTTTGTTTCAGAATTATTATCTCTTCCTAATTGTAATTGGCATAGTTATCCAAAAGTAAAAGGTAATAAGAAGTTTTATGATGATGTAAGCTATTATTTGAATAATCGATTTTCAGATATTGGTAACTGGTTGCAACCGTTAGAAGATTATTTATTACCCGTACCAGGTACAAGAGAGCCATTGCATATGCTTGGTTATTGTACACGCAGCACTAAACCTAATCCACTAGCATTGGTAACTAACCCTTTTTATCATGCATGGCGTGCTGCTGGTCTTATTAATGGCGGTGAAGTTCAGTTGATGAATGCCAGTTTAGATAATGGCTTTTTACCTGATTTATCCTTAATTGATGAAGTAACTCTAGCCCGTACAACAATAATGTATTTATGCACCCCAACAAATCCGCAAGGCATAATAGCAAGTGAAGAATATTTGGCAGATGCAATAATTCTTGCCAGAAAGCACAATTTTTTGCTTGTGGTTGATGAATGCTATATTGATATATGGCGCCACAATATGCCAGTTAGTTCGCTAGAAGTTGCTCGAAAAATATCTGGGTCTAGTGAACATAAACTATCTAATCTAGCTGTGTTAAATAGTTTATCAAAACGCTCCAATGCAGCTGGGCTGAGAGCAGGTTTTTTATGTGCAGACCCAAAAGTTATTTCATCATATTCAAAAATTGCAGCAAATGGATTGGCATTAGTTCCAACGCCTTTGTTAAATGTTGCAGGGGAAATTTACCGAGATTTTGAACATAATAAATTGGTAAGATCCCATTACAATAATGCCTTTAAATTAGCTGAAAAATATCTTGATTGTGATATTCCTGAAGGTGGATTTTTCCTTTGGTTAAAAGTTGGGGATGATCTTAGATGTGCCCAGTTGTTATGGGAAAAAATGGCAATTAAAGTTATTCCAGGAAGTTATATGGCACTTGCCAGTAACGCTGAAAACCCAGCATCAGGTTATATTAGAATCGCTATGGTTCATTCACTTGATACAATAGAACAAGCGATGCAACGCTTGCAGATATTTTTTAATAATATCTGGCGGGAAAATAAAATAGATGACTGAACAGGCAAAAACTAGCGGTAAAGTTATGTCTGATAGATTGCGTATTTTTTTCTATCGGCGAATTAAAGAGCTAATTGGTATATCACTTGTTTTTTGTGCAATTTGCCTTTGTATTATTCTTCTGACTGCTTCTGCATTAGACCCTTCTTCTAATGTTGCTGCAGATGGAGAAATTAAAAATTGGTTTGGACCGTTTGGTGCTTTATTGTCAAATCAGTTAATTTCATGGTTTGGGTTTTTTGCGGTTTTATTTCCTGTATCTTTATTTATCTGGGGCATAAGAATATTTGCCCATCGTGGGGTTTCGTTGTGGATATGGAGGTTATGTCTTCTGCCGCTTTCCATTCAATTTTTATCGGCGGGTATTTACGGGTTAGGGTTTAATTTCAGAGGCATTGCATCTGTTGTTTTTGGTATGTTTTTGCCATTGATGGATTCGCGTATTGATTCACTCGGAATTGATAAAGAACGGGCATTAGCGCTCATTTTAGTTTTTATTGGCATAGTGCTGTATGTCTGGTCTACCGCTCTTGGCAAAAAAGAAGCTGTCTGGGTATATCGATTTGGTAAATTTATTGTCAGCCCACTTTTAAAACTATTTTCTGTTTTAAGGCGTTCTAAATCTGAAAAAATTATTGATTTACCCGCAATGGCAATAGCTAAGTCTTCTGAAAATACACCTAAGAAAACGACGTCAGCTAGCGCCCGCAAAACACCAACCTTAAGAACGAAAAAAGCTGCAAAAACAGCGGCTACTCGCAAAGGTGAGACACAGGTGGCATTTAATTTTGATGCCGAAGGTAACTTTCAATTGCCGCCTGCTTATTTATTAAAGCCGCCATCTAAAGTAAGTTCTGCGCCGGCTCAAGGTTTGCTAGAAGAAAATGCAGAACAACTCGAAACAGTGTTGTCTGACTTTAGAGTGCAAGGTGAGATAACAGATATTCGTCATGGCCCAGTTGTAACAAGATATGATCTCGAGCCTGCCCCAGGGATTAAGTCACAGAGGGTCATTGCGCTTGCAGATGATATTGCAAGGTCAATGTCTGCTCTTGCGGTTCGTGTGGCTGTTGTACCGGGGCAAAATGTCATCGGCATTGAATTACCGAATGATATTCGTCAAATAGTGTTGCTTCGAGATTTATTAGATTCGCAAGAATGGACAGACCAAAAAGCAAATTTGCCAGTTGCACTTGGAATGGATATTGCTGGCTCGCCAATAATAGTTGATCTTGCAAAAATGCCCCATTTGTTGGTGGCAGGAACAACTGGGTCTGGAAAGTCTGTTGGCATTAATGCCATGATATTATCTCTTTTATACAAGCACACACCTGATAGCTGTCGGTTAATTATGATAGATCCAAAAATGCTCGAATTATCTGTATATGATGGTATTCCGCATTTATTGACTCCAGTAGTAACAGATCCTGCAAAAGCAATTATGGCGCTTAAATGGGCAGTAAGAGAAATGGAAAGCCGATATCGCAATATGGCTAAAATTGGGGTTCGTAATATCACAAGCTATAATGAGCGATTGGCGCAAGCTCGCGCTAAAGGAGAGGTAATATCACGCAGGGTTCAAACAGGGTTTGATCAAGAAACAGGTAGGCCAGTATTTGAAGAAGATATGCTAGATCTGACGTCTCTTCCTTATATCGTTGTGGTAATTGATGAGGTAGCTGATCTTATGTTGGTTGCTGGCAAGGAAATTGAAGCAGCAGTGCAAAGACTGGCTCAAATGGCACGTGCTGCTGGCATTCATGTTATAATGGCAACCCAGCGCCCTTCTGTTGATGTGATTACAGGCACAATTAAAGCTAATTTTCCCACTCGTATTTCATTTCAAGTTACATCCAGAATAGATAGCCTAACCATCCTTGGAGAACAGGGTGCAGAGCAGCTATTAGGGAAAGGGGATATGCTATATATGGAAGGAGGAGGCAGAGTTACCAGAGTTCATGGACCATTTGTTGATGATGATGAAGTTGAACAGGTAGTTTCATTTTTGCGGCAGCAAGGGGAGCCAGAATATGATGAGAAAGTTACAGAAGAGATAACAGAGACACAGGTAACTGCTGGTGGGGGCTCGAATGCAACACAAACAGGAGAAGAAAGCTTATATGAACAAGCAGTAGCACTTGTTATAAGAGAGCAACGTGCCTCTACTAGCTTTGTTCAAAGGCATCTTCGCATTGGATATAATCGGGCTGCAACCTTAATTGAAGAAATGGAGGCAGCAGCAATCATAAGTAAGGCAAACCATGTCGGAAAAAGAGAGGTATTGGTCAGTAATGATGAATCCTAATTATCAGCGCATTAATTTATATATGAACCAAACTGCTCTAAAACAGATTTGTTTTGTTTTTCTATGTATGCTGATGTTACTGACGTTCCCGTTTAGTTATTCGAAAGCAAATACATCTAATTCAGATCTGATTTTGCAGGCTGAACAGGCGATTCAAAATATAACCACATTACAGGCAGAATTTATCCAGATATCATCTGATGGCAGTTATGCAATTGGCACGTTATATTTGCGAAGGCCATTTCAAATGAGATTGGAATATGATTCAGAAGATCCATTTAATCTGATTACAACGAGAAGATGGTTAATTGTCGATGAGCCAGGGGATAAACGAGTGTCTAATTATCCTATTTCTGAAACACCATTTGCGCCATTATTAAAAGATACTGTGTCTTTAACTGGAGCAGATTTCAAAACCTACAGCCGTATTTCTGATGGTCTGGCAGAAATAATCTTAGAAAAAGAAACAGGTGAAAGTGCTGGAAAATTGGTTTTACAATTTGAACCAAAGAGAATGCAGTTACGTGGCTGGATTCTAAGTGATACATTAGGAGTAGAAACCAAAGTAACCTTGCAAAATGAGATTTACGGTAAAAAACTAGCTAATAAATTATTTGGACCACCTATTTATTAAAATATCTGAGTTTAATTTTGCTATTAGGGTTTAATATAAAATAAAAACTAAGGCACAGTGATGAAGTGGAAAACACCCCTGCTATGAGACTTGCTACCTGGAATATTAATTCTGTTAGATTGCGTCTTCAATATGTTCTGCGTGTCTTAAAAGAATATGATTTGGACGTGTTATGTCTGCAAGAAACAAAGACACAAGACAGCAGTTTTCCGGCACAGGAAATTGCAGATGCAGGTTGGGCACATCAAGCTATCCGAGGTGAGAAATCATATAATGGAGTTGCTATTTTATCTCGCATACCAATTGATGGCACTGAATTTCAAGATTGGGTAGGAAAAGGGGACTGCCGGCATATATCAGCGTCAATAAATGGCTATCAGATACATAATATTTATCTTCCCGCAGGAGGGGACATTCCAGATAGAAATGAGAATGTTAAATTTGGTCACAAGTTAGATTTTGTAAGTGAAGTCACAGATTATTTTGCAAAAATTAAACCAGTTAAATCAGTTCTTGTTGGGGATTTAAATATTGCGCCTTTGGCAGAGGATGTATGGTCTACTAAACAGTTAAAAAATGTAGTTAGTCATACAGAAATAGAGCGTAAAAGTTTGATTAACATGCAAACAGCTGGCGGATGGATTGATTCGGTGCGCCGTTTTTTCGGACCAGACGAGATATTATATAGCTGGTGGTCTTACAGAGCCCGTGATTATCTGGCAAGCAATCGCGGAAGGCGACTTGATCATATATGGATAAGTTCAGATCTGGAGCCACAAATCGAAAAGGTGAAAATTCATGCTGAGACAAGAGGATGGGAAAAACCGTCAGATCATGTACCTATTTCACTTCAACTTAGCTAATTTTCGACGTGTTAGCCTGTTTCAAATAAATTAGATTAGAAGATAGAGTTAGTTATTTTTGCGATATGATAGATTTTATTAAAATGCATGGGTTAGGAAATGATTTTGTTCTGCTGGACGGCAGAAAAACCCATATGCACCTCACTCCTACCCAAATACGTTTGATAGCAGACAGGCATTTAGGTGTTGGATGCGATCAGATAATGATTATGCATCCAGCAAGAACATCAGCAGATATTTATCTTCAAATGTTAAATGCGGATGGAAGCGAGGCAGGGGCGTGTGGTAATGGCACCAGATGCGTTGCTTCTGTGCTTCTGTCAGAACTTGGAAAAGACACGGTTTTTATTGAAACTATTTCTGGTGTTCTTAGTGCATGGCGTCATCAGGATATGATTTCTGTAAATATGGGCGCTGCCCGATTTCTGCCAGAAGATATTCCCTTTTTAAATTCTGAACTAGAACAAGAAGATTTGATATATGTTCCCTTCCAGCAGATAACTCCAGAAACAGCAACGCTTGTTTCAATGGGTAATCCACATACGGTATTTTTTGTATCAGACGTTGAGGCAGTAGAACTCGAAAAAATAGGACCTATGATTGAACACCACTCTTATTTTCCAGAAAGAACAAATGTTGAATTTGTGCAACTGATCTCCCCCACTAATTCCCCCACTAAATTTCAGGTCAATGCCTGTGTAAAACTTCGCATGCGCGTGTGGGAAGAGGCGCTGGTGTTACAAGGGCATGTGGTTCTGGTGCGTGTGCAGCTGCGGTGGCCGCGATAAGACGTGGGCTGATTGAGCGCAGAGCAGAAATAATTTTGGATGGCGGTAGCTTATGGATAGACGTTAAAACAGATGATGCTGAAACCTTAGGGGTGCAACATTCAGGAAAAAATAATGTGATAATGACAGGACTTGTTTCACATAGTTTTTCTGGGCAGATTACGCACGCATTCTTACAGTCAAGCGAGGTATGAATTTATGACCTCGAATCGCCCAACGATCTCAACATTTGGCTGTAGACTGAATATTTGGGAGTCAGAATTAATACGTCAATATGCAACGGATGCATCCTTGAATAATACGGTAATATTTAATACTTGTGCTGTTACTTCAGAGGCAGAAAAACAAGCAAGACAAGCCATTCGAAAAACCAAAAGAGAGCAGCCTGAAAAACAAATTATTGTAACTGGATGTGCAGCGCAGATTAATCCAGAAAAATGGCTCCAGATGACAGAAGTAGACCATGTAATTGGCAATCATGAAAAGCTACTTGAAGATAGCTGGCAACGCCTTAAAAATACAGAATTATTACCTATGGAAGTTAGCGACATCTCCGAAATTAGAGAAACCGCGGCTCATATGATTGATAGTTTTGAGGAACATACGCGGGGATTTTTGCAAATTCAGCAAGGGTGCAATCACCGTTGTAGCTTTTGTATTATACCATACGGGCGTGGTCAGTCTCGTTCTGTTGCCGCAGGACAGGTTGTTGAAAGTGTGCGAACATTATGTGCTAATGGGACAAAAGAAGTTGTTCTTTCAGGGATTGACCTCACTAGTTGGGGACAAGATTTGCCAGGTAGTCCAAAATTAGGGTGGTTAGTATTACAAGTCCTAAAAGAAGTGCCAGAATTACCTAGATTACGTTTATCTTCAATTGATCCTGCTGAGTTTGATCATTTTTTAATGACAGCTTTTGAAACAGAACCACGATTAATGCCTCATGTGCATTTATCAGTTCAACATGGTGATGATATTATCTTGAAAAGAATGAAAAGGCGGCATCTAGCTCGTGATGTAGTTAGATTAAGTAAGGAGTTACGCAAAAGACGCCCAGATATTCTTTTGGGAGCGGATTTGATAGCAGGATTCCCAACAGAAACGGAACAAGCACATAAAGCAACACTTGCACTGATTGAACAGGCAGAATTATCACATTTACATGTGTTTAGCTATTCTGATAGAGAGGGCACACCTGCCGTAAAAATGCCAAAAACAGATCATGCAGATATTCGTCGAAGGGCAAGTGAGCTAAGAGACGCTGGCAGAAAACAATATCAAAAAGTGGTTCTCTGTCATGTAAATAAGCCAGATGAAATTTTACTTGAAAAGTCAAACCAAGGTTACTTACGAAATTTTATACGTGTTAATGTGTCTCATGATGAATTATTACCCTCAGGACATATACATAAAGTTAAAATCACACATACTGACCTAAATTCTAAAAACACCCCTTCAGTTATAGCGGAGCTAGTTGAATGAGCTGGTTAAGACAACTCACACAGGGTTTAAAAAAATCATCTGCATCTGCAACTAGTCACCTGACAGGTATTTTTACGGGTCAGAAAATAAATGCAGATACTATGGAATCTCTTGAAGAGGCGCTTATATCAGCTGATTTGGGTGTTGCTGCATCTAGTAAAATAGTGCAGTCCCTTGCGAAAAAATATGATGGTAAATCAGGAGACCAAGACGCACTTTTAGAATCTCTATCAGAAGCTATTGAGCAGATATTAACACCATATCAAAAAATACTATCTGTTTCGGATAACAACCATCCCCATATTATGTTGCTGGTTGGCGTCAATGGCTCTGGTAAAACAACCACCGCAGGAAAATTAGCGCAACGTTTTTCTAAGCAGGGAAAAAAAGTCGTTTTAGTGGCAGCTGATACATTTCGTGCAGCTGCGATTGAGCAATTAAAAGGGTGGGCGCAAAGAACCTCTGTTGATCTTATCTCAGCAGATAGAGGAGCTGACCCAGCAGCTCTTGTATATCAGGCAATAGAAAAAGCTAAAATACAGCAAGCAGATTTGGTGCTAATTGATACAGCAGGCAGATTGCAAAACCGGGTTGAACTTATGGACGAGCTTGCAAAAATAGTTAGGGTGATTAAAAAACTAGAACCAGACGCGCCGCATGACAGTCTTATCGTATTGGATGGAACTGTTGGACAGAATGCTATCTCACAACTAAAAGCTTTTCAGCAAGTATCCCCTATTTCTGGCTTGATTATGACCAAATTAGACGGCTCTGCACGAGGGGGTGCGCTGGTTGCTTTAGCAGAAGAATTTCAATTGCCAATTCATTTAATTGGCGTAGGCGAAACAGCAGAAGATTTACAGGATTTTAATGCAAGCGCTTATGCCCGTATATTGCTTGGTTTGCCACCTAAAAATAGGGAATGAAAATATAGGTAATCAGTTGGGTAAATCAAATACGCCCGCTCAGCTTGTAAGCTAAAAGACCAAGCCATTCATGAAAAACCACTCTTAGATGCGAAATATTTTCTTCAGGGGAGAAAAGCCATTTTTCTTGTGTAAAAGGTGTTTGATAATCAACAGAATAAAAGGATAAATTTGAAAAGCCCAATTTCTCAAATATTTTTTTGGTCCTAAACATATGGCTTGCAGAAGTAATTAGTATCATAGGGTCTGATATATCAAGATTGGGCATTTTAGAGATATTAACCGCATTTTGATAAGTATTTCTGCTTTCATACTCAAAAAATACATTATCCAAAGGATGTTGCAATGAGGTGATAATCATTTTACTTATGAAAGCTTCACTCCATCCTGTCTTATTTAGTTTTCCAGAATAACCAGAAATTATAAGTTTTTTATCAGGCCAAGCTTTATGCTTGGCAAGACCAATGATAATACGTTCAGCACTGCTTCCAACAGATATCTGGTTACGCTCTTGTGCAACCAAACTGTTATTTGTAAACCCGCCAAGAATAATAATTGCGCGTGCGTCGCTAATTTGATTGTCCGTCGCTGGAGGTGTTGCGTTTTCCAATTGTCGTAAAGCAATAGAACCAAAAGGCAAGAAAATATAGCTACAAGCAACTACCAACGCGAAATAGCAAGAAATCGTAAAAAATCTTCGACCGAAAAATAAACTGCACATAAGACCAGTAAATAAAATAAGAAAGGGATGAAGGAGAGGCTCACTTATAATACCAATTGTTTTTGATAGAAAATAAAACATTACTTTCGAATTGAACCCATTATCTCTTAATTCTATAATCACCTTCCAAGGCAGGCTTGACATTATTGCGTGAAAAGCGCAATAGAGTAATAAATTTCGGCCATTTATAAATGCCAGACCTTAACGGGTTCCATCCGTCCTTGAAGTTTTCGAGCACGGGTGCCATTTTTGTATGCGCATTTTAATAATTTCTGATTGGCATAAAAATCAGGTGTTCTATTGGTCGAATCAGGAGATTAAATGTTTGATTCGCTAAAAGATAAATTACAGTCTGTATTTACAGGTCTTGGTAAAAGAGGGGCACTAAGTGATTCGGATGTAGATGCTGCATTACGTGAAGTAAGGCTAGCACTATTAGATGCAGATGTTGCTGTTCCTGTTGTTAAACAATTTATGGATTCTATCCGTGAGAAAGCTGTTGGTGCGGCAGTTTTAAAATCTGTTCGTCCTGACCAACAAGTAATAAAAATTGTAAATGATGGATTAACAGAAATTTTGTGAGGTGATGCAACCCCTTTAATGGTAGATGTCACCCCGCCAGCTGTTATCTTGATGGCAGGTCTTCAAGGATCTGGAAAAACAACAACCGCTGGTAAATTAGCACAATTTTTAAAAACCAAACATCGCAAAAAAGTTATGCTTGCCTCTCTGGATATGACACGCCCTGCTGCGCGTGAACAACTTCGAATGCTTGGCGAACAAGCAGAAGTTGGGGTGTTACCAGAGGACGATAAACAAACACCAACCCAATTAGCCAAAAGAGCTCTGCAGTCGGCTCAGCTACAAGGGTATGATGTATTGATTTTGGATACTGCAGGACGTCAGTCAATTGATGATGGGCTTATGTCAGAACTATCTGAAATTAAGGCATTATCTAAGCCATCTGAAACATTGTTGGTAGCAGATGCACTCACAGGTCAAGACGCGGTAAACACGGCAACTGCTTTTCAGTCAAGAATAGGTATTACAGGAATTATTCTAACAAGACTTGATGGCGATGCTCGTGGCGGTGCTGCTTTGTCGATGCGTCACATTACGGGCTGCCCAATAAAATTTGCAGGTGTTGGTGAAAAGTTAGATGCATTAGAAGCGTTTGACCCAGCGCGGATGGCGGGTCGTATTCTTGATATGGGTGATGTGGTTGCCCTTGTTGAAAAAGCTGCAGAAGCCATCGAAGAAGAAGAAGCTATGCGAATGGCTCAGCGGATGGCAAAAGGAAAATTTGATTTAAATGATTTTTTAACCCAATTAAGGCAGCTTAAAAAAATGGGTGGTCTTGGTGGATTGCTTGGTATGTTGCCTGGAGTAGGAAAATTAAATAAGCAGCTAGCCGCCGCTGGTGTTGATGATTCTATGATAAAAAGACAAGAAGCCATTATCTTGTCTATGACAAAAAAAGAGCGCGTATCTGTTGCATTGCTAAATGCATCTAGACGAAAGCGAATAGCTGCAGGCTCTGGCACCAGTGTGCAAGAAGTTAATCGTGTCGTAAAACAATATCAGGATATGGCACGAATGATGAAAAAGATGGGAAATAA
>Ga0181607_10005099_pt1 | contig 11141 bp, 9 predicted proteins | sample 041ome_9_FD_132420 | JGI IMG/M metagenome (GOLD analysis project Ga0181607, IMG submission 132420) | Coastal salt marsh microbial communities from the Groves Creek Marsh, Skidaway Island, Georgia - 041413US metaG (megahit assembly) | ecosystem: Environmental > Aquatic > Marine > Intertidal zone...
CGTTCCTCTCGCGTGCTGACATCTTTCTTCTCTCTCTATCTTCTTCTTGTGTTCACAGACCACTGCTAAAATAAAAAATGGTGAACCAAGCGTACATCGATAAGAGAAAGTATGGCGAACGCGTCTACGATTTGCTCGACAACTACGACTCCGCGTTGCTCGTGCACTGCGATAACGTCGGCTCCAAGCAATTCATGGACATTCGTACTGCGTTGAGACCGAACTCGGTCGTTTTGATGGGTAAGAACACGCTCATGAGAAAGATCATCGGCAACTATTGCACGGAAAAGGGCAACAACGATTGGATGGTGTTGCACGATAATTTGATCGGCAACGTTGGCGTCATCTTCACGAAAGACGACGTGAAGGACGTCAAGACGAAGGTCTCCGAGTTCGTCGTTCCGGCTCCCGCGAAGGTTGGCTCCACCGCGACGTGCGACGTCACCATCCCGGCGGGCGTCACCCCGTTGGAGCCGTCCCAAACCGGTTTCTTCCAGCTGTTGAACATCGCGACGAAGATCAACAAAGGGGCGATCGAAATTTTGTCCGACGTCACCGTCGTTACGAAAGGCGAACGCGTCGGTTCCTCCGCGGCTGCTTTGTTGGGTAAGATGAAAATCACGCCGTTTGAATACGGTTTGGTTGTCAAGTACATCTACGACAAGGGCGCCTTGTACCCGGCGGCGGTTTTGGACATCACCGACGAACAGTTGGCGTCCAAGTTTGCCGCTGGCGTATCCAATATCGCCTCTATCTCTTTGGCGACGAAGTACCCGACTTTGGCGGCGGTGCCGCACTACATCGTCAACTCGTACAAGAACGTGTTGGCCATCTCCATTGGTACCGATTACACCTTCGAGTTGGCGCAAAAAGTCAAGGACTATTTGGCCAACCCGAGCGCGTTCCAAAGCTCTGGCGGTGGCGGCGGTGGTGGCGGCGGCGATGCCGCACCGGCCGCTGCTGCTGCTGCCCCGGTCGTCGAAGAAGAGGAAGAAGATATGGGCTTCGACTTGTTCGATTAAAAGAAACGTTGACCTTCTCCGACGAAGATCTGTTTGGTTTGCTGCGCACGAGACGAGTACATCACATCATAGCGTATTAATCTAGTATCAATCTTTAATATAAATACTTTAGTATTATTGAATTTAGAGAGAAGGAGGAGAAATATAGCTCCTATCGCTTCCAGCGCTTCCTTTTTTTTATTTTTTACGTACTTTTTCACTGCGGAACGAAGTCGTTGGGAATATGGCAGATCTTCTCTAAAAAAACGATCTAGGCGCGAGACCGTTTCCTCACACACAACTTCAGTTTGTTCAAACACGAATCGCAACGCGTGAGAAAGGCAGACATTTATTAAAGAAATGGAAGAAACCGATATATCTATCCCAGTTTCCACGGGGACGACCATCCTCGCCTGCGCCTATCGAAACGGTGTCGTGTTAGCCGCTGATTCCCGAACGTCCACGGGCGTGTACGTTGCCAACAGAGCGAGCGATAAAATCACCCAAATATGCGACAACGTGTGGATGTGCCGTTCTGGATCCGCCGCGGACACGCAAAATGTCGCCGCGTACGTGAGAAGAATGGTCGAAGAGCACGCCATGGAAAGGAATGGTGGTGGTCTCGATGCAGAGTCGATGATGGTGGACGTTCGTTTGGTGGCAAAACTGACGCAGAAAATAGCGTACGAGAACAAGGAAAGGTTACAAGCTGGGATGATCATCGCCGGTTGGGATCGAGTCCGAGGCCCACAAGTGTATGGGATACCACTCGGTGGCTCCATGTTAGAAGCGCCGTTTAGCGTCAGTGGGTCTGGTTCGGCGTATATTTACGGGTACTTAGACAACACGTATAAAGAGAACATGGAAAGAGAGGAGTGCGAGAAGTGGATGACGGAGGCTATTTCGCTGGCAATTGCGAGAGATGCGAGTTCTGGAGGGGTTATTAGATTGGTCACGATACACGAGAACGGATGCGAGAAGCAGTGCGTGTTGCCAAAAGATCACAAGGTGTGCGATGGGGAGTTCAAGCAAGTAGATGCCGTACCGACAGCGATGATTTAAAACCGACGGCGATTTAAAAAAATGAGGAGTAGGAGTAGATACCTAGTATTTCATATTTGGTTTTGTAGTAAGAGAAGTATATTATTAGAACAGCGCTTTAATACACGCGTTTCATCGGAGGGATGACATCCATTTCTTTATCTAAGGTGTAGTGATGTACCGGTCGATAGTCAATTTTCACGCTGTTGTCTCTTTCGTCGATGTACCCAAGCGTATGTTTCATCCATGCATCGTCCAATCTATCCGGGAAATCCTCTCTGGCGTGTGCACCTCTCGATTCTTTCCTTTGCTCTGCACCGTGCATGGTAATTCTCGCGTTCGGCATCAAGTTATGCAACTCCAACGCTTCGACTAAATCCGTGTTCCAAACTAAACTCTTATCCGTGACGTGTAAACTTTCCATCTCTTTCGCGACTTGGTCAATCTTCACGCACCCTTCAGCTAACGTCTCTTGCGTTCTAAACACTGCCGCGTCGTCCTGCATGACGCGCTGCATGCGTTTTCGTAACTCACTGGTCGATTTATTGTTTTGAGCGCCTTTATCGTTGTACCGAATGTCGTTTAATCGTTTCACGCTATGCTCGCCATTCAGTTCGTTCTTCAGAGGTTTATGTTTTTGTCCGGGTTTCAAACCAGATTCTTTAACCGTGTTCGCGCAAGCTCGGCCAAAGACGACAATATCTAACAAGGAGTTTGCACCTAGTCGATTGGCGCCGTGAACAGAAGCGCACGCGGCTTCCCCGGCCGCTAATAAACCTGGGACGACTCGATCTGGGTCGCTTCCGTCCTTGGCCGGTGCGACGACTTCGCCTTTATAATTAGTCGGGATACCTCCCATGTTATAATGTACAGTTGGAATGACGGGAATCGGCTCTTTGGTCACGTCTACGCCGGCAAAAATGGCTGCGGTTTCAGAAATACCAGGCAATCGTTCCGCTAACAATTCTGGCGGTAAATGGTTCAAGTGCAAGTAAATGTGATCCTTTTCTTTCCCGACTCCTCGTCCTTCTCTGATTTCCATCGTCATCGATCTCGAGACAACATCTCTGGACGCTAAATCCTTCGCCGATGGCGCGTATCGTTCCATGAATCTTTCACCTTCACTGTTCCTTAAAATACCACCTTCACCTCTGGAACCTTCGGTGATTAAACATCCAGCGCCATAGATACCCGTCGGGTGAAACTGAACAAACTCTAAATCTTGCAACGGCAACCCAGCTCTGACAGCCATGGCGTTCCCGTCTCCCGTGCACGTGTGCGCGCTCGTCGCAGAAAAATAGGCTCGTCCGTAACCACCGGTCGCTAAAATCGTCTTGTGCGACCTAAACCTGTGTAGAGTACCATCTTCCAAACACATCGCCAAAACGCCTACGCACGCGCCCTGTTCGTCCATTATCAAATCAAGCGCGAAATATTCTACGAAAAATTGCGTTTCGTGTCTCAACGCTTGCCCATACAATGTGTGCAACATCGCGTGTCCAGTTCTATCTGCTGCGCACGCGCATCTGTACGCCTGACCGCCTTTCCCGTAGTCCAAACTTTGGCCTCCAAAAGCTCTTTGGTAAATCTTCCCTTCCTCGGTCCTCGAAAACGGCAATCCATATCGTTCCAACTCTCTCACCGCTTCCGGCGCCTCTCTACACATGTACTGAATTGCGTCTTGATCTCCCAACCAATCCGCACCTTTCACGGTATCATACGCGTGCCAGCGCCAATCGTCTTCGGACATGTTCCCCAACGCGGCGTTGATGCCGCCTTGCGCCGCTACCGTGTGCGATCTAGTCGGAAAGAGTTTCGTAATGCACGCGGTTTTGTACCCGTGTTCGGACAAGCCAATGGCGGCACGTAAACCAGCACCACCGGCGCCGACGACCACGGCGTCGTACTCGTGGTCGATGATTTCGTAATCTTTTCCGAAACCGTTATTCGATGAAAAAGCTCTTGTTCCTCGCTTTTGTTTAGAGGAGGAAGTAGTTGGAACGCTATTCGCAGCGTTTAATCTTCTCCTTCCGGTTGTTGGTGTTGGTGTTGATGGTGTTCCTGTAGCCGCCGCCGCCGCCGCCGTCGTCGTCGTCGTCGTCGCGATCCTTCTTCTGCCGGCAAATGTAGTAAAGTTAGTGTTGTTGTTGGTACTATTGCCAACGCTACTCGTTGCGCTCGTCACGCCAGCGCGTAAAATTTTCGCAGCACTCGCAGTCCCGATCGTTCTCACGTCATTGGACAAGATTCCTCTCGATGATGACGACGACGACGACGACGACAACAACGACAACGACACTCCTCGCGCGATCTTGCTACCCGATCGTCTCATCTTTCCACGCTCTCAAAACAACAAGATGAATGCGTTTTATTATGATGTTATTATATTCTTGACAAGTTGCTCCACCTCTTTGAAGTGAAGTTGAAGTTGAAGTGTTTGGACGTGAAAAACCGCTTTTGGGGAGGGTGGTGGGGGGGGTGACTCGTACTTTTTTGTTTTTTTTCGACGACGGCGATGAGAAGACGCAACGGCAGGCGACAGACAGGCGACACTTTTATTACTTTTTCGTTGATTTCTCTCCCCCGTTACGTATTCGTTCTCGAGAGGAGACCCGCGAAGAGAAGGAGGTCTGCGCAATCACTCATCGAGCAGAAACAAAAAGAACTGCGCGTTCTTTGCGTTTACGCGCGGGCGCTCGATAGTTTTTTACTCGCGCGCGTGCACACACACACAGTCACAGCGTTTCGATAAGGAAGAGAATCTCAACAAGTTTGTTTGTTTTGGTGTGGCGGCGACTCGCTGCTCGTTTTAGAAGTTGGGAAAGAAAGAGAGAGAAAAAGAAAAGATGGTCCCGCACAACCAAGGAGCGAAGGAGTTCGAGGGATACTCGAAGATATGGCACGAAGCCGCGAAGAGTTTAGCGAAAGAGATGGTCGGAAGTAGTTCTTCTCATAATAATAAAGGTGGTGTCAACGTTGAGAGTTCGTCTAAAAAGAAATCGAAGAAGACGAGCACGAAAGAGGAACGAGAACGGGACGAGCAGGAAGAAGAAGAAAATTTTTCGAAACTTCTCGAGGAGAAGGAACGTATCGCGAAAGAAGCCATCAGAGAGAGAGAAAAACAGCACGAGAAATTAACCGCGAGGAAAACTGGAGGCGGCTTTCAGAATTTAGTTCGAACTACTGGAACTGCGTCTGATAAGATCGCGAGCAATACGATCGCAGTGCAAGACGACGCCACGGCCAACCTGAAACAGTTGGAGAGTTTATTGGAACTGTGCGAGAAAGCGAGACTGAAAGGAGGGAAGAGAGGCGCCGCGCAAGCCATTCAAGCACTCGAGGAGCTTTTTAAATCGGCACTGTTACCTTCGGATAGAAAATTGAAGTATTTTGCGGACCAAAATTTAAAAGACAGCGATAAGTTTCCTCATGAACGCAAACGGTTGATGTATTGGTACGTGGAGGATTACATCAAACGATGTTACCATCGGTTCGTGCAATCGTTAGAGGCGCTGTCGAAAGATCCTTTGGTTATTTTAAAAGAGAAATCTATGAAGTGTGCGTTTGGTTTATTAGTCAATAAACCGGAAGCGGAGTTACAGTTGTTGAGATTATTGACAAACAAATTGGGCGATCCGCAAAGAAAGATGGCCTCGAATGCGAGCCATCTTTTGTTGGAGGTTACGGTAAAACACCCGATGATGAAATCGATTGTCGCGAGAGAAGTGGAGCAGTTCATGTTTCGACGAGGCGTCAGTTTAAAAGCGCAATATTATGGCGCCGTTTTATTGAACCAAATGCCGCTGTCGCACAAAGGCGATGGGCCAAAACTAGCCAAACAGTTGGTCGAGACGTATTTCAGTTTATTTCAGTTTTTGTACGACAAGTCGAGGTATACCATCGAGAACAACGATAACGACAGAGATAGTAAAGATAATATCACAATCAATGACAGCAAGAGTCCCGCGAACGGTGGAAAGAAGAAGAGGTTTCATCCGAAAGGCGGACGAGGAGGAGGAGGTCGAGGCCGAGGCCGAGGCCGAGGTAAAAAACACGCTGCGACTCCAACAACTTTGAGCTCTGCGAACGAACAAATCGGTTCCGGTGTCGACGCTCGAGTCGTTTCTGCGCTTTTAACTGGTATCAACCGCGCGTTCCCGTACGTCGCTCAATCTGAAAGGGAAGCTATGGTTGAAAAAATCGCTCCGGCGCTTTTCACCACGGCGCACTCGCCGAATTTAGCCGCCTCGATTCAAGCATTGACGTTGATTTTTCAATTGCACTCGTCCAAGAAAAAATCATCGATTACGGATAGGTATTATCGAGCGCTTTACGAGGTGTGCAATCATCCGCAAGTGCCGAAAGCGGCGCACGCGGCGCCTTTTTTATCCCTTGTGTTTAAATCTCTGAAAGCTGATAACAATAATAACAAAACAACTAACGGAGACATGAAAAATCACAAGAAGAGACCACATGATGACAATGACGACGAAAAGGAAAATAAAAGTGACAGTAACGAACACATCGCGCGAACTTTAGCCATCGTGAAGCGTTTATTACAAGTTGCCGTGCACGCGCCAGCGACATTCGCTTGCGGCGCTTTAATGGCAACTTCTGAGTTCTTCCGCATCCGACCAGCCCATTGGAAGATGGTTGAAAAAGAAGAAGGGAAGAGTAAGGAACGTGCGACGAACGGGGTTTCGACGTTGCGAGGAGAAAACAGCGAGAGCGAGGGAGAAGTAGACGACGATGAGGAGGAGGAGGAGGAGGAAGGCAAAGACAACGTGGAAGGAAGCAATCAAGGTAGAACTTCAAACGCTTTGTCGTATGATCCGTACAAACGCGAACCACTCTACGCAAACGCACATCTCACGTGTCTGTGGGAACTCACCGCGTTAGCTTCGAACGTCCATCCTTCCGTAGCCGCGATGGCTAAAAGCTTGCTCAAGGGCGAAGAAGTTTCCTACGACGGCGATCCGTTGACGGAAATGACTTTAATGTCTTTCCTTGATAAATGGTTGATGAAGAAAAGTGGAAGTAAAATCGCCAAGAAGGCAAAGAGCAGCGTCTTTGATACGTCCGCGGCTATCGCGCAATCTTCGTTCCTTCCTGGCACTTTAGAGTTTGCAGCGATGGAAGAGAGCGAAGTTGACCCTTCGGACGTTTTCTTTCACAGATACTATTCTGTGAAACAGAGCGAAACGTTGGCAAAGTTGAAATTGAAGGAGAAAAAAGATGAAGACGAAGGAAGCGAGAGCGAGGAACAGGAAAGCGATAGCGACGAGGGTAAGAAAAAGAAGAGCGACTTTGGTCACAGCGAAAGTGAAGATGATTCAGATTCTGAAGAGGAAGATGATGATCATTCCGAGTCTGATTCTGAAGACGCTGGCGCTAGGAAAAAGATGATGAAAGATTTGGTGGCAGAGGACGAAGACGATGCCGAGGAAGACGACATAGTCACAAAAGCGGAAAACAAAGAAGAGAAAATTGACACGGATAAGTTCAATTACGACGCGCTTGCTGCCGCTTACGGTGAAAAACCCGGGTACTTGCTTTCAAGGAAGAAAAGAAAGTCGTCGCGAGATGAAGATGAAGAAGATGAAGGTTTCATCGAAGAAGAGAAGAGCGAGAGTGAAGACGACGAGGTCAATTACGAAGACAAATCTGACGACGAAAACGGAGAAGAATCCGACGACGATGAAGATGAACTAAAAGATATGCTCCTCGATGATGAGGATGACAAAGATGAATTTGGCGGCGATGATGATGTATTTGCCAGCGCTGAGGATTACGAGGAGAAGATTGAAAGCGATTTTGAGAAGAACGCTCCAGTAGATCCGACATTCTTTTCTTCCTCAGAGAAGAAGCAAAAGAAGCGAAGAAAAAGCAAGTAGTAGAACTGCGCAGTACTTGGTATGTAGCAGCAAATTAAACTTACCTGTATTAATATTATCGCATTAGAGTTCTTGTAAAATAGTACATGTCTCTTTCTGTAGCAGCAGTCTTCTACTTTCTTTCTCTCTCTCTCTCTCTCTCTCTCTCTCTCTCTCTCTTTTCTTTGTGTAATTTACAATACAGTCTCTCTTCTGTACAGTCTCTCAGATGGTTTCAAACTTTATCTCAAATCTCTTTCAACCGTGTGCACGAGCGGGAAATTCCCACCAAGCTTTCTCTTCTTTCTCTCTTCGACTCTTCTTTGTGTCGTTTCTTTTTCTTTTTCTTCATCCTCATCGTCCTCCTCTTCGTCTATTGGCGACACGACGGTACTGTTCTGCTTATTGGAAAGCTCGCGGCATATCATCTCTGCCGCAAATCGAGAAATTGAAAGCCTCGCCCTGCCTGGATTGCGACGCAACTTATCGCAGAGATACGCTTCTCCACCTCGCCAATCACCTTCGCCGTCTCTTTTTCCATGAATGAAAAAAGGTGATAACGTTTTATCGTCGTCGTCCTGGATGCCACTGAACGGAATTGTTGCACGTCTCGCATCCGATATTGGCACTTGATCATTATCGATCACTCTCACGAGCGTAGACCCAGGAGTGTTGCCTCGTCTTCTCTTCGCACACATTGTTGTCCCTATTATGTCATCCTCATCCGAATAGTAATGTGGGTCGTTAGCGCGATCATCATTTGCGTCGTCGTTCCCTACAAACTCAGGCGTAATCTCCTCTTCGTCCTCTTCTTCGCTTCCAACAATCGGATAAAATTTCCGGCTTTCCTCTCCTTCTTTCAATCCCCAATCTTGGACGCTCATAACCACTCTCTTCACTTTCTCCTCGTTCATTCTGTACTTCTTCTTCAACGCGGGCGCGTTCCCCGATGGACCAAACGCACAAGCGCCGATATTTTCCTCCTCCTCTCCTTCCTCAATAAAACCGCGATCGAAAATCAAATAGTCCATGATCGCTCTGCTATCAATCTCTTCCACTCGAGCGTTTCGATCGATCGTCAGAGGTACTTCCTGCACCTCCTTTCTTTCTTCTTCTCCTTCTTTTTGGCCAATCTCTTCGCGCAACGCAAGCACCTGATGATAAGTTACGATGAAGATACCGCGAACACGGAAAAAATGTCGTTAGTCTCTCATTCTAAAATACACGGGGGAAGAGAAAACACAAAAGCGCACCTTTGCGTCTTTGTGCTCGTCGATATCTAAACATATCGCGGCCCAGTCGCTTTCGCTGGTGTGCAAATCACCAGCGATTAATACCACCGCCAACGCGTTTGAGTTTAAATTCATTGGAAAGAAAGTCTCTTTCAACTCTTTCACTAAATCTCGTCTTTGTTTGTTGAGTTTCTCCGTGGCATTCGGATCCGTCCATGGCGTCAAACGTTTGACGAGAGTTTTCTTATAATTCGCAGAAGTCGTGGTAGATTGGACCACGGGGGGGTTCGCATCGTCGAAGGCGACCTTTAACGTCGCTCGAGGTGTTTTACGCGCGCTCATTCGATTCAGGATGATGATCGTCGTTTGAAGAATATTGAAGAAGAAAGGAAAGTTTTGTAACGAAACTACGGTGGGTTATTGTTCACGTAGACACACTTCTCGAACAAAAAACGAAACTACAAAAAACATCTACGATCAAACGCCACTAATGCCACCACCACCTCCTCCGCTATTATGATTTCTCCCCCACCCCATGTAATTAATCAAATTATCTATAAAATACACCGCCACCGTGAGGGGCAAAACTAACCCAATCGCCGTGCCGGCGACGAAGTCCCTCGCTCGAATAGTGCTCAAAGCTAAAATATAATTGATCGCCGGCGCGAGGAAAAACACCGACCTTAGGCCGACGACGGTTAATACCGGACGATCGTCCAAGTGACTCATCATTCTTTTAACGATCGAAAACTGCACGTCCGCCAGCGCCTGTCCTCCGACCCGTCTTACGACCAAGAAACTAATCGTACAACTCAGCGGTGCCATGAACAGCGCCAACAACCAGCCGTTGACATGTCCCCAGCACATGACTCCGGCCGTGACAAACACTAACCCGGGTAAATGCAACAACTCCGCCAACCCAAAACCGATGATGTAAATTACGATGCCCAAATATCCGGCTTTTTTAATCGCTTTGTGCACTTTTTGCGGATCGATGTCTGGTATGCCGTGGTGGGCGATGGAATTGACAATCAAAGTTATAGCAGAGACGACCAACGCGACGCAGGTCAACTGTATCATCGTCGAGCGCAACGCCGAACGCTTCGATGACGTTAGTGGTTTCTTTTTTGTCAATATACTCGTCGTCGTCGTCGTTGTTGTTGTTGGTTCTAAATCTGCGCTGACCTTCTTCGTTTTCATCGTTTCTCTCGCGTCGTGGTGGATTTTATTGATGCTACTTTTTTTATTGTTGCTCTCCTGTTGATTCGTGCTCGTGCTCGGCTGAGAGGAAGTTGAAGAAGAAGAAGTAACGTTGCTCCGGCCGAACCCAAACATTATGATGTGACGATGATGATGATGGTTGTGGTTGTGGTTGTGGTGGTTCGGAGTGGGGATGGTAAATGCGGTTAATATAAACTCGGCTCTTCGGCTGGGTCCGTCAAAGTCCGTTGGCTCGCCCAGTCGCGAGTCCCCCTCTTTTTTGTCCACAAAAAAAAACTCGCCAGGAAAACACAGAGAAGGGAGAACTCTACTACGCTCAAATCCGTTCCTGTCACCACGAAACGCCCTCGATATATATATATATTCATATTCATACACACGAAAACAAAAAATGGCGAAAGGCGCGACCAAAGCCGGCGCAGTCCTTGTTCGCCTCGTCTCCACGTTAGACACGGGTTTCTTTTACGTGAAGCGTAAAAACCCGAAGAAAATCCCTCACAAATTGGAGTTTAGAAAATACGACGCGAAAGCGAGGAAGCACTGTTTATTCGTGGAATCGAAACAGAAATGAGAGTCATCGCCGCGCCGACGAAAGCGGCGGCGGCGCGCGGGAACCACCACCCGAAAGCGAGGCAAAAGGCGACGCCTCCGGCAAATGTAAACGCGATAGACATATCAGCAAAAAGAAGAAGGGTGAAAGAAAGGAAAAAAAACTTCTGAAATGGGGTTCAAAAAAAGAGAGAGAGAGAGAGAGAGAGAGAGAGAGAGAGAGA
>Ga0181607_10005100_pt1 | contig 11140 bp, 10 predicted proteins | sample 041ome_9_FD_132420 | JGI IMG/M metagenome (GOLD analysis project Ga0181607, IMG submission 132420) | Coastal salt marsh microbial communities from the Groves Creek Marsh, Skidaway Island, Georgia - 041413US metaG (megahit assembly) | ecosystem: Environmental > Aquatic > Marine > Intertidal zone...
ATCTGCCCGATCTTGCCATCCGTTCCGGCAAATGGAAATTACTCTGTGAATATGACGGTTCAGATACTCTTTTATATGACCTCACCCAAGACCCGGCTGAAAAAAACAACCTCACCCTCCAGTGTCCAGATGTTACTAAACTGCTGACTCAAAAAATAATCGAATGGCACAAGTCTATGCCGGCGGACAACGGAGCCTTATTGGCATCGCAAAACTAATATGGCTTAGCGAATTTTCTGCTGAATTTATGGTCCAGAATCAGGCTTGTTTTTTTCTGCTTTCCTTAACTGAGTAACCATTTTTGTTACCTCTTTCTCCACCCGCTTTCGTTTCTCATTGTCGACAATAGCTTGTGCCCAAGTTAAGGCGTTCTCTGGGTCTTTTCGTGCAACCTCGCGAACGAAGGCAGTAATGGGCTCATCCATAAATTCCCCTGATGGAAACTCATTGAGCCATTCCGCGGTAGCCACAGGGTCTTGCTTGGCCCAAACACTTACCACTTTCTCCATGCTCTCCATCCGAGCCTGGCCTTCGGGCATAGAAGACACCCACTTCGAGGCGGCAACTGGGTTTTCTTTCGCCCAGGCTCTGGCTATATTTTCACTGGCTGTAATTTTAATCTCAGAATTTTCCATGTTGCCCACCCACTCCACAGCACGATCTATATCTTCTTTGGCAATTTTCTCAGCAACTTCCCCAAAAGCAAAATTCTGCACACTGCCCTCGGGTAGGTTATCTGCAAGATGCAAGGCGACGCCCTCACCCATTTGCCAAGCTTTCCCCATGACAATGGATGCGGCACGACCACGCACCCGCCCATAAGGTAGACTGGTCATCAAATCGGTGGCTTTAAATAAGTTAGCCTCCGTCAGGCCATGAATAATTCCGATAAAGTAGGGGTTATCTTCGCCTTCAAAATTTTCCTTAGCCCAACTAATCGCAGAGTCTGCATCCTTACGGGCCCAGGCATCCAGTACGGAATTCGCCCCCATCCTTTGCTCATGACTATCCAATCCCTGCACCCATTCCATGGCTGCTTGTGGGTCAACCTGCCCCCAACTAAAAGTAAGCATTCGTAACTCACTGAACCGGGTAGGCCCTTCGGGGAGATCTTCATAATGCTCACGGGCAATGGATATATTATTTTCTGTTGGTTTGCCTAAGAGTTCCGCAAAAGCCTGCAAGCGGGTAACAGGGTTTGCATCCCGGATTCGTTCAATAATCGAAGATTTCTTTGGACGCTTATTTGAGTTTTCTTCTCCAGTCGCCCCCGAAGTATTTACGACCGCCTGCTCCCTCTTCTTTGGCACAGCTTTTGTATCAACAGGCGTGATCTTTCCTGGATCAACTGCTTTTACTGCCTCCACCATAAGAGGAGCAGGTGGGTCATTGGGTGCAACTGCATTCATGCCGTGATTCATACCAAACCAGTAAGATAAAAGAGCACTTAAGACCCAAAATGCAGAGAGAAATAGTTTATTCATTTTCTTCCATATTTTTTGAAAGATTAAGTTTATTGCTCCAGGCATAAATTGCGAGCAACACCCAGGATACAACAAATAAAACGCCCCCCCAGGGGGTCACCTGGATCAAACTAATCGGTCCACCAAGCACCCAGGCATAAATACTCAAACAAAAAAGAATACAGGCGGTCATCATCACCCAACCGGAAACTGAAAGAAGCAAAGAATTCCCAGGCTTCGCACGAATAAAACCGAGCAAAAACAATGCAAGACCGTGAAACATTTGATAATCCACCGCATTTCCCCAGGCCTTTTCTTTTCGGGGAGTTTCCAAAAATATTTGCTCTAAACCATGGGCACCGTAAGCACTAAGAAGAATAGCTGTGGCTACACTCAATGCCCCGATAACCATGAAAATAAGTTCATTTTTAGCCTTCATCACGATCGAGCTTTTACTTTCAAGCATGAAAGCGGCAGGTAAGAAGACACTTCCTATTTCGCTGAAAAAGATCAGACCTCATCGCTCCCTGTTGTTCAGATTATAAATGGAGTCCAAACTTCGAAAGCACTTTGGTCATCACCACATATAGTACACCAGTCAGGGCAATCCCCGCTGACAAAGAAAGGGGAAAACTGATGCCTTTACGTAACATCCAGGGAAGCAATAAGAACATAGGCAGGGAGGGAAGCACATACCAAAAAGTCCCCTCCGCATGGGAAGCGATTTTGGAAAGCTCCACTTTTTCACCATACATCCAGATCATACCCAGCACAGAGACCAATGGAAGCGAAGCAACCAGGCTGGCTAGCAGGGGAAGCTTCTTCGAAAGCTCCGAAATTAGAACAATAATGCCTGCAGAGACCAATAGTTTAAAAATATACCAAATCATTTTTGTTAAGAGTTTGAAGAACTTTCTTCCTTCGCCAAGTGAATAGTCTGGGTGGGAAAGGCAAATTCAATACCCGCATCATTAAAGCGTTGCAGGATTTCCAGGTTCACCCGTTCACTAAATTCCATGTAATCCCAGTATGCAGGGGGATGATACCAATACATACATTTAAAATCGAGCGATGAAGCCGAAAAATCACTAAAATAGACTCGGGGTAGTAATTCACCCTTAGGGTCCAGTCCCTCATGATCTTTCAAAATGTCTTCCAGGATATCCTTCGCTTCCTTTACTTTTTCCGGTGAAGTGTCGTAGGTCACCCCGATGGTAAAAATTCGCCGGATAAAAGGCCTTTTGGCAATGTTGTGAATCGATTTGTTTGCCAACTCCCCATTGGGGATAGTGACCTGGTGCCCATCCAAGCGACGCAGCCTGGTCGAACGTAAACCCACTTCCTCAATCGTTCCATCGTGACCGTCATAATTAATCCGGTCACCCAGACCAAATGGCTTGTCGGAAAAAATAACCAAGGATCCAAAAAGATTTTTAATCGTATCCTGAGCGGCCAAAGCGAAAGCCAAACCACCGAGACCCAGTCCCGCAATGAGGGCACTGATGGGTTTATCACTAAGCGACTGAGCAATACTTACCACCGCAAATAGAACCACCGTGACCCGTAAACTCTTTCGCACAATCGGTACGAGCATATCATCAAACTTACTCTCCGTCTTCTCCGTCTGCCGGGTGAGCCAAGAACTGGGTACTTCCACTAGGTAATAGGCAAGCAAAGCCACCGCGACCACCAACAACACTTCCAAACCCGTGAAAATAACGGTTTCCCCCAAGCCCCCTGTCTCCCCAAGGTAAATGAAATAAACCCCAATTTTAATCCCTGCCCATATCCCAAGCAGTGGTAAAGATCTCCCGAGAGAAAGCAGGAAGACTTTTCGGGTGCTACCCTCCTTGGAGGAATCGGAAACTTTATGCGTCCAGGCTCTAAGGATGCGGGCAATGACCCAGACCACGAAAACACAGATAAAAAAAAGTAAGATTTGCCCCCAACTGTTTCCGGCAACCACTTGATGGTTCATCCAGTCAGGTAATTGATTCACAAGCGCCAAAGTATTCACATCCAAAATTTGTTAGTATTAAATAAAGTCTTAGTATACAACACCGTTCAAACAAAAGAAATCAATTTGCAAACGAACAGTCAAATGATCCGTGCCCAATTAATGGCATTCGCTCATAGGAGAGGACCCGGGAAAACTTTCTGTCCCTCCGAAATTGCCCGTCAGCTTGAACCCAAGAACTGGCGTGGTTTAATGAAAGCGATCCGATTTGTCGGTCAAGAACTGGTAAAAGATGATTTCTTGGTCTGCACCCAAAAAGGAAACCCCGTAAACCCTTTGAAGGCAACAGGACCAATACGCTTTGGTCTGTCTCCCACCTGCCTTAGAAATAATTATTTATGAGCCTACCCTCATCATCCCCTCCCCCATCCTCGAATAAGAAAATTCGCCGCGTGATCAGTTGCCTCCTTCAGCATAATCAGAAAATTCTCATTTTAAAAAGGTCAAAAAAAGTGGGTAGTTTCCAGGGCTACTGGTCCTGTGTCTCCGGATACTTGGAAAAAGGAGAAGACCCTAAGGAAACGGCGTATCGGGAAATCGGGGAAGAAACCAGTAAAGAATCTTCCACTATTTCTTGCATTCAATCAGCAGGACCTTTTTACAGCGAGGTACCCGAAGTAATATTTGAAAGCTATTGGTTTCTTTTTAAGTGCGAGGACCCAAAAGTTAAACTGGACTGGGAACATGACCATCATCTTTGGATATCCCCCCAGCAGGTAAAAAAATACCGAACAGTTCCCTGGTTTGAAACCATGATCAAAACCCTTGCACCGAATGATGCACAGGGTCGATCAAGCGAAGAAGAAGCTAGTCGGAATTAATAGATTCCGTGTTTACGGTCGGAGATTTAAGCAAGCGAAACAAGGGCGAGTCCGTTGTCAGAATTAAAGACATATCTTTCCCCAAGACCTCGCGATAGGTTTCCAAAGTCTTAAGGAAGGCATAAAATTCAACCGATTGTGGGTTTTGGTCATAGGCCTCCGCATAAATCGCAGAAGCCTTTGCATCCGCTTGCCCGTAAATCTTTTGTACAGACTTGTAAGATTCTGATTCAATCTCTTGCAAATCACGCTCTTTTTTACCCATTATTTTAGCTGCCTCGCCAGCCCCTTCGGAGCGAAAACGGGAAGCGATCTGCTGCCGTTCACTTACCATACGCTCATAGATCCTGCGACGAACGGTTTCGTTGTAATTTATTCGCTTAAAGCGAACATCGAGCAACTCAATGCCAAAACCAGAAAGCTTTTCCGCCGCCTTTTCAAAAATCTGCTGTTCCACTTTTTCACGACCTACTTTGATCGGATAAAGTGTACCAAGCTGCTCAATCCCCTTGACCAGGGCCTGATCAGTCTTAGCCACCCGCTCTTTGGTGGTTCTGACGATTTCAATAAGCTCATGCTTGGCCACGGCATTCCGGGTTTCACTGCCCAGGATGTCATCCAAACGGGACAGAGCACTACGCTCATCCCGCAATCGCAGGAAGTACTGCATGGGATCATTGATCCGCCAACGGGCGAAAGTATCAATGATTAAGTAGGTCTTATCCTTGGTCGACATCTCATTGGAGGGGCCATCCCAGGGAAGAAAGCGTTTCTCGATCCTGTTTACCTCCTGAATGAAAGGGATTTTGAAATGTAAACCTGCCTCGGTCACCGGCTCACCTACAGGTTTACCGAACTGAGTTAAAATGACTTGGTCTGTTTCCTCAACCACATAGGAGCACATGTAAAAACCGATGACTCCAAGGATGATAGGTAATAAAATAATCTGTATTTTCATCGTACCAAACCTCCTTGTTTGTTCGAGTTTAATTGTAAAAGAGGAAGGATTTGAGAAGCATCTTCATCGATGATTATCTTCTCCCCCATTTGAGGGATGACTTCCTTTAAGGTTTCAAGGTATAGACGGGTACGTGTAACATCGGGGGCTTTTTTAAACTCGGTAAACTGAGAATTAAAACGGGCCACATCACCCAAGGCTTCATTCACTCTTTTAAGTGCATATCCCTCGGCAGCCTGGATTTTCTGATCTGCAACACCGCGGGAACGGGGGATTTCTTTATTATATTCCCCATTGGCCTCATTGATCATTCTTTCTCTTTCCTGCTGAGCTTGATTCACTTCATTAAAAGATGCCTGCACAGGTGGAGGAGGGTTCACATTTTGCAGCTGAATCTGATCAATCCCCAGGCCCAACTCATACTTTTTAACCAGGGTTTCAAGGCGATCCCGGGCTTCCTCTTCAATCTCCTGACGGCCAATGGTGATGACTTCATCCACAGTGCGGTCACCGACTACCGTTCTCATTACGGATTCCGAGACATACCGAAGGGTGCCTTCTGGGTCCAAGACATTAAAGAGGTAAAGGCGCGGATCATTGATGCGGTATTGTACAATCCATTCAACTTCTGCCGCATTTAAATCACCCGTCATCATACTTTTCTCACGGTCACGAGTGCGTCTTTCGGTGAACTGGTTGGGGTTGGTTGCCCCAAGGCTTCCAAACCCGTATTCCTGCTTGAGTTGCCTGCGAACCGGAAGGACATAAACCTCATCAACCCCAAAAGGCATTTTAAAACGAAGCCCAGGCTCAACCGTCTTTAAGTATTTACCAAAGCGGAGAACCACCCCCTGCGATTCAGCCTGCACCGTGTAGAATGAAGTGGCTACTCCAGCTAGGGCAACCACGGCTACGATCACCCAAACAATCAATCCATTACGGATGAAGTCGGGGATATTGATTTCGATTTCTTTACTCATAATATAATTTGTATACTAATATAATTTTCGCAGCTAATTCTTAGAGGAAAGTGTCTACTTAACTTTATACTTCCTGCGAAGGGAAGACTTTATTTCATTTGCGTTGTAAACAAAATTTGAATCTGGCTCTTGCCTGAGCATCCTTATGGTTTTAGCCACAAATGGAACATCATCCATAAAACGATCACGGGACGGATAGTGTTGGTCAAACGGATAGGTGGAGCCATGTCCCTCTAAGGAACTCCCCGTTTCAGAGTCGACCACTTCAAAAAAGGAATACCCTTCCTCCAAACACAGTTCAGCACATCGCAGAAGACAAAGTTCTCCTGTTGCAGGATGATAACCACCTTTGAAAGTAACTCTTCGCAACCCTTCCCCCAAGTTTGTATCATCGTAGTATGAAGGACCATACAAAGAGCCCACTCCGCACCCCGCCATCGATAATAGGAACAAAGGTAAAAGGAAGTATTTCAAACAGGTCACAAAACTAACATACTAGGCTTTCAGGGCAAAGGGGCAAACCCTAACCGTTAAGAGCTCGACCGCTTGGCTTCCCTTTTCCGTTCATTAAAATCGAGAATTCTTTTTCTCAAACGAATGCTTTTCGGTGTAACTTCCACAAGTTCGTCCGGGGCTATATATTCGATTGCCCTTTCCAAAGAGAATTTAATCGCGGGTGTTAATGCCTCACTCTTATCACTGCCTGAAGCCCGGTGATTTGTAACGTGTTTAGCTTTGGTTGGGTTAACCGGCAAATCATCCGTCCTCGGATTCTCTCCCACAATCATACCCTCATAAACTTCTTCTCCAGGTCCAACAAACAACTTGCCCCGGGTCTCAATATTGCGCAGAGCATAGGTCATGGACTCGCCTTTCTCCATCGAAACTAAGGTACCAGAGCGGCGGGTGCGGATATCTCCTGAGTCCGGTCGGTACTCTTTAAAAAGATGGGACATTATACCTTCACCACTGGTTAAATTCAGCAATTCAAACTCAAAACCGATGAGTCCACGGGTTGGGATGGTCGCTTCCATCTGAGTTCTGCCACGGTTTGCAGAAATGGACTCAACCACACCTTTTCGATTGGCAAGGGATTGCATACAACCACCTACGGCATCATCCGGCACTTCGAGATAGACAGTTTCAAAAGGTTCATGAGACCTTCCGTCAATTTCCTTTTTGATCACCGTGGGCCGACTCACGAGGACCTCAAATCCCTCGCGCCTCATTTCTTCCACAACCACGGCCACTTGCATGGCACCCCGGGCATTGACCTTAAATTCAGTGGATTCACCTGTTTCTTCAAATTTGATGGAGATATTGGTACGAGCCTCCCGAATTAATCGGTCCCGGATTTCCCGTGAAGTGACCCTGTCCCCTTCCCGCCCAGCCATAGGGCCGTCGTTAACCGAGAAGGTCATCATCACCGTGGGAGGATCAATTTCAAGAAAAGGCAAGGTCTCAGAGTCTTCCTTGCTGGCAAGGGTTTCTCCAATATCTAATTCCTCAAAGCCGGCAATTCCCACAATATTTCCGGCTATCCCCTCGGCTGCATCATTGGTGGCCAAAGCAGAATATTCAAAAACTTTGGATACTTTCCCCCTTATTGGCTTGGCATCGTCCCGGAGACGCCAGATCGGATCTCCTATTTTCACTCGTCCGGAAAGCACCTTTCCTATCCCGATTCGCCCTACATAATCAGACCAGTCGACATTGGAAACGAGCATGCGAAATTCATCCGACTCTTCCACCCTCGGTGCCGGAACGGATTTAACGATGGCCTCAAACAAAGGCTCCATATCCGTCCCCTGGTCCTCCAAATTCGCTCGAGCAAAGCCCTCCTTGGCACTGCCGTACAAAAAGGGGGCATCAAATTGATCTTCCTTGGCCTCTAATTCCAGAAATAATTCAAGCACGCCATCCTGCATTTCCTCGGGCCTGGCATTGGGCCGATCGATTTTATTTACAAAAACAACGGGATTTAAACCCGCAGCCAAAGCCTTTTGTAAGACAAACCGGGTTTGAGCCTGAGGGCCTTCGTAGGCATCGACCACAAGCATCACTCCGTCAACCATCTTCATCACCCGTTCCACTTCCCCTCCAAAATCAGCATGACCTGGGGTATCAACAATATTGATCAGGTAATCCCCCCAGCGCACCGATGTGTTTTTAGCCTTAATGGTGATACCCCTCTCTTTTTCCTGTGCCATCGAATCCATGGCCCGCTCATCAAGAACCTGATTTTCCCGGAAAGAACCAGACTGCCGAAGCAATTGGTCCACTAGCGTGGTTTTGCCATGATCAACATGCGCGATTATGGCTAAGTTTCGGATATATTCGGGTGTGAGTTCTTTCATTGGATAAAAAACCCGCCAACTTATCGACTCTGTCCAATTCTTACAAGTCTTGCTTTTCAATTCTTTCTTGCAGATGAAACAAAGCGTAGAGAATTGATTATCGAAACAACTTCGGAAAATATAATGGTAATCCGAGTGCAAATTACATAAGGTCAACCTTGCAAGATGATTATTAAATATTCCCACTATTATTGATCTCCCTTTTTAGCCCATACCTTTACGCCCCCAAATTACAAAAATGAAAAAGCATCCCTTTCTTCAGACCGATTCTGCTCCTGACTGGTCCCTACTTACCCCTGATCAAGTTCAAGAAGACCTGGAAATCGCCCTTGAAAAAGCTGAAGGTTCACTTGAAAACATTCGTAAGCTTTCCCCGGAGGAAACCTCCTTTGCCAACACCATCAAAGCTCTTGAGAGATCCACATTGGAATTGAATCAGGCATGGGGTTTGGTGGTGCATTTAGACAGTGTATGTAATTCTCCGGAATTACGGGAAGCCCACAATAAGATGCTTCCAGCAATCAGTGCTTTCCAAGCCAAAATATCTTTGGACCCAGATCTTTGGCATGCGGTTAAAAGCTATGCTCAAAAATCAGAAAACGAAAACCTTACCGCTGTGGACCGCAGGCTACTTGATGAAATCGTCAAGGATTTCAAAGAGTCTGGAGCCGATCTTCCCGAAGACAAAAGAACCAGGTTGGAGGAAATTTCCAGCGAACTTGCCAAGGCAACCCAGACTTTTTCTGAACATGTTTTAGACGCCACCAACGCCTGGACAATTACAGCCACCGAAGAAAGTGAACTTCTTGGCTTGCCTGAAAATGCAAAGTCTGCGGCAAGACAGGCGGCGCTGGAAAAACTGGGGAACGAAAAAGGTTCGAATGCATGGGTTTTCACCTTGCATGCCCCTTCGATGTTACCCGTCCTCCAGTACGCAGATAACGAGGAACTGAGAAAAGAAGTATGGTCGGCAAGCGACAACCTCTGTGTAAAAGAACCCTACGAAAACGAGCCTCTCATTCGTGAAATCCTAAAACTGCGCCAGGAGCGGGCGGAGATTTTAGGTAAGCCTGACTTCGCAGATGTGGCTCTTGCCCGCAGGATGGCAAAAACAGGGGCCAAAGCCAATCAATTTGTGGATGAGATTTTATCGAGAGCCCTCCCCTCATCTCAAGAAGAAAATCGAGAGCTCGAGGCTTACAAAGCAGAAAAAACCGCAAAGCCGATTGACCTGCTCCAACCTTGGGAAGTGGGTTACTGGAGTGAAAAATTAAAGAAAGAACGTTACGATTTTGATGAGGAGGATTTGCGGCCCTATTTTCCCATCCAATCTGTTCTTGCCGGAATGTTTACCTTAGCGTCCAAAATCTTTGGGCTTGAAATTAAGGAACGATCCACCCGTTACCAGGATCAAATCAAGCAACTCGAGGGAGAAGATGGAGAACCAGTTTCAGTCTGGCACCCGGATGTGCGATTCTATGATCTTTTTGACCTAGAAGAAAACAAACTGTTAGGATCTTTCTACGCCGACTGGCACCCCCGTTCCAGTAAGCGTGGTGGGGCATGGATGAATTTCTTGCGCACGGCTGAAAAGGAAGGTGAGACCCATCTAGGATTAATCTGCGGAAACCTGACTGCCCCAACCCCAGAGAGCCCTGCATTACTCACCCACTACGAAGTACAGACTATATTTCATGAATTTGGACATTTGCTCCATCATCTATGCGGCAAAGTAAAGCACCCCAGTTTAAACGGAGTAAATGTGGCCTGGGATTTCGTGGAACTCCCTTCTCAAATTATGGAAAACTGGTGCTGGCAAAGAGAAAGCCTCGATCTTTTCGCTCGCCACTATAAAACCGGAGAGACCATCCCCACTGAGCTCTTTGATAAAATGATTCGGGCCCGAAATTTCTTTGAAGGAAATACCACCATTCGACAAATGGCTTTTTCCAAGCTTGACCTTTTCCTGCACCGAGAGTGGGCCAAGTCAATGAGCGGGGGGTTAGAGGAAGCCTTGCAAAATGAACTCGGTAAATTTTTACCCAAAAGAAAATCAACGCCCCGTACGATAGCCCTTCGCTTTAGTCACCTTTTCAGCAGCCCCATTGGCTACGCTGCAGCGTATTATTCCTACAAGTGGGCAGAGGTACTTGATGCCGACGCTTTTACCCGCTTTCAATCCGAAGGTGTCTTAAATCCCTCAACCGGCCGGGAATTCCGGGATAAAATTTTAAGCAAGGGTAACGCCGAGCCTCCGGAAAAATTGTACAGGGACTTTATGGGCCGCGATCCCAAAGTCGACGCCTTACTCTGCCGATCTGGCTTGGCGTAAGTTAAATTTTATACCCATACCTTTCCATGTCTACCAAACCTCAAGTGCTTGCCTGGATTACCTGTGACTCGGTCTATGTGGACCCTGCAACCGGCAAGCACACCCTCCTTGGCATTTTTTCAAACCTGCGGGCTAAAGAATTTCCCGTGGTACATCCCCGTATGATCTGGTTTTTATCTTTTTCCGATTTAACCAAAGGCAAGCATCACCTG
>Ga0181607_10005111_pt1 | contig 11128 bp, 7 predicted proteins | sample 041ome_9_FD_132420 | JGI IMG/M metagenome (GOLD analysis project Ga0181607, IMG submission 132420) | Coastal salt marsh microbial communities from the Groves Creek Marsh, Skidaway Island, Georgia - 041413US metaG (megahit assembly) | ecosystem: Environmental > Aquatic > Marine > Intertidal zone...
AGCGCATGCTGAGATGCAAGCGATCACAGCAGCGAGTAATTTTTTAGGAGGAAAATACCTCAATCAATGCACGCTTTATGTCACATTAGAACCTTGTGTGATGTGTAGTGGAGCGCTCTACTGGAGTCAACTAAAAAAAATTGTTTACGGAGCCTCTGATCCCAAAAGAGGAGGCCTTGCATTAGGGGTAAATCTACATCCAAAAACAGAGATCGTTTCAGGGGTGATGAAAGATGAAGCATCGGAACTTCTAAAAAGTTTTTTTAGTCAAAAGAGAACCTAGGACGAACTATTTAAACAAAAAAAATCCCCGAAATTCATTCGAGGATTAGCGTTCTATGCATTCAAAAAGAAATTAATCAATAAGATCTACATTTACGGCAACGGTTCCTTTTTTTCCATCTTCTTCATCATAAGAGACTTTGTCTCCTTCGTTGAGGTCAATGCCGTTTAAAGCAGTTACGTGTACGAATACATCGCTTCCATTTTCGTCGTTAGTAATGAATCCATAACCTTTAGATTCATTAAAAAATTTTACTGTTCCAGTCATTAAAAAATATTAAATAATTATACTGCAAATGTAGGCTTTATTTAATGGCTCAACGATTTATTTTAAAAAAATGAAAAAAATATTGTTTTAATTTTAGAATTTTTCTTGATTTTCTCTCATTTTTTCAATGTTTTCTTTTGTCAACGAATAATCTTTCATCTTTTTTCCTTTGGACTCGTGGAACACAAAAACAGGCATGACGATTAAAAATAAGCATGCAGTACCAAGTCCAATATAGAAATCTCCATCAGCAGTTGCCTGTTCTTTAAGGTAAAAACCATATCCAATCGATGCAAAACACAATAAACTGGCTATTAGGATGATGCTTCTCATAATTAACGGGTAAAGTGAATTAATTTTCTTCTATATGCGGTAAGTAGTTTTGATTTTGAGATAAAACCTTGATAGACGCCATTTTTAACAATAGGAAGGTTCCATGCACCTGAGCGTTCAAACTTATCCATGATATACGTCATTTTGTCTATTTCTAATTCAATAAGCTCTGGAGCGGCATGCATGAGCTCTGCAACAAAGAGCTCCTTGTATAGTTCGGGTTTAAACATCTTAGACCTGATGTCATCTAATAGAATTATTCCCAAAAATTTATGCGTATCTGGATCGACTACCGGAAAGATGTTTCTATTGGATTTTACAACAGCACTATGGATCATTTCTCCTAAATTCATTGTAGGATGAACAGGAATAAAATTAGTTTCAATAACGGAATCGATGTCCATCAGCGTTAATACAGCATGATCTTTATCATGAGTAATCAAGTCTCCTTTTCTCCCTAATTCCATGGCATAGACCGAATGAGGAAGGAAGTTTTTGGTAATAGCATACCCGATGGTGGCGGTTATCATTAGCGGAATAAAGAGCTCATAACCTCCGGTTACTTCCGCAATAAGGAAGATAGCAGTGAGGGGTGCATGTAGCACTCCAGCCATGAGTCCACTCATTCCTAAAAGTGTGAAGTTTGAAGTAGATATGGAATTTGAAAGTCCAGTAATTTGAATAAATTTAGCCACCAAGTGACCAAAAACAGCTCCCATAAAAAGCGTTGGAGCAAAGATTCCTCCAACACCACCGGCACCAAAACTGATCGAAGTGGCTACGATCTTTAAAAGTCCAACGATCAGGAGTAGTACTAAAATACCGTAGGCACTATCACTAAACCAATCAAGATTACTAAAGACTACTTGATCATAGTTGTCGTGTAACAATTGGTTGATAACTTCAAAACCTTCCCCATAGAGTGGTGGAAATAAAAAAATCAACGCTCCTAAAGAAACACCTCCGATACCTACCCTAACCCAAGAGGATTTAAATCGTTCAAAAAAATCTTGCACTTTTTCATAGATGATGGTAAAATAAATAGAGACCACTCCAGTTACACCACCAAGAAGCACGTAAAAAGGGAGGTTTTTTGCATTAAATTCTTGACTGATTTCAAAGGGTAAAAGGGTTTGGGAACCAAAAAAGAGGTATGAGGTTAAAATCGCTGAAATAGAGGCAATCAGTAGGGGAAGCATCGATACTACCGTGAGGTCTAAACTAAATACCTCAACAGCAAATATAATAGCAGCAATAGGGGCCTTGAAAATTGATGAAAGCGCTCCTGCAGCGGCAGCTCCTATGAGTAAATTCCTGTTTTTTTGATTGATGTGTACGAGTTGAGCAATATTGGAACTGATGGCAGCTCCAGTAGCTACCGTAGGGCCTTCCAGCCCAACAGAACCTCCAAAACCAACGGTAAGTGGTGCCGTAAGAATTGACCCAAAAATCTGATAGCGTTTCATCTTGGCCTTTCCCTTTGAGATGCTATACAGGGTTGTTGGAATACCGTGAGAAACCTTATGTTTAATCACGTATTTGATCATTAAATAGGCGAGTGCAAAACCAATCAATGGAAAGATGAAATACAAGGCTTTATGAACATCTTCTACCAAGTTGCCTTCTAAAAGCCACTGAATAAAGTGGGTGAGATTTTTTAAGATCATCGCTCCTAGTCCCGAGGTAATTCCAATAACACCACTGAGAATAAGAATGAATTGTTTTTCAGGAATATGCTTGACCCTCCATACGAGAAAGCGCTTCAATAAAAGTCGAAAATACCTATTGAACTGATGACGGTAATATGTTAATTTTTGGTCCATAGAAGGATTATTCTTCTAGGTTGACACGCAGCTTTAATTCAGTTAGTTGTTCTTGGTCTAATGCTGCTGGTGCGTCGATCATTACGTCTCTTCCAGCATTGTTTTTTGGGAAGGCAATAAAATCTCTAATGGATTCTTGTCCTCCTAAAATGGCGACAAGACGATCCAATCCAAAGGCAAGCCCACCATGAGGTGGCGCACCATATTGAAAGGCATCCATCAAGAAGCCAAACTGCGCTTGTGCTTCCGCTTCACTAAACCCTAGGAGTTTAAATAAGAGTTCTTGAGTTGCTCTATCATGAATACGAATCGATCCTCCACCGATTTCATTTCCGTTGAGCACTAGATCATAGGCATTGGCGTGTACTGCTCCAGGATTGCTTTCTAATAAGGATAGTTCTTCTGGTTTTGGTGCAGTAAAAGGGTGGTGCATCGCATGCCAATTACCCGTTTCTTCATCTTGTTCAAGCAATGGGAAATCAACCACCCATAACGGAGCGAATTCATCAGCTTTTCGAAGCCCTAATCGTTCTGCGAGTTCCATTCGTAAGGCTGAAAGCTGCGTTCTAGTAGTGCTCACATCTCCAGAAAGCACACAGATTAAATCCCCTGGAACGGCATTAGTAGCTGTAGCCCATGCCGCTAAATCTTCTTGATCATAGAATTTATCAACGGATGATTTATAGGTTCCATCCTCATTACAACGAACATACACCATTCCTTTGGCTCCTACTTGAGGTCTTCTGACCCAATCGATGAGTTGATCAATTTCTTTTCTGGTATAGGAATTTCCTTTTGGCACTGCAATTCCAACTACGAGTTCAGCGGAATTAAATACCGTAAAATCTTTATGTTGAGCGACTTCATTGAGCTCACCAAACTCCATCCCAAATCGGATATCAGGCTTGTCATTTCCATAACGTTTGATCGCTTCTTCATAAGGCATTCTCGGGAATTGATCCAGTTCTACTCCTTTGATTTCTTTAAGTAAATGACGGGTCAAACCTTCAAAAGTTTGAAGAATGTCTTCTTGCTCTACAAAAGCCATTTCACAGTCGATCTGAGTGAACTCTGGTTGTCGATCTGCTCTAAGATCTTCATCTCTAAAACACTTCACGATTTGAAAGTAGCGATCCATTCCACCTACCATAAGCAATTGCTTAAATGTTTGAGGTGATTGGGGAAGGGCGTAAAATTGACCTTGATTCATTCGTGAGGGCACCACAAAATCTCTAGCTCCTTCTGGAGTTGATTTGATCAGGTAAGGGGTTTCAACATCTATAAATCCTGCATTAGAGAGGTAGTTTCTCACCTCCATGCTCACGCGATGCCTAAAGATAAGGTTGTCTCTAACTGGACGTCTACGTATGTCTAAATAACGGTATTTTGCTCTAAGATCATCACCACCATCAGTCTCATCTTCGATGGTAAAAGGAGGGGTCTTGGAAACATTGAGCACGTTTAAGTCATTGACAAGAATTTCAATTGCTCCAGTCGCCATTTTTGGATTGGCTGCATCACGTTTAATCACAGTTCCACGAACGCTAATAACGGTTTCCCTTCCTAAATTTTTAGCTGTGTTCACCATGGTTTCATCGCTGCGTTCCGCATCGAAAATCAATTGGGTAATTCCATAACGATCTCTAAGATCTACCCAACAGATAAATCCTTTATCTCTCACTTTTTGGACCCATCCAGAAAGTATGACTTCAGTTCCAATATGTTTAGCGGTTAATTCCCCGCAGGTGTGATCTCTATACATGCTATTTACTTATGGAGGCAAAAGTACAAAAAAAAGAAGGCTGTTATGCCTTCTTTTTGGTGCTTTTATGAATTCAATTCTTAAACCATAATTCTTCTACTTTTAAAGATCCACCACTTCATTCGATAGCTTATATAGAATAAAACGGGAACGATAATTAGCGTTAAAAACGTAGCGACTATTAAGCCAAAAATGACCGTCCATGCTAGCGGTCCCCAGAATATCACATTGTCTCCACCGAGATAGATGTTGGGATCAAAACGGCTAAAAAGAGAAAAGAAATCAATATTAAGACCGATGGCAAGAGGAATAAGTCCAAGTACGGTAGTGATAGCGGTAAGCAATACAGGTCGTAATCGGGCTTTTCCTGCTTGAACAATCAATGGAATTAAGTGTGTTTTGTCGAGTAAAACCTCTTCATCGATATTCTGATCTACTTTGAAACGGTCGATCAGAAGCTGTGCATAATCCAAGAGGACAACCCCATTATTTACAACGATTCCTGCAAGAGAGATAATACCCATCATGGTCATCATTATGACAAAGCTCCATCCCGTGATGATCAGACCACCAAACACCCCTATAAAACTTAAGAATATCGCCAACATGATGATCATAGGTTTTGAAATTCCACCAAACTGGAAAATCAACAACAACATAATGAGTCCTAATCCAGTGAAAAAGGCTCCCATCAAGAATTGCATCTGCTTGTTTTGTTCTTCTAATTGTCCGGTATAATCAATATCAATGTCTTTAGGCATTCCTTGGTAGCTTTCCATCGATTGTTGAATTTGTGCTACGATGGCTCCAGCATCGGTAAATCCAGGTTCTAGCCCTGAATAAATAGTGACCACTCGTTTTCCTCCAATATGCTTGATGGAACTATATCCAGAGGTATTTTCTCGAGTTGCAATGGAAGAAATAGGAATTTCTTTGATTTGACCATTGGCGGGGTCTCTAAAAACAATATTTTGGTTAAAGAGTGCCGAGGCATCATAACGAGAGTCTTCATTAAATCGAATATTGATGTCATAGTTTTCTCCGTCTACTTTATAAATACCTGCTTTTTCTCCAAAGAGGGATCTTCTAAGTTGCATCCCTACTTGACCAAGCTGCACTCCAAGCGCTCCCGCTTTTTCTTTATCGACCACCACACGCATCGAAGGATTGTCTTTATTGACATTGATTTTTAATTCTTCAATACCAGGGATATTTTTATCTTCGATAAAGTTACGCATCGATTCTGCTGTAAAGATGAGTTGATCATAATCTTCTCCCGAGAGTTCGATGTTGATTGGATATCCAACTGGAGGTCCATTTACATCCTTTTCCACAGAAATAGCAACTCCAGGAAATTTACCACTAAGGGCTTCTTGAACCTTTTTTCTAAGGGCCTCAGAATCCATACCTCTTCGGTATTTAAATTCTCGCATCGAAGCGGTAATTTTACTTCTATGAGGCATTTCAGCGGAGGAACCAGCATCAGACATAGGGTTTCCAGCACCTTCACCAACCTGAGACACAGAGGATTGTACCATAAAGTTGTAATCTCCATCATAGTAAATGGGGTCGAGTACTACTTGGTAAAATTCCTCTTCAATAGCTTTTGTCATTTGATCGGTCTTTTGAATATCAGTTCCTTGAGGATATTCAATGTATACGATAATTTGATTAGGAATATTATCTGGAAAGAATTCAATTTTAGTACGTCCAGAACCAATAGAAACTCCAAAGAAAATAAAGGAGAGAAGTAAGATCAAAAAGGTGCCTCCGGCATACCAGTACATTCTAGTTCCTTTAAGGGCAGCTTTGAGTTGGTTTTCATAGGCGTTTTCAATTTTAACTAAGGTGTGTTTTTGAAATTTTAACGCTGATTTCTTAAGGATGTATTTGTAGATCCAAAACATGGCTGCAGTAGCAATCATAAGAGTCCCTAACCCTTTTACAGGCCCACCAACTAAATAAATAAATAGCCCAAAACCACCTAAGATGGCAGAGATTCTATAGAGTTGTTTTTTGCTAAGATTCTTTTCACTGGTATCCATGAATTGAGAAACCAACATGGAGTTCATAAATATAGCCACAACAAGGGAAGATCCTAAAACAATCGATAAGGTGATGGGAAAGAATTTCATAAAGTTCCCCATAATTCCTGGCCATAATCCTAAGGGGATAAAGGCCGCCACTGTAGTGGCCGTTGAAACGATAATTGGATAAGCGATTTCAGAGATTCCTTTCTTAGCGGCTTCTTTTCTTGACATTCCTTCATCCATCAATCGATAGACGTTTTCTACCACTACGATACCGTTATCTACTAACATTCCGAGCCCCATGATCATTCCAAAAAGAATCATAGTATTTAGCGTATATCCAAGAAGGGAGATCACCATAAAGGACATAAACATAGACATTGGAATAGCAAACCCAACAAAAAGGGCGTTTCTAAAGCCTAAGAAAAACATTAAAACCGTAACCACTAAAATAATTCCAAAGATGATATTATTCACTAGATCATCTACCTGGTTTAGGGTTTGTGAAGAGAGGTCATTAGCTATTATAATTTCTAAATCAGAGGGAAACACTTCTTCCTTGGCATTGTTGATGATGTCATTAATAGCATCTGATGCCTGAATCGTATTGGTTCCAGATCGTTTTTTTACATCTAACATCACCACGTTTTTGTCATACATACGTGCAATGGTCGTTGCATCGGTTTCTTTAAATGCTACCGAAGCGACATCTTTGAGGAAGATGGTTTTATTTTCTGACTTTACTACAAAATCTTCGAGTTCAGCAGGACTGGTAATCTCACCAATAACACGAACGGAACGAAGCTGACCTGATTGAATCAGATTACCTGCAGAGATGGTCATATTATTGTTGGCAATAGCTTGAGCAATATCATTAAAACTCACCTTGGCCGCCATCATCTTATACACATCAACAGCAACTTCAACTTCCTTGCTTTGAACGCCTCTTATATCGGCTGATTTGATTTCCGATAATTCTTCAATATGATCCTGAAGGTATTCTGCAAATTCGTTGAGTTGACGGACCGTATAATCACCAGTAAGGTTAATGTTCATAATCGGCATCTCTTCAGAGAGATTCAAATCGAATACATTAGGCTCCACTTTGGAGTTGTTAAATGTAGGCCAATCTTCAGACGCTTTTTGGCTATCCACCTTGTCTTTGACACGCTGCTTCGCTTCAGCAATAGGAATGTTTTCATCAAACTCAATCAAGATCATTCCATAATCCTGTTGGGAGGTAGAGGTGATGTCAATTAAATTGCTTAAATCCTCTAATTCATCTTCTAGCGGATCGATGATGAGTCGTTCAATATCCTCAGCAGAGTTTCCAGGATAAGGAACAGAAACGTAAACATTAGTCTGCTTAATCTCTGGGAATGCTTCCCTTGGAAGATCAAAATAAGCCTTTACTCCTAGGTAAAGAAATATGGCAATCATCACATAGATGATAGAGCTGTTGTCAATCGACCATGATGAGGGTCGAAAGATTTTTTCAACATTTTTCTTTTGTTTACTCATCTTATTGATTTAATACTTTAATGTGTTGACCATCTTTTAGTTTACGAGCCCCTTCGGTTACAATTTCGTCTCCAATAGACAACCCAGAAAGCACTTCAATTCGTTGGCCGTCATTTTCACCAGTAGTGATAATTCTTCGGTGAGCGATATCAACGCCTTCATTTGATGTTTTAGTGATGGTGTAAACATACTGTTCACCATTCGCATTTTCAGAAATAACAGAAAGGGGGATCATGATGGCATTTTCATTGCTATAATCGTTGATATACACCTTAGCATTCAGGTTGGGTTTGATGGTATGATCAGGGTTGGGAATTCCTAATTCTACTTCAAATGAACGATTAGAAGCAGCGATATAATTACCGGTTTGTCTGATTTTTGTATCCAGTTTTTTTCCTAGCACAGGGAGTTCAACATAGGCTTGTTCTCCTTTTTTGAACTTCCCTAAATAGCGTTCTGGAGCGTCAACGGTGACATACATATGATCAAGGTTGATAAGTCTAAATAGTGCAGAATTTGGGCCAGGGGACACCACGACACCAGGATCTTGTAATAATTGATCAACAATTCCAGAAAAAGGAGCCTTCACTATGGATTTTGCTACTGTTTTTTCCAGTTGTTCAACAGCATTTTGTTGCGCTTCATATTGGGTTTTAGCTTGTAAGTATTGAAGTTCAGAACCAATTTGTTGTTCCCAAAGTTTTGCCTGACGATCAAAAGTGGTTTTCGCAAGTGCCGCCGAAGCTCTTAATTGTTCTAATTGATTGCTTAATCCACCATTATCGATTTCTGCAAGTACCTGACCTTGTTCTACGCGCTGCCCTTTTTGAACATAGACCTTTAATAAGGTTCCAGCAAGTTCCGGATAGATCAATACGTTTTCTTTAGTAGTTACATTTCCTTGTAATTGAACAAAATGGTCAAAGTTTTCAGTTTTTAAACTAAGGGTTGAAACCAGTGGAAGATTGTCAAAACCTTCTATTGCTTTGATCGATTCTTCAATCGCATCGAGCTCTAAGGCAAGTTTGTTTTGTTGTTCCATCAAGTTAGATTTCTGCGCCTTTAAGCCATTGAGATCTGTTGTGCTGGGGGCATTTTCACTTCCACAGGAAGCTAACAGTAATCCAAGTCCGAATAATGAGATTAATTTTTTCATAAGTATCTAGTGTAGGGCTGTTTAATTTAAGGTTTCTACTAATGTTTTGCTGTTGATTACATCAAGCATGGATTTTAGGTATTCTTGTTGCGCTTGATACAGTTGCAGTTGTGCTTGTCGCAATTCAAAACTTGAAGCTACTCCTTCTTTGTATTTGATCGTGTTCTTTTTTGCGATTCGCTCAGCTAAGCTGAGGTTAAGTTTGGAGGAATTATAAGTAGCTACATCGAGTTCAAATTGACTTTTAGCCTGTTGAAATTCTAAATTCGCTTGTTTTGCTTTTTGATCCAAAAGAGTAAGTGACTGCTCGAATTGTAGTTTCTTTATTTTTGTATTGGAGCGTTTCATAAAAGAGGAAAACACAGGGATATTAAGGTTTAGCCCTAAAATGGAGGCATCATACCAATCTTGTGAGGAGTTAAAAAATTCAAAGGTATTTCCAAAAGCGTTAGTAGAATAATTTACAAAGGCACCAAGAGTAGGTAAGTATTTAGATTTTTCTAATTTGAGTTCTAAACGCTTTTGTTCCTTTTGATTGAAGGCGATTCTATAATCGACGCTATTTTCCAATAGAAATTCTTCCTTAGGTTGCTTCATCAGGTGTTGAGCGGCCAAAGCTTCTAGATCTTCTGTGAGTGTAAAAGCTGCTGTTAAGTCTCTTCCCAAGAGTAGGTTAAATGACTGTTTTGTAATAGATTGAAGCTGCAGGGTGTTTCGTTTTTGACTCTCTAGTTGAAGCAGGGTAATTTCTAATTGTTCCAATTGTTCTTCTTCGGCAAATCCTTGTTGAAAGAGTTGCTGAGTCTCTAAGATGTTCTGCTTTAGAACGCTGAGGTTGTCATTGATAATGGCCATACTTTGGTCGAGTAGCAGTACACTGCCGTATGCGTTTACCACTGCTTTTCTAATCTCAAGTTCCGTTTTTTGCTTGGCGTTAGCGCTGATTTCGATAAAGGTTTTTATAGCTTGCACCCCAACGATATAGGAACCGTCAAAAATCTTTTGATTCAAGGTGGCCGAAATACTCATTTGTTGTTTTTGACCGAAGGTAATCGGGACATAGGTGCCCGGTTCTCCTCCAAAAAATTCACCTGGCAACAAAGAAACCGGTCTTTTTAATTGATTTTGATAGGATGACTCCGCAGATACTTGTGGAAGTCCCATGGCAATAGTTGCCCACTTTTGAGCGTAGGCTGCTTGAACATCCCTGGAAGCATTGATCATTTGAGCATTATGTGCTAAGGCATAATCTAAAGCCTGAGTAAGACTAAAGTGATTTTCTTCCTGAGCCATCAGCCCAAGACTAAAAACACTAATACAAAAAGTGAGTAGTTGTTTCATTTAATATCTAATAAGTCATTTAATTTTTCTAACCCTTTTGGAGTCACGATAGCTCTGATGTGATAGTCTAAGAATAAATCGTTAGCCACTTTCTTTTCAAAAAGTTCAAGGGGGAATAAGTCGTCGTTTTTTACACTATTAATTCCAGAGAAATAAATTCTCCAGATAAATTCACTATTGATTTCAGGACGGTAGAGGCCCATTTTAATCCCTCGACTGATGTTATCGCTAATGGTCGTCTCAACGATTTCCATCTGTTTTTTCATCATCTCTATGTAGAGTTTAGGATAATACTTTTGTAATTGAAAAACAGGAGAGGACTTTTCGTTATTGAGATGTTCATTAACAAAATCTTTAACCTTAAGGAGTTCTTCAATGGGATGATTAGTTTGCTCATAAATATGATCAATACCTTCTTGAATCGTGCAAAAGAGGTGATGAGTTACGGCCTTAATCAGTTTAGTCTTGTTACAAAAATTTACATAGATGGTCTTTTTGGAGATGCCTAATTGATTGGCGATATCATCCATAGTGACACTCTTGAAACCAAAGTTCAAGAATAGTTCAGTTGCCTTATGTATAATTTTGTCGTTCATTGGGCGTGCAAATATA
>Ga0181607_10005118_pt1 | contig 11122 bp, 15 predicted proteins | sample 041ome_9_FD_132420 | JGI IMG/M metagenome (GOLD analysis project Ga0181607, IMG submission 132420) | Coastal salt marsh microbial communities from the Groves Creek Marsh, Skidaway Island, Georgia - 041413US metaG (megahit assembly) | ecosystem: Environmental > Aquatic > Marine > Intertidal zone...
TAAAGACTGGAATAGTGTAGTGGGAACCGCAGAGTTACAACCAAATGTTCCTTTAACAGATGAAGAAGTAGACTTTATGGACTTCATGGGAGTATGGCCTGATAGAAAAGGAACTGCTAAAAACTTTCAAACTATTGCTCACACAGTAGAAGAAATATATCTAACAGGTGGTGAGCCAACTCTAGCAAAGAGTCAGTATGATTTATTAGACTATTGCATACAGAATGAATTAGCAGGTGGAATAAAACTAAAGTATAATACAAACCTAACTAATGTGCCTGACAAGATGCTTGAATATTGGACACACTTTAAAGGTGTACAACTTAGTGCAAGTATAGATGCAGTGGGTGAGCGTGATCGTTACATACGTTATCCTAGTAGTTGGGAAAAGATTGAAGAACACTTTGATAAACTAAAAGGTTTGAATAATATTGATTTACAAGTACATAGCACAGTTCAAATACTAAACGTTTGTGCTTTGCATGAATTAATTGAATGGGTTAAGAGTAAGGATGTTAATCAAAGTCAGATACATTACAATATTCTTAATCATCCAGAGTGTATGAATATTAGAGCATTACCTAAAGAATTAAAACAACTTGCTGAACAGAATTTATCAGTTTATGAAGATGACAGAATTAATAATGTAATCAAATATATGTGGGCGGAAGACTGGCATGTAAAACGTTGGCAGGAATTTCTTGTGTATAATAAAAAGATTGATAGTTTACAAAACATGTCATTGTTAGATGCTTGTCCAGAATTGAAAGACTATGTCTGATACTTATTGTAATGAGCCATGGCGCACCGTTCACTATGATGAAATAGGTAGACTGGGTCCTTGTTGTACTTACCGAGGGCAACGCAGTACTGCAACATCAGTGGATGAATATCTAAAGTCATCATGGTTACATAACTTCCGTAAAGATTTATTAAACGGAGAACGTCCTCCTGGATGTCGTAATTGTTGGGCAAAAGAGGATAGAGGTGAATCCAGTCAACGTACAGATAAAAATGCAAAGCATGGGTACATTACAGAAACTAATATTAAAGAATTATTTTTAAGTTTTGGTAATATATGTAATAAGTCATGTAATATTTGTCGTCCACAACGCAGTAGTTTAATAGCAAAAGAATATAGACAAATAGATCCTAATAATGAATGGCTACAACAAAAACTATTAGACCAGCCAAAATTAAAAAATAGTTTAGAAAAAGATTACAGTGGACAATACTTGGATCGTCTTGAGGATTATCACACTGCTTTAGATCATGCAGACATTATACATTTAGATGGCGGTGAACCTTTTATTGTTGCACAGTGCGATAAAATATTGGATTATATGATTGATAATGGTATGACGCACAAACATATAAAAGCAACAACAAACGGAAGTATTACTATAGAACAACTAGACAAACTCGCAAAGTTTGACAAGGTGTCTTTTAGTCTAAGTATAGATGGTATTGAAGAATTATATTCTGTTGTTCGACCACCTCATACATGGGACTGGTGGCAAAACCAACACGCTCGCATTAGACATTACCCGTTCCATATTACATATGCCTGTGTCGCACACGCATTTAATGTTCACCAATTACCTCGCATTTATGAATATTTTATGCAGAGTCCAGAACAAGATTTTTATTTTAGTCAATTAAATAATCAAGAATATTTAGGATGCGACGTAGTACCTGACGATATTATTGATAATACAATAGAACAAATGAAACATATCGATAATAATAATGTTAAAAATATTGTGTTACATTTACAAAAATCCAAACAAATAAATATTGAAAAGAACAAATACTTTTTTAAAAAATACATAGAAACATTTAGTCCATTAAAAAAGGTGGACTACTCAATCATTCCATGGATATAAAATGAACAAATCAATAATATGTACTGGTAATCCAGAGTTCGGAGTGGCTAGTGAAATAGCAAAACGTTGGCCACAGACAGAAATAGTAGGGCGTACTACTTGGGGTTATGATTTATGCGAAGATAGTTATAAAAACAAGTTAGCCGAAAAGGCGTCTAATTATGACGTTTTTATTAATTGCAGCGCACTATGGCACTATCACCAAACTTTGCTACTAGATATAGTCTTTAAATTCGCTTTAAGTAACCGCAAACGACTACATATAGTATCTCTAGGTAGCACTACTGACCGAACCACGAAAGGTTCAGATTGGCATTATCAGCAAGAAAAGAAGGCTTTAAAGAGTACAAGTAACGCATTGGGTCTAAAAGGCGTATGGACAGGCGGCCCTAGAGTAAGTTATGTGAGCTTTGGTACATTAACAAACAATCAACACAAACACCCTGACAGGGCAGTTATGACGCTTGCAGAAGCCGTTGATTGTATAGAGTATGTCATTAACACACCAGAGCATTTATGTGTTAGTGAATTAATTGTAGACCCATTACAGCATAAGGATTGGCCAATTGGATAAAATCAAAACACCACAATGTTTAGTAAGTTATGCTGGTGGTAGTGGCGGTGAATGGCTTGCTATACAAATAGGAAAACACGACAAATTTTATAATGAAGAATTAGTCGGTGACTGTAACGAACTCAACCGCTGGCGTATGAAGGGTAGTTGGAGACAATACATACTTGACCATAGTGATATCAAAGACAAACTATGGACAGAACGTGATTATGATAACAGTCCTGAATGGTGGGAACATTTTTGGAACAATGCTCCTGATAAAGAAATCTGTTACAATCAAGTTCGTGAAATAATGAATAAGAAAGCACAGTATACAATACCTGTGCATCGTTGTCATGAAGCATGGTATGATGTGTACTGGCGAGATATGTTTGAAGAATTTAAAATCGTAACTATTCGTGTGGATGACACTAACGAAAGAGTATTACGTCAATTCCAAGGTAATATTATTAAGAAAATATTCTGGCAAGATTTTGATGCTAATCTGTTAGAGCATGAATTACGAGACAAATGCAAAAAGCATCGTGTGGATTATGATGCTTGTATGTATTATATTGGACGATTTATGGATACAGTAAATTATACAGACATGATGCTGGGTATAAACTTGGTTACTAACAAAAGTGATTACCTAGCAGCAGTGGAAGCAACTATGAATAACATGGCTGAACGTTGGAATGATTACAATGTTAAGCAACACCACCATCCTATTGAAGGAGGTTATGTTGTTGACTTTGGCCGTATGTTTGTTGATAAAGATTATAAAGAATATGTAAACTTATGTGAGTACTTGGGTATGACTCCATGGTATGAGGATCAATGGTCAGCAACTATTGATGAATATGCCGACGAAGATATGAAACAAGTAATCACTGTAGAAAACGTAAAAGAAAGATTATGGAACAGAATTTCAGAGATAATTTAACAGAGTTTTTTGAATTAACAAAAACTAAACCCTGGGGAAGATTGTTAGCAGTACAGTGTACAGCAAATGATCTAATAAAGTGGCGACAGGATAATATTCATGAAACGTTATTGAATGTATTAAACACAGAAGGTTGGCAAACAGAGTCCAGTGAAGACTGGAGTGGTCGTAATTCAAGTTCTGATATATTCTATATTTTTAAAGTACATGAACTATGGAAAAGTATTAGACTAAATGGTACTAAAAGTCCTGTTCATGTTCATGCTGAAGCAGGATACAACAACTGTTATTTCCATCCCAGCAATAATAAAATTGAAGTGCTATGTGAATATTTCCCTGAATTACCTATTACAGTATTGTGGCATGACTATGATTTACTGCAACAACTATATCCTCAACCTAATTTAAATTGGTTTGAATACTTAATACATTTTGAAATTACAGACGAGCGAGAGTATCGTGAGTTGTATAACTTGGATCCTAACGACGAAGAATTAGAATTAATTTGGGGTTGGGATTGGGTAAAAAATATTATTAGTAATGATAACACATGGGGTAAACTAAAACCACGTGCTAGGGATTGGCGAGCAGTGGAAGATCACACAGGTGATCCACGTTGGGATAATGCATTGTTCTTAACTGTGACTGATCGTTATCATCGTAAAGCAATGAGTCATAATCAAACAAAGTTAAAAGACATAATACAAGTCAAGCCTGGTCAGGCAAAGTTTTGTGGGAAGTGGTATGACACAGAAAGGTGATAGCGAAACTTTTTGTCCAATATTGTGGAACCATGCAGCATGTAGCACGAATGGAAATCAACGTGCATGTTGTGTAATGGATAACGAACTAACAAAGTCAGACGGTACATTTTATAACTGGAAAACAGATAGTATACTAGAAGGTTTCAACAACAGTGAGATGAAACGTATGCGTTTGGAAATGCTTGAGGGTAAACGTTTAAGTGAATGTCATAGATGCTGGAGAGCAGAAGAGACAGGAGGCACCAGTAGAAGAACTCATACTATTGCTACATTTAGAGGAATACTAACAGAAGAGATTGCTCGTAGTCATACAGACAACTCAGGTGCAACTGATCTAAAGCCAACATTCTGGGACGTACGATTTGGTAATTTGTGCAATCTAAAATGTGTGATGTGCCATCCAGACTTTAGTACACAGTGGATTAAAGATTGGGAATTACTTAAAGGAGAATCCTACGAGCATGGTGAATATGATTGGTGGAAGGCGGATAACTTTTGGCAACAATTAGAAGAACTGGGTAGTAGTATAAGACAAATACAACTTGCTGGCGGTGAGCCGTTAATGATTGAAAGACAATATGATTTTCTGCAGATGTTAGTGGACCGTGGCTGGAGTAAAGATATTACACTGGAGTATGATACAAACCTAACAAACATACAGGATAGAGCATTAACTATTTGGAATAACTTTAAAAGTCTAAATGTTCGCATCAGTATAGAAGACACTGGTGAAAGAAATAGATATATTCGCTTCCCCAGTAACTATGATAAAATAATTGAGAACACACTTAGAATAAAGCAGGAAGTAACAAACAGCAAATATTTTATTTCATGTACTTGGCAAGTATTAAATGCATTTACAGTAACAGATTTAATTGATGATTTAAATACATTGGGTATTAATTTTAATGCAAGAATATTAAGTGATCCCTATTATTATGATGTTAAAATATTACCACGAGATATAAAACTACAGATACTAGAACATTATTATAATTGGAAGGGCAACAGAAAGATTATACAACCACTCATAAATTATATAGAACAACATTTGGACTATGAAGATTTAGAAGCAGTACGCATTATGATAAAGTTTAATGATCAACTGGATAAAATACGTGGTACTAATTGGCGTGAAACTTTTACTGAACTCCAACGAGGATTAGAGATGCACATTGACAATAATACAGGAAAGTGTTATAATGGAGCGTAGAGTTTTTATTACAAAAGAGTTAGATGATTAATTTAAAAGATATAGGCTATCCAAATATAAAAGAAATTTATCTATTTGATTTTGTACCCGGGTCTGGTGGAGATATGTTTATTACACTAGCCAGCAGATGTAGTGGTGATTTTGTCAACTGTTGGAAAGATGACAGTGCCATGCAGGAACGCATGGAAGAGTTTGAAGAAACAATGAAGATGCCCGGCAACAATATAAGTGGCAAACTATTTGAATTTAATACTATTAGAGAGTATAAACAACAGATACTAGCAGGCTTATACAAAATAGGCGGAAGTGATGCAACAAAGATAAGTTTTTGTACACACCCTACTGGAAATAATGTAAATACTCGTATTAGTGATGTACTGGCACATTGCTTTCCTGAAATACCAATTACTCGTGTGGGTTTATTCACAAATAGTCTAATAAGTAAACAGTTTACCCTATATAGTTATTATGATCGTATTGATTTCGACGGATATTATAATGACTGGATGTGTAGTCGTATAGATCGTTTACAGGATAAAACAAGTAGATTTATTTACTGGGAAGATCCAGAAAATAGTTTTTTAATTGATCATATAGATTTGTTTATTAATGATCAAATTAAGTTTAAACAGGCGGTTTTAGAATTTGCAGATATGGTTAATTGGAATTGGTATAGTACAATAATAGAAATATATACAAGAGTAAAAGTAGAACCATTTTTAAAATGGTATAGTAATAAGTATGGAACATAGAGTTTTTATTTCATACTCAGGAATGAGTGATCCTGATCAACACCGTTGGATAGACTGGTGTAACACCAACATGGGTGTATTCGGAGAAACTTGGTGGCAACAGGAAGTAACTGATAACTGGGACGGTAATACTAGTTGTTGGTACTTTAAAACAGAACAAGATGCAGAGCGTTTTAATTTTTATGTAAACTTATCGAGGACACAATGTCAACAGATTTAAAATGGAGTGAATATGATTTCACAAAGACCCCTTATGAAGACCTGGTACGGGTGGGCCAGCGTACTATGCTTTATCGTGACATGTTCACTGTGTCTTGGCTACTGGGCCGCTTCTGCAATTACAAATGCAGTTATTGCTGGCCTTATGCCCGCTCAGATAGAAAAGACCATAGACCAACAGAACTCTGTCTCAGAACTGTTGACGAAATTAAACGACAGGCTCGCGAGCGTGGATTCAATAGTTATCACTTTTCCCTCAGTGGAGGGGAGCCAACCTTTCACCCTGGATATCTCGACATTATGGAGCATCTTGCAAACGATGTAGACAATACTAACTATACCAGTGTGCATATGACAAGTAACTGTAGTCGTAATATGCGTTGGTTTGAAACCTATGTACAACACGCCTCAAAGTTTCATAGAGCGTCAATAACAGCAAGTTTACATACAGAGCATGTCAACACACCCGAAAAGATGCAGGAGTTCGCAGATAAACTAATCTTCTGTCAGGAGCATGACGTACAAATAACTATTAATCAAGTTATGGTTCCTGAATGGTTTGATCGTGACTGGGAGAATGCATTGTTCTTTCATGAGCAAGGTATTAATGTTACACTCAAACCTCAAAGTGATCCAACAGCAAGTCGTGTTGTTGATGGTTACACAGATGAGATGAAACAGAAACTATGGAACGGTATGCCACAACGTGCATATACAGAAAAGAAAAACAAACATGTAGAACGTCCCAAGCCAACATTCCGTATGGACAAGGACAGTGAGTTCCATAAACAAAGTGCAAATGTCCCCTGGCATATGCAAATAGAGTTCCGTGACAGTGAGGGTAATCCCTGGTACATGGATCAAGCGGAGAGATTCAATGCGTTTAACTTTAATAACTTTAATGGTTGGGAGTGTAGCAGTGGCTATAGGAGTATTATCATTAGGGAGCCTGATGGTAGCATTAAGCGATCCTATAGTTGTCATGACCAACCACTTGGAAATATTGAAACAGGATTCCGTTTATTTGACGGGCCTGTAAAGTGTACAACAAGTGCTTGTGTAAGTAGTGCGGATAGTAAGATACCCAAGCGTAAACTGGGTACACAGATGCCCTTATGGCCAGGTGATGAAACATTCAAATGACACACTATTGCGATCTAACAGACATCAGAAGTATACAACTGGATCATACTAGTCGTTGTAATCTAGCATGTCCTCAGTGTCCAAGAACTCCCAATGATTGGAATAAAGATCGTGTTATTCCACCCAACAATTTAGACTTAACTGTGGAAGATTATGAACGTATATTTGCGCCACTAATCCCCAATGCAGATAAGACACGAATACTACACGTGGGCAACTATGGTGATGCTCTTGCAAGTCCTACATTTACTGAAACACTTGATTGGTGTAAACAATACCCATGGCCAGTTATACAGGTACACACTAATGGAAGTTTACGCACACCAGACTATTATGAATACCTAGCACGACAACAAGTACGATTAGTATTTGCTATTGATGGTCTTGAAGATACCAATCACATATATAGAGTAAACAGTAATTGGGATCGCTTATGGAATAATGTTCTTGCATTTATACGGGCAGGCGGTAGTGCATCATGGGATTATTTAGAGTTTGAACATAATGCTCATCAAACAGAAACTGCACGAGAACTGGCTGCTCGCACAGGGTTTACCAGGTTTAATGTTAAACAAACACCACGATTCGCTGCCAGTAACCGTACACAACAAATAATACAGACTAAAAAACAAACATACACTATTAAGGATACTCCACGGAGCAAGCCTCAACAAGTAGAACAACAAATAATAAAACAATGGGGAACAAAAGAACAGTTCCAGCGGCAAGCGTCAGTACGGTGTAAAACCGTACGCCTCCGAAATTTTTTTGTAGACTTTAACTGCACAGTTTATCCCTGTTGTTGGTTAGCAAATGAACCATATAGATATAAGAGTAATCCTGGAAAGCGCAGTATACTATTTCAACAGTACTCAAATACTGATCCACACTGGAACAGCCTAAGACATCACACATGGGATGAGATACTTGCTCATGATTTTTACAGTAAGGATTTAATTAATAGTTGGGATAATCATGATACACGAATCGTTACATGTAGTAATGAGTGCGGAGTTAAACCATGAAGCATATTAGTGCAATGTTTCCATTATGTGTAGAGATACATCATCGCTTTGCATGGTTCCCCACACGCATGGACAGCGGAGTATGGTGCTTATGGAAATACTATTATGTAGAGGAAAAGTATTATAAGATTAACAATGAAACCCGTAGCCGTCACTTACAATTCTTTAGTGAGAAAGAATGGTTTCTCAAGAAACTAAGCAATGATAAAATATAAGCGAATAGAATTTATAGACATTGTCCCCTACTGGAATAAACTATGGGGCGATCGAATACACACAGTATACAGTAGTATGTTAATGCGTGGAGATCATGATTATCACATTAAGGACACATACAAACATAGATGCTGGTGTGCATATGACAGTGCTCGCAAGGATCGCATTGTGGGTGTAATGGCAGGACATAAGAGCGAGCCGCTATGTTATCGTACAAGAGGACTATGGGTTGATCCTGATTACAGAGGACAGGGCATAGCACAAGGCTTATTTGCTCTAGCAGAATTACAAGCCAAGAACGAACACTGTCGCTGGTTATGGAGTTATCCAAGACTAGCTGCACTACCTGCTTATATGAAGAGTGGCTATGTAGCATATGGAGAACCTGATCTGGGTGAGTATGATCATTGTGTTCGTGCTAAAAAAGATTTGAGTGTATTAACTACTACAGTATGGAATATAGATGACAGTCCCATAGAGGATAGTATGTGGTTGGATCAAATTAACATATGGGAAATGCAGGGATCATTACTGGGACAGAATGAAGAGGTACGTGGTACATTCATACACATAACACAACACTGGGTAAATGAAATGTATATGCAACCCATGGGAGCCATTGGTGCTAGAGAGAACGTAAGGACTGTTGTAGGCGATTTAGATAACGCAGATCACGTTCTATAAATACTGTATGTGGATATTATTAGCAACATGGATAACACTAGACCCTAACCTAGCTGCAATGGGTAAAGAGTTTCGTGTACAGAATAGTGAAGTAATTCATTCTTATGAGAGTAAAGAGATATGTGAGTGGGCTATTACTTATATACTACAAAACAATGATAATGCTCTTACTCGTAATCCCACATTTAAACTTGAGTGTGTTAGAAACAGTTAACGTAATACTTCAAGTGGATCCTGTGCCCACGACTTACTAGCATGTCCACACTCACTAGCCCATCGTGTAAACAATCCTACTTCACGGCCATGTGCTTCAATCTCCCAGGGTAGATCCCAGTAGTCAGTCTTATCAGTGTTAACATATTTGCCATACCAACAGTCTTTACCATTGATCTCTCGACGAGCATACTGCTTAACATGAACCATCTCATGTGCTACAGTCTCTAACAAACGTCGTAGTGTTTGTCTCTTATCAATCTCAATAGCATAACTACCATGCCATTCTTCATAGCAGTAGCCCAGTGCAGAGTCAACCTTATCCAGTTTAATGTTAATATCGATCTTACGCTTACGTGGCATTAACTTGTATACACAGTATAGTGCAATACTCTCCACAAGTTCACGCTGACGCTTAGTGCCACCTGTAACCATAATGTCAATCATTTATACTAACTCCACACGAGTATCATATTCCATAAACGCTGTCTCGAAAGGAACATAGCCAGTGTCGCCTGTACGACCAAAGTCTGCACCATCCACTTCAATGTTAATAGTGTAACCATAATAGCCACCAGGAGTCATACCCTTGTCAATTACAGTACCTTCAATGTATGCTTCAGTGTTGCCCATAAAATCATAAGCACGAATACGATCACCACGATTAGCGAGATCTTCAAACTTTAATGGCTTTGTAATACGAACTTTATCCAAAGCATCAAGTGTACCAGCGAACATTTCCATAACATCTACCTCTTTTCTAACTATACATATAGTATATTATAAGACGTCTTGGTTGTCAACCTTTTTAGTCACAAAAAACCCCTAGTAAATCAAGGGGTTATAAATCTTTTGAAAAAAGTTATGAGTGTTAAAATATAGAAGCCACGTAGTTTGATAGTATTAGTAATCCAAGAAGTTCTATAATCATGATATATACGCCACAATAACTCTAGCAAACATAAGTATTACAACTATAGTCATAAAGACAAATAGGTATTTCTCTGTGCGTTCGTAGGGTTCCATTATCGTTCCTGTATCATAAGCATAATAGTAACACTCGTAGTTAACATGAGTATTACAATGCTATCAGCGGCAGCCGCTGCAAATGCACCCAGAGATGCTAGTACATAATACTTAATCATTGTGTTCCACCATTAACCATAGTATGAAATTAACCATAGTATGAACATACACACAACCAAACCTGCTGCAAATCCATATCCCATTACGCCGCCTCCATATTAAAAGTCTGTGTAATAAGATTTTCCATAAACTCTAACTGGTATTTTCTTACCTTCATAACCACCTTCACTAACTGCTTTCCAAAAAGCATATTGGGGAGTACCTTCATAAAGTCCCTCTTTTGTCCACTCTGTAATGCTACCACCACCACGGACTTCGCGATGGTTTAGTTCACCAGCCAATTGGATCTTTTCACCATCGACAAGAGCTACAACTTTTTGAACAAATAGCCAACTATCAGCATTATATTCTATATTAGCAAA
>Ga0181607_10005121_pt1 | contig 11119 bp, 9 predicted proteins | sample 041ome_9_FD_132420 | JGI IMG/M metagenome (GOLD analysis project Ga0181607, IMG submission 132420) | Coastal salt marsh microbial communities from the Groves Creek Marsh, Skidaway Island, Georgia - 041413US metaG (megahit assembly) | ecosystem: Environmental > Aquatic > Marine > Intertidal zone...
CGCTCTTCCTGGACCGGTGACCCATTTTCTTTCCTGCAATAAGTGGATGAATCCCCTAACGCCTCCCAATTTTTCGATCGTTGCGATCAGACCGCCAATGACCAAAGTAAAGACCAAAACTCGCGTATCACCCGGATCCGTGAACACATTAATCACTGCGTCAATTGCCTGCGGAATCGCCGCAAACGGATTGCCCGATCCGAGCAGCCAAGCTCCCATCCAGAGGCCGATGCTGAGCGACAGAATTACCTGGCGCGTCACTATCGCGAGACCAATCGCCAAAAGCGGTGGTATGACGGAGGTCCAAACGGGATCTTGCATTGCTATTCCTTTTTATTAGGCGTCAAAAGATAGCATGGATTTACTAGACTGTCAGAGACTCTAAAGAGGATTAGAAGAACTACCGACTCGATCAAATACAATGATTTTTCACGCAACCCGACCCGCAGGTAATAAGGTTGGTCATTCACGGAGCTTGTGTGATACTCAAGTGCGCGTCTGTCTAAAAACAAGGGAGAATACCCGCATGACCGAAGCTGTGAGCACTACCGATCAAGCCAAAGAACTACGCCGCGAAAACACGATAGCCGCCTACTCAAAGCCTTTCTATCGCTACCTTGTCCTAGGCATTCTCACCACGGTCTATATCTCCAATTTTGTCGATAGGCAGGTGATAAATGTTCTAGCTGCCTACATCATCGAGGACTTGCAGTTAAGTGACGGCCAATTTGGCGCCCTCTCAGGTATTGCTTTCGCCCTCATCTATACCGTCTTGGGCATTCCTATTGCTCGCCTAGCTGATCTCAGCAATCGTCGTAACGTCATTGCAATTTCCGTCGCGACATGGAGCCTGATGACCGCCGCGTGTGGTTTCGCGCAAAACTTTGGGCAGCTATTTTTGGCCAGAGTCGGTGTCGGAATCGGCGAGGCCGGCGGCTCTCCCCCAGCGCACTCAATCGTGTCGGATATATTTCCGGCAGCACAGCGCGCAACTGCGCTTTCAATTTATTCTCTCGGCGTTTATGGCGGCATTCTTGTAGGCACCGTCGGTGGTGCTTATCTCGTCCAATATTTTGACTGGCGGACGGCGTTCATTGTTGTTGGCCTACCCGGTTTGATTCTCGCCTTTATAGTCCGATTTGTCATAAAAGAGCCACCACGTGGCATGGCCGAAAGTCGCCGCGACATAGCGCCGCCAGGCTTTTTTAAAGTGATGAGAATTCTCGCTTCGCGTAAAGCGTTTAAACATCTTAGTTTCGCCTGCGCGCTGCATGCCTTCGTTACCTACGGCATGGGTAACTTTATGCCACTGTTTCTCGGTCGTATCCACGACATGCCGATTCTCGATATAGGCCTTTACTATGGTCTTATCGCGGGCATCGGAGGATTAGCAGGAACATTTTTTGGTGGTTGGTATTCCGACCGAAAGTCGAATCAGCATGGCGACATGCGCTGGTATATTTGGATACCCTTTATCTCAACTGTTGCCGCGATTCCGCTCGCGCTTATTACTTTTATTGTCATGCCTGACGGCTACAGCGCCGTGTTTTTCTATCTTTTACCTGTATTCTTCGGCGGCTTTTACCTCGCACCTTGCATTGCAGCAACGCATTTTTTGGTAGGTATCCGCATGCGCGCAATGGCCTCTGCTATTTTGCTGTTTGTCTTAAACCTCATCGGATTGGGTTTAGGCCCAATGGTGACCGGCTTTGTTAGCGATTGGCTGACTCCCACGTTTGGCAATGACGCGCTTCGTTACGCGATGTCACTAACAGTACTGGTAAATATTTGGTGTGCCCTGCACTATTATTGGGCAACGAAAACGATCCGAGAAGACATCGCGCTAGCGGCAGATTAAACGAAAGAGTCAACAAGTGAGCTAGCTACATTATCAATTATACGTGAACGAGAGCATAAGCATGAACAAGTCAAAAGCGAACCAACTCCCTGGCCGTCTCGGGGATCCAAGTATGAGTCTCGGCACAGACCCACGCACTGACCCCAGACTCGCCGCTGCTTTGAGTCAACTGGGGCTTGCGGGGCAAGCTGCAGAGCCCCCTGTCAACGCCAAAAGCGACGTGGCCGATTGTATCGCCTATTCGACCGCGGCCGAACAAGCCTGGCAGACAATGTTTGCGATGCTCGGCAGTCAAGGCGTCCCAGCAAACCCTGTCGATGCGCGTGAAGAGACGATTACCGGTCGCGACGGAAACGAGATCAAACTATTTATTCACAGCCCTGCGGGCCACTCAAGTGACAGCACGCCTCTGCCCTGTGTTGTTCACACACACGGTGGCGGCATGGTCATCCTTACCGCCGCGGATGCGAACTTCAGCCGATGGCGAAGCGAGCTCGCCTCAACGGGCTTGGTCGTTGTCGGGGTCGAGTTTCGCAATGCAGCTGGCGCGCTGGGCAATCACCCTTTCCCAGCTGGCTTACACGACTGCGCAGACGCCGCACAGTGGGTGGCAGCCAATCGCAACAATTTAGGCATTTCGAATTTGATCATGAGCGGCGAATCTGGCGGTGGTAACCTCTCTTTGGCGACAACGATGCTTGCAAAAAAAGAAGGCTGGCTAGCAGAGATATCCGGCGTCTATGCGCAGTGCCCTTATATCTCAGGCCTGTATGCCACCAAACCTGAAGAGCTGCCTTCACTTGTTGAAAACGATGCGTATTTCCTCGACATGAATACCATGGGCGCAATGGTTAAGCCCTACGATCCTACAGGCGAAAACGCAACCAACCCTCTTGCTTGGCCTTATCATGCGAGTCTCGAGGAGCTGAGTGGCTTGCCGCCTCATGTCATTTCGGTTAACGAACTGGACCCCTTACGTGACGAAGGACTCGCTCATTACCGCAAATTGTTGCAGGCAGGAGTGTCGACAGTTGGTCGCACCGTGCACGGCACGTGCCACGCAGCAGACTGCTCTTTCGTTTCAGTCATCCCCGATGTTTACCATGCAACTGTACGCGACATTTCGAGCTTCGCTCATTCGTTGATAAAATAACTACAGCAAAACAGAAATGTTCCAGGGAGGAATGACCATGCGCGAGGCCCGTTTCAGACCAGTTTGTCAGTACACAATGAGAGCTCTGCTTATCGCTGTGCTCAGCCTATTGCTCAATGCCAGCGCGTGGGCTCAGTCGCTGCCTAGATCGAGCCCGGCAAGCGTTGGCCTCTCTAGCGATCGACTCGAGAGATTGCCCGCGGCTATGCAGCGCTATATCGATGCAAATCAGCTGGCTGGAACTGTCACCTTGGTTGCGCGCGACGGCAAGGTCGTTCATCTTGAAACTCAGGGCTGGCGTGACAAAGAACACGACACACCGATGACTGAAGACACGATCTTCTTCATTATGTCGATGACCAAACCTATCGTCTCAACCGCGCTAATGATGCTCTACGAAGAGGGCCGCTTTTTGCTCACCGACCCCGTAACCAAATGGATTCCCGAAATCGCCGGCAAGCAAGTGCTTATTCAAGACGACGCAGGCGTTCATCGAATGACGCCTCGACAGCCGATCACCGTGCGTGATGTCTTGGCGCACACAACGGGATTAGACCCTACTCGCGAATTATTAACCGAAGACGAACAAGCGCTCCTCGGCCGAGAAAGCAGCCTAGAGGCAACGTTGATTAAACGCGCGCCGCTTCCGCTCGCCTTTCACCCTAGCGAAGACTGGCAGTACGGCAGTTCTACCGACTATGTTGCGCTACTCGTTGAACGAATTTCAGGCGAGCCGCTAAAGGATTTTTTACAAGAGCGAATTTTAGATCCGCTTAATATGAACGATACGTCCTATGTAGTCCCGGCCGAGAAGCGTGATCGCGTAGCAACAGTTTACTCACCAACCGGACCGAACAAAACTATTGAGGTTTTCCGCACGCCCGAATACAGCAGCGTGCCGTTTTTTGGCAGCGACTATTACGGCGGCGTCGCCGGTTTGTTTTCCACAGCGAGTGACTATTGGCGGTTTAGCCAGATGCTTCTTAATGGCGGAAAGCTAGGGAGGGTTCAGCTACTTAGCCCCAAGACTGTCAACCTGATGATCTCTAATCACAGCGCCGATCACGATATTTACATTCGCGGGCCAGGCTACAATTTCGGATTAGGCTTCGGTATTTTAAATGACGCAGGCGTTGCGAGGGATCCCATTACCCCAGGATCTTTTACCTGGGGCGGCGCATGGGGCACGATTTTTTGGGTAGATCCTGTTGAGAATATGATCGGAATCATGATGACTCAGATCAGCTCTTATTCGCACCTCAATGTCAGGCAAGATGTCGGCGTAACCGCGGTGCAATCAATCGTCGATAGTTACAGCAACAAGCCCTATTCGGTGCAGGGCTATTCGGTGCTGAATCCTCGGCGCGCTCTTTAAGGAAGCCTTTTTAGGCCTGCTTTAAAGCGCTTAGCATTGTCGACATAATGAGTCGCCGAGTCGATAAGCGCTTGTTTGCGCGCTTCGTCTAATTCGCCGCGAACCTTTCCCGGCGCGCCCATAACAACGGCGCCGTCGGGGACAACCATCCCTTCTGTAATTAACGCGTTCGCTGCGATCAAACAGCCTTTGCCTATCACCGCGCCGTTTAACACCACCGCATTGATTCCGATGAGACTGCCGGCGCCAATAGTGCAGCCGTGCAACATGACTTTATGACCGATAGTCACATCGCTGCCAATCACAAGTGGAAAACCAGTATCAGCATGCAGCACCGAACAGTCTTGCACGTTGCTGCGCTCACCTATCGTAATCGTCTCAGTATCACCACGCACCACTGCGCCGAACCACACGCTCGCGTCTTTCTCTAAGATGACATTACCTAATACAGTGGCCGTGTCTGCAACATAATAATCGTCGCCTTGGGTTTGGGGTGAGAAGTTATCAAGACTATATAGCAAAAGTGTGTCCTCTCTTAAATGGCTTGGTCATTATGATCACTGAAGTGTACCCAATGGCTGGCCCGTTGCGAAGCCAGAAATTGCGGTCGTGGTGGCCATTGATCTACTCCAGCCCCATGCGCATGGGTAGACAATCGGCGTCAAACCTACTAGTTTCGGCGTCATTATTAGATTAGTGTTAGCTCTTAGCGAATAGAACCATACTCGAGCAATCTGTAACCCAAATATAGCGAATCACGAACAAAGAGAGCACCATGAAAAGCAGACGCGAATTTCTAAAATACCTAGCCGCCAGCCCCCTTCTAACAGAATACTCAGCCTTTGCTCAGGAGGTTGAAGAAACGCTCGGTGCACGACTCACCGACCCTTCAGAGGTGATCAACGTATTCGAAATGGAAGCGCTCGCTCGTGAGAAAATTCCGCCCGCACATTTTGGCTATCTCAATACCGGTGTTGATAGCGATGCAACCTTACGGGCCAACCGTGCTGGTTTTACACGTTTTCAAATCCGTCCGCGCAGGCTAGTCGATGTTAGCTCACCTGATCTGAGTATCGATATCCTTGGCACACAGGCGAAATCGCCGATTATTATCTGCCCCGTCGGCAGCCAGGGCGCCTATCATGCCGAAGCAGAGCTTGGCACGGCACGCGCTGCAAAAGCCGTCGGGCACCATATGATTCTGTCTACACAGTCATCAACGGCAATTGAGGACGTCGCAGAAGCCCGTGACGCACCGATCTGGTTTCAGCTCTACCCAACCAACCGCTGGGCAAACACAGTGGCTATGCTGCAGCGAGCAGAGGCAGCTGGCTGCACTGCAGTGTGCCTAACAATCGATTTGCCAGGCGGGCGCAATACCGAGACCCAATCGCTGCTCATGCGCGAAGACGACCGCGACTGCAGCGTGTGCCACAAGGGACAAGCTAAACCCATATTTAAAGGGCTCGACATGAAAGGCGTCATGCTCAATGACTCCTCTCTGACGTGGAGCGTTATCGGACGCATGAAAGAAGTCACCAACATGAAAGTGCTCATCAAAGGGATCGAGGTCGGCACAGATGCAGCACTTGCGGTGCAACATGGCGCCGATGGAATCGTCGTGTCTAATCACGGTGGCCGCGCGGTAGAAACGGAGCGCGCAACAATCGAGTGCTTGCCAGAAATCGTCGCTGCCGTGAACGGCCGAATCCCAATTATTGTCGACGGCGGCTTCCGACGTGGTACGGATATCTATAAAGCGCTATCGCTGGGAGCAACCGCTGTGGGCATTGGCCGACCCTATTGTTGGGGACTGGGCGCCTTTGGCCAAGCTGGCGTGGAACGCGTGCTAAACCTTCTCAACCGAGAGCTCACCATCGCCATGATGGGCAGCGGCACGCCGACCATTGCTTCTATCGGCCCAGACTATGTGCTCGACGTTGGGCAAAGGGTCGAACGCGGCAGAATGGGTTTCGGCCTGCTCGACTAGTTAACTACCAAACCACTCGGCTCGCGAACAAAACCTCTATCCCAACATGCGCAAAATAAAAATTTGCGCCACAAGAAGGAGCAGGACATGATCCAAGCCGAGCTAAGCAGGCGGGCCTTCCTCAGATCAAGCGGCGCCGCAATGAAGGCCTCGTGCATTACCCTAACCTTCCCCATGGTCCTTACTGCCTGCAGCCGTGCAAATGAGACGCGGCTTAACGGCGGGGATTTCGCTACCTTAAGCGCCTTAGAAGCGCGGGAATACGACGCGATTGCTGCCCGCATCATTCCCACCGACGAAACCCCCGGTGCGCGCGAAGCTGGTGCCGTCTATTTTATCGATAACGTAATAGCCGACGCATTCGAGCGACAGAGACAGACTCTGCGCTCAGGCCTCGCAGATCTCCAAGCCAACACCGCTGCACTTTATGATACCGCCTTGTTCGCCGACCTTACGTCTGTCCAGCAGGAAAGCCTACTCACTCAAATTGAAGAGACCGAATTTTTTGCGACGATTCGCTTTCTCGTCATCGCAGCGATGTTTTCACTGCCCGAATACGGCGGCAATAAAGACGAGCTAGGTTGGCAACTGATTGGTTTCGAGGACCGACATGTGTGGACACAGCCGTATGGCTTCTATGATGCAGATCATTTGGCGAAGGGAGAATAGCCCGCATGGCTCAACAGCAAACATCGGTAACTTATCCCACGCGCGAGGCTGTAGATTTCGTCATCGTTGGCTCCGGCGCTGCCGGCGGAGTCATGGCGAAGGAGCTCTCTGGCGCAGGTTTCTCAGTCGTCGTCTTAGAGCAAGGCCCACATCTTAAGGCCGGCGATTTTAGGCACGACGAGTGGAGCTATGACTACAACGGCGGCCTTATTTGGGGCAGCAAACAAGGGCATCCACAGACCTTCAGAAAGTCCGCAACCGACACAGCAAAACCGGCGGAGGCCGCGCTGGGTTATGCACACAATGTGGGAGGAAGTAGCGTTCATTTTTCCGGAAATTTTTGGCGCTTGCGGCCCATCGACTTCAAAGAGGCGAGTGTGCGCGGAACTATTGCCGGCACGAACTTCGCCGACTGGCCCATTAGCTACGAAGAGCTTGAACCCTATTATACGAAAGTCGATTGGGAGATTGGCGTATCAGGCCTTCAAGGCCCTTGGGACCCACCGAGATCGCAGGATTACCCCTGCAAACCCATGCCCATTAAGGGCTCAGATGTACTTCTTGAGCGCGCTGGAAAAAAACTAGGACTGAATCCCTATCCTGCACCCGTGGCAATTCTCTCAGAGCCACACAATGGTCGCCCTGCCTGTATTCATTGCGGCTTTTGCAATGGCTTCGGCTGCGAGGTCAATGCTAAATCTTCCTCGATGGCGACTATGATCCCTCTTGCGCTCGCCAGCGGACATTGTGAGTTACGCACCGGCTGCACCGTGTCTCGCGTAACCACAGGCGCCGATGGCAAGGCCGACGAGGTAGTGTATTGGGATGCCGAAGGTAACGAATTCGCGCAGCGCACAAAGGCGGTAGTTCTTTGTGCAAATGGCGCCGAAACACCGCGCTTGCTGCTGCTTTCGGCTTCCGATCAGCATCCTCAGGGACTCTGCAACTCTAGCGGTTTTGTCGGCCAGAATTTAATGTTTAATGGTTACACATCTGTCGTCGGGCTTTTCCCCCAACCCGTCAACGCCTACAAGAGCATCCCTGCAACTCGCGTTATTCATGACTTCTATGAGTTAAACCCGACCCTTGGGTTTTATGGCGGCGGGGGCATCGATGGCAGACACTATGCTCGCGGAACACCACTTAATTCCGCGCTTATGAGCGGGATGTTCGGCGGCCCTAAATGGGGAGCAGACTACAAGAAAGACCTTGAGCAAGAATTCACTCACACCGCCGCCTTCGATGGCCACACGACATCGCTTCCGCTAGCGACTAACACAGTGACGCTTGACCCCACACTGAAAGATAAGTGGGGCCGACCCGCTTTACGCTGCACGTACATGGATCACCCCGACGATCTTGCAACAATGAAATTTTTCTTCGATAAAACTAGCGAACTCATGGAGGCTGCAGGCGCCATTCGGCAGGCAGGTAGCTATCCGGAAAACGGCCAGGAAGGGAATGTCCACTTGCTCGGGACTTGCAGGATGGGCAATGATCCGGCGAGTTCTGTTGTAGACAAATATCATCGCTCGCACGATGTCTCTAATCTCTTTATTTGCGATGGTTCGAGCCTTGTGACGTCGGGACGCGGCCAGCCAACAATGACAATTATGGCGCTAGCATTCAGAGCAGCAGATCACATGATTAGGTCGGCTCGACGCGGTGAGATCTAAGCCTCTCTACCGTCTTGCAAATTCGATCGCCAAGCTTAGATCTCAGTGCGGCTAATTAGCGTTTACCTAAGTCAACGAGCAAAGACTTAAGACCCGATTAGCACTAGTCGGCGATTTATAAATTACGGGACAATAACACACTCAATGGATCTCATTTTTTTCGATTTAGATGGCACACTCCTCAACGACGCATCGGTAATATCGCCTTTCACTAAAGAGACTCTAGGTCTACTCAAAGACAAAAACATCGCCTATACGGTGGCCACAGGCCGAACCATGCTTTCCGCCAGAACGATTCTCAAAGGGCATGATTTCGACCTCCCGCAAATCTATACCAATGGCGTGACTATATGGGACCCCCTTAATAGCGAGCTGACGCTGGAAAACTTGCTCACCAACAATGAGATAGCGACCGTTATCGACGCTGCTCTGAGCCAAGGAATCACGCCTTTTGTGCATGCTATAGATACAAGCAATCACTTTATCTACCACGCGACACCGCGGCATACTGTCGAGGAGAATCTGATCAGCAAACACTATGCGGGGACAGAGGCTAAACTTTTCCCACTTGATGTGCTGCCGGCAGATAGCCAGGTAACCAACATAAGTATGATCGGCTCGGCTGCGGACATCACCGATATCTGGAGAAAAGTCGATAACCATCCAAACCTTGTCACGTACTCTGGCCCTGCTATCGAAGGCGAATCTTTTCGTTGGATGGATGTTCACCATTGCTTAGCAAGCAAAGGCGCAGCAGTGACTACACTCAAAACGCAATTGGGCGCGAGCAACATAATTTGCTTTGGCGACGGAGATAACGACCTCAGTATGTTCGAACTTGCTGACGAAAGTTACGCGCCAGAGAACGCGCGCGACATCGTAAAGCAGTCTGCCACTGCGGTAATTGGACACAACCACAAAGATGGCATCGCCTATTTTCTGCGTGAACGGTTTTCTCTCTAATCAACTCGACGGGTAGTTTAATATATTGCCGACGAGAGCCTAGCTCTTGTCCGGCACCCCTTCTTCCCCGCCTCTCAAAAAACACGCCTCTTCTGCTTATAAAGATTTCCTATTTCGAGTGTAAGTATTATTCTCTATGGTCAAATACCAAATTTTTTAGGAGCAAGACTATGAAGGCATCCAGCTTTACATCTTCCTTTCTTCAAGCTTTGGCCGTGGTTTCGGCCTTCATATTCAGTTCGACGGGATTTGCGCAGCCCGCGACATTTAAAGAGGGCATTCTGCAAATCCCGCAAACCGCCGCCTTAATTAAGGGTGAAGCTCATTATTGCAATGATATTCAATTGGCACTTGATACCAACGGCAATTTTACTGTGCTTGAGGCAGAGCCGAGCCCACTGGCATTTGTTGAAAGCGTCACTGTCATCATGACAAAGTCTTTACCTCCGCAGGTGAGCATTGTTGTACGAGGGAATAAATCGGTGCCGTGTGTAGAATTACAAAATCCCGCTATATTCAGGGATGGCTTTTCGTTCACTGTCGCGCTTGCGGAAACCAAGATGGGTCCCGCTGAAACTTGCATTGCGATAATAGAGCCTTTCGAAACACACATACGTCTAGATACAGTCGGATTGGAATCCGGTATCTATACCGTAGATGTAAATGGCAAAGAAGAGGGCTTTAGCTTATAGATTTAGCTTGTAGCTCTAGATGGTGCCCGGGGCCGGAATCGAACCGGCACGCCCTTTCAGGCGAGGGATTTTAAGTCCCTTGATAGATGCTCTGCATGCCTCATTCCTCGCTAAATACCCTGCTTTAACTGCTCTACAAGGCATCATTATACACCGCAGAAGGCTTTAAGAGGTAGTCCAGAGGTAGTCTAGCCAGGAATTAGATACATGAGCGCTTGGGGCGGGGTCATTTTAGAGGCCGGGGGTGGCTTTTGCGTCTTGCGAAACTGTAACGGTAGGTGCGTAGACTTGCTAGAGGCTGATTTAGAAAACAAGAGGGTGGACTTCTTTATAGACGGGGGTGGCCTATCGCGCATGCGGTATTGTTACGGTAGCTGCTGAGACACGAGAAAGGGCTGTTTAGAAAGAAGACCGCCTCCGTATCGAGAACGGCCTTATTTAAGACGTAAGGCATAGCCAGAGGATCTATTGAACCTCTAGCACAACAGGCTCGGCGTTAAAGTAAATAGTTTCGTCACCGCTAAGCCGGTAGCCAATGTAAAAGTCATAGATGCCTTCAGCACCCTCCGGCAATTTCACTGGCGTCTCACCAAAGAGACTCAACGTATATTCCGCTTCCAGTGTTACTTCGTCGATTGCCGCAATGTCGTCACTAGTCGCGACTAAAGAGCCATCCGCCATAATCAAGTAGGCTTCTAAATCGTTAACAATCACTGCCGCGTAAATTTCAGCAAGCTCTCCAA
>Ga0181607_10005122_pt1 | contig 11112 bp, 10 predicted proteins | sample 041ome_9_FD_132420 | JGI IMG/M metagenome (GOLD analysis project Ga0181607, IMG submission 132420) | Coastal salt marsh microbial communities from the Groves Creek Marsh, Skidaway Island, Georgia - 041413US metaG (megahit assembly) | ecosystem: Environmental > Aquatic > Marine > Intertidal zone...
CATTGTCCTCGTCAACAAGGAGGTTTGAATCATGAATCAATCAACAAAACAACAACGCCCGCTCGCCATCGCCTTTGTTCTCGGCATGCTGCTGACCCTTTTCATGGGCCTTATGGTCCTGCGCATGGAAACCGCCATGCTCGAAACGGGTCGCACCGGCTTTGAGGGCGTGGGCGGTCTGCTCGTGCTCTTGGTGACCCTGCTGGCCGCTCTGGTCGCCGGGGCCGTCGTGTGGGCGATGCCTTCCATTCAGCAGCAAGAACGCCGCGTCCAATGGTCTCGACTCTTCTCGCTCAAGGCCCTGGTGTACTTCGGTCTGCTCTTCTTCGTCGGGTTCCAAATCGGTCCCGGTGTAGTTCTGGGCGACGTGAGTGCGGGTGAGGTGCTGTTCATGCTCTTCGTGATGGCGGGCCTGAGCGTGGTGTTTTTCGCCGGTCCGATGGGCGAGGTTGAGAAGGCGTACAGCTACGAAGAGGAGTGAGGCGGCTCACCCCCAAATTCTCTCGGCTTCAATCTCAGCGATGTTCGCCTTACAAATATGGTCGGAAGTTGTGTACCGAGACGGATACTTTGGCCTTTGATGCTTTGAAGAATTTCGGATTGACGAGGTCGGCGTGGAAATGCTTTTTCATCAAACTCTCGTTGATTTCGGGATCTTGAGGTGAGCGATTCCAGCTGCAAATCCCTTGAATGCCCTCGTGGTCGACACACATGAGCATGAGCAGTATTTCCTTTGCTTGAATTTTCTTCTTGAGCAAGGACACTTCGGCATCTCGATTGCAGTATTCTTCGTGCAAGGTTTCGATGGTTGACGATCGTGACAAGCTTGTTGGCTTTAGCAATCCCGTAGTAAGATTAGGCACGCTTGATTTTGCTGTCGCCTCGTCGGTGGCTTCTTTTGAGAATATCCCTTTCCAGTGTCCCGCTGTTGCGTGACTCCCGCCTGTTTGTGTGAAAAGAAGCGTAAAATCATCTGCCACTTTTCTGGGTTTCTCACACTTTTTGAGTTGTGCTGGTGTGGCAACTTTTTTCCACTTGGAGAAATTGAATTCATCTTTCTCGGGAGTGATTTTCACATCGGTCACCCCCACAATTCCAAATTCATGGTTTGAGGAAATTGCTTTCAGTTGGTGTTCGGCCGTCTTCCTCAAGAAATCGGCCTTTTCCTTTGCTAAACATAGTTTGTAAGCCTCATCTCTGATTTTTTCTGCCTTTGTTAAATCTGAACCCGACAACACGAGAAGGCCGTTTGGCGGCGTGGCCCAATATTTTTGATGCAGGGTTTTGAATTTCGGGTCATATTCTTTCTTCAAGGCAGCGGCTCTGTCAACCACCTTTTTGAGGGTTGCCGAATCAAATTTGAACCATTCCACGCCGACCTGATTTGCTGCAAATTCTGCATGCAACATGTTTTCGATGAACATCGGGGCTTCGGTCTCAAACACTTTGAACGGGACAACTCTGTTGGGATTTCCTGTTTGGAATTTCTTGATGCGGTCCGCTGTTTCGCGGTCGTTTCGAACGATACCGATCTTGTAATAACCCGTGCTTGCGTTTGTTGCCGCATCCAATTCGGTGACGATATACAACTGGCCCGGGTCAATTTTGGTTACCATAACATGTCCTCATCGGGATAGAAAATAAAACCATCTTCGCAATTTTACGCTCTTTCGCTCAACGCATGCTGACGGGCCGTCGGCTGTCGGTGGTTCGCCACATGGCGTCTTGGCTTTGGAAGCTGCCTCCCATGTCGTTGAAGACGAAGGGGGTCAGGTTCATCGGTTCACCGCTTGGGCTGCCGCCGCTGGCGTTGGCACAGAAGGCGGGCAGAGGGAAAGCGCCGGTTTGTCCTGGCTCGATGTCAATCCACACGTCCTCGTTGACCACGAGGTTCTGTTTGCCGGTCCAGGTCTGCTGTTCCACCATGGTGCCGCGAGGCACGACCATGCGCACGGGTTGGTTGCCGGGGTTGCGCACCCGCATGGTGATGGCGTTGGAGCGGTTGTAGCCGTTGCCAACGATGGATTCGATCTCCACCTTGCCGGTGCTGGCGGCATGGTAGAGGCTGTCGGTGCGGGAGGCGTAGGTCATGTTCAGGGCAGCGGGGGAATAGATGGCGGTGGTGTTGTCGCGTGCGCTGCGCAAGTGGGAGAACTGGGCGAGCAGCTGTGCGCCGCCGAGGTTTCGGCTGTCGTCAACCACGAGGTTGGGGTACACCCGGCGGGTTTCGCTGATGAACATGGCGGGACGGTCTCCGGTGATGTTGCGAATGCGGGTGCGTTCGCGTCGGTCGCCGTGGGGGTCGATGGGGGTGCCATCGTCGTTCTCATGGGCCACATTGAGGTCTTGGATGCACCCTTCGTTGACGGGCATGCCGTTCTCGTTGAACTGGATTTCCCGCATGCTCATGGGGGGCAACTGGACCACGACGGGGCGGATGCTTCGCAGACGTCCACCGTCCAAGGACAGGCCTTGGGGCAAGGTGATGGTCTGGGGGCTTGGGCTGGGGTTCTTAACGATGTATTTCAGATTCATAGGCTCACTTCCTGGGGTTGTTCTCCTCCTCGATGGATGAGAAGGCGAAGGTCAGGGCGCACGCTGTTCTTGACAGCAGCGCAGGCAGCGACGAACCGCTCGAGGCAGTCGCTCCAGGGTTCGTTCTCCCGATTGAAATCGGGTTCGGGCAGGCAACGTCGGTCGCGATGTTCGTTGTAGTGGTTGATGTTGTTGTTGGCATAGGCAGGACCTATGGGGTTGTAGGGCAGGAAAATGCGAACGATGCCGTGGCGACCACGTTGGAAGCTGTCGAGTTGGCTGGCGTGACGAAGGTTGTCGCACACAAATTCTGGACCGGCCAGCAAGGCAGGCTCAAACCAAACGCGACCGTCGTTGCGAAGGGTGTGCTCGTTGGCCTCAACCTCAGGGTTGGCGGGGGTCACGCTGGGTCGGCAGGGGTGGTCGTTGGGAGGGAGGAAAGCGTGAATCCACAACTCGTCATGGATTTCTCGGCTTCGCTTTCCGGGAACGGTGTTCACGCCGCTGTCGCGGCGCATGTTGGAAGGGCGGTTGAGGAGAGGGGCGCCTTGGACGGGAGCCCGCATGGGGTTGAGCAGGTTGTGTGTGTTGCGAATCAGTTCCTCGTGCTCGTGAACGTTGATGTCGAGGCGGAGTGTCCAGAAACTGATGGTTTGCATCAGTTTGGCGGCCTGATCGCTGTCAAGTCCAGCGACAAGGGCGGCTTGTTGGAGTTGGCGGAGGTGAGCGACGAGGACGCCTTCCTCGGTTTCCTGGCGGATTTCGATTTCATCCAGGCCAAGGCCGAGTTGCTGGGCGACGCGCTGAGCCTCTCGCTTGAGGGTGCGTGCATCTTCATCAAGGGTGGATGCACGTTGGGTGCGGGGGGCTTCTTCGTTTTCGTTTTCAGGGACGTAGACGACCAGTTGGCCTTCGTCGTTTCGGACATAGGCTGCACGCTCGGCGATCTTGGTGCGAGCGTTGCGGCTGTATTTTCCTCGTCCTGCGTAAATTTCTGTTCCTTGTTCATCGTAGAGTGTTGCCATCTCTTTTCACCGTGGACCGATACAAATCTCGCCACAGTATATAAAGAATTGAATGTAATTAATGTCGAGTCAACATTCCATAGGTCGTAGCCCTTCAACATTCGAAGCATACTCGATGATTGAAGGCTCATCCCTTCGACCCGTTAAGCCTAAGTCAAGATGGAACGACCATCTTCTGTGGACAACCTCGACGAATCGGAGAAGTTCTTTCTTTCAAAGGCCATCGCCCTACTGCGCCCTTCCATCCAAGAAGGGTGGCCTATAGGACACATCTATCCGATTCTTAGCTTTTCAGAATCCATCATTCAGAAAACGGTGGATTTTTTTGAAGAGAAATTCAACGTCTCACCTGGCCAACTTGAGCTGTTGAAATTCATTCAGCAGGTTCATCGTATTCATCGAAATGAGATGGATTATCGTGCATTCTGGAACGAACAAGGTCGGCCTGAAGGCCCGTTGTTCTTGTTCATCTTTATGGATGACTATCACGACCAAAGCAACTGGTATCACCAGGTGATTACACGTGAAAACCTGGCCGAGACAGAGTTGAGGGACGACGATCGAGAACGCATCGAGGCTGAATTGGAAGCAAGCCCGACGCACCGTTTCAAAATTAATTTCCTCTTTCAACAAAAATCTGAACAATTTCCAGAACAAAAATTCCTGATGGAAATTTGGCAACCCATGCTCTCGGATGAAAACGAAGAAAAAATGAGACAGGTACAAGCCGACTACGCCATTATGTTCGAATCGCTTCGCAGCGAACCGTTCGACCTTCATGCGCACTCTGCACTCGTTCTGGACATCATTGAATACTATCCAGGGGACTTTTTGCGACTTGCCCTCGAACGCATGTCAATGGAGAAAGAATTAGAACCACTCCATCTTGTGTATAATCAATTTATGGCCCGTATCGCCAAGCTTTCGAGGCAATTCAAGGCCCCAGGGGTCATTGAAGCCTGGCGCGGCGAAGAAGAGGAAACCATGCTGATGATGTTCCGAATGACAGATGCCGAAGAATATGCTCAATACCGAGATACATACGGGCCCATCATACGTTTGACCCGTGCCGAGATCACAAATTACCTCGCGCAAACCGAACAAGACATCCTATCCGTTGATGATGAGGAGCAGATTTGGCTTCTCAATTACGAGAAGCGGCTGTACGAGCGAAACTTGGAACTCATTGATGAGATGGAAGAAGGGAGTTTAAACCTCTTGTTCCTTCACGAGGGGTGGCTTCACGAGCACGGTGTTCCTTTCGCTGTTTTTTCCAAGGTAGAAACTGGAGGTATTCCATGACAATGAGAAACGCAATAAAAAAAATCCTTGATGTGCATCGAAAACACTCAATGGATAATAACGGTCAATTCGACAAAAATAATTATCCAGAATGGAAAAGGCACATCGGCGGGGAAGGCAAAAAGCTGCGGGATTTGGAAAAAAAAATCAATGACCACCTCCTGAAGCAAGGGTACTCAAAAATGGCGACAACGATTTCTAAGGGGGGGAATGGGACAGAACCGGTCACGATTCCTTGGGTGGCGTTTCGGCCTACGGGAGATGCTGGGCATGGTACAATGAGGGCTAGTTCAGGCATTTACGGAAATTTTTTGTTTTCACAGGATGGTAAATTCTGCAGGCTGGTTATCGGTCTCTCGACAACAAGTTATCCGGATGGCGAACTCAAAGATCGTGTTGAGGCCATAAGACAGTTGGATTCTAACAAAATTGAGGAAATTAAACAAAAAATTGGTTCTCGTTTGGAGGCTTCGGATTTTGATTGGGAGACAACAAGCATAGATGGTGGAAATTGGGGAATTGCGTGCCCTTACAGCATAAACTACCCTCATGACGATGTCCCTGGCGTTGCCGTGATTCGAGAAGATATCCAACATATCACGGATTTGTATATCGCTCTTGCAGAGGAGTCGGTGTCCGGGAAAATAGAGCCTGTTTTGGATGAACTTCGAGCAAGAAATAGTTCCACTCAAACAAATCAAATTACAATAGATGATGTGTCCCTCAGCGAAGATGATATCCATACGATGTTGCTCAATTTTGGAATCACCAATACTCCATTGAGGGTAAGCGGTAAGTTGCCAAATGGAAAAGACGCTCTAGAATGGCCATTGGATTACAAAAGGGAGCATTGGGAGTGGCTGACTAGAAACTGCTCTAAATTCCAAATTAAATCAGATTTTTTCGATTGGGGCGATGTAGCGAACGAACAAAATACAGAACTCAATGCGGTGATTCTTTGCCATCGTTATGTAATTCTCGAAGGCCCACCGGGCGTCGGAAAAACACATTTTCTAAAAACACTGCTCGAAAGTGGAGAGTTCACCCACCACACCATGATTACGTTCCATGCCTCAACGGAATACAACGATTTCATTGGTGGTCTCAAGCCCGTCATTTCCAATCAAAAAGTCGTCTCTCCAGCAGGCATGGGCGGAAGATTTCGAGTTCGAAACAAACCAGTCCTCGAGCTCAAAGCAGTGAAAGGCCATTTCCTCAAAGCCCTTGAGCAAACCACCAAGGGAAAGGTCCTCATTTGGATCGACGAACTCAATCGTGGAAATGTTGCAAAGATTTTTGGCGAATTAATTGGATTGATTGGTACAGACAAACCAGGATCGCCTACCATACGCAACGCGGATCTTCCAGATGATGTATTGGATTTGAAGACCGTTAAACTCGACAATCTTCACATTGTGGGAACGATCAATACTGCCGATCGGTCGATCTCTCATCTTGACGCAGCCATCCGTCGCCGTTTCAAATTCGTTCGAATGAAACCCGATTACACACTTCCTCAGATATCTGGTCTGATGGAATCTGACGATGGTGAATGTTTCAGACTCATCAACGAGTCGCTGAAGGAAAAAATAGGAAGCGATGGCGAACTCGGACACTCTTATCTTTTTGAGCTCCGAGACAATCCTACTGCTCGAGAACTCATCTGGAGATATTCGATTTTACCAAATATCGCAGATTTGCTGATTCGAGAAAATTCTGAGGAACTTCTTTCTCAAATCAACAAAAACATACCCTCTGATATCAATTATAAATTGAAGAATTATGGTTCAGGCTTTTCCTCCCATGTCGAAATCAGCAGGAAAACCGAAATCGCTGGCGATGAGGAGGAATGAGCATGACTGAAACATTTATTTTCGAACAAAATGGCCAGGTTTTCAAATTCTCAGTCGAAGTAGGTGATTTCGATCTATCATGGAAAGATACAGGGACAAAACCAACAGTAAGAATTCGAACTTGTCTACTTCCAGCTGGATCGATTATGAGTTCAAATCATGGAAAAGGATTAAGCAATATGGCCACAAATCGCCGAGACACCATTCTTCCTGTTCCGAGCTTTGAAGCTCCTGCTTTAGGGAATGGAAAGCGTGATTGGGAATACCACACATTTCCAGCAGATACTTCCTTGAATGAGTCAACGAGTATGTCGCTCTCGCATATCTTGGCTGTGCTCACAGGAGGCAGCCTCGATGGGCCTGATCTCATCAAATACAGTTCAGATGGGGATGAAAAAGACGGATACAAAGCATACGATTATTTTGCAATCATGCACATCAACGCAACATCTTCTCTCGAGATTAAAACAATCGAAGAGTATCAAATGGTTGCGGCTCGGTACGAGACAGAAAAACACCAGGGAGAGGGATTTGCTGAATGGTTGCAAAGACAATCTGGCCAAGCCGCCAGATCTTCAACTCCAGTGAGGCAGAGACAATTCACAAAAGAGTTGATTGATGTATTAGAATGGAAAAAGAATGTCATCCTCGAAGGCGTTCCAGGTGTCGGAAAAACATTCTACATTAATCAACTCAAAGAAAAACTAGGCATTGAAGATGATGATGGCCGTTTTGTGTCCATTACATTCAGCCCCTCCATGGGTACAGAGGAATTTATTGGAGGTCTTTTCCCAAAGCCAGGAACTTCGCCTCCAGTGTTTTCATTTGAAAAAGGCCCACTCCTCAAATTAGCAGAAAGAGCGGCTCGGTCCACCACTGAATCAAAGCATCTGTTGTTTATTGATGAAATCAATCGCGGTAACATTCCAAAAATTATGGGTGAAATCATGACGGTCATCGAAGGAACCAAGCGATTCTCCGTCGACGATTCTAACGAGGTTCTCGCTGAACGCCAAACTGGGGATGATTTCCGAGCATCGATGTTCCTAAATGGTGAACAAATTCGGTACTTTGGATTGCCAGAAAACCTCTACATCGTTGGCGCAATGAACACATCTGATCGTTCTGTTGTTCAGATTGATAGCGCGTTGAGACGAAGGTTTGCGTTCATTCGTGTAGATACCATGATGGTTAACGAGCGTTCAGATGAATTGAAACAAGCGCTTCGTACATCGGAACAGGCTTCCAAGTTTTGGTCCTCTGAAGAAAGGATGGACGCTGCAAAAGATGTCTTTCAATCTCTCTTTGACCTCAATAAATCCCTCAAAGAAAAAGTTGGCATGGATGCCATGCTCGGGCATTCCTGCCTCTTCGAACTGAAATGTTGTCATCAGCAAGGATCTGATGCGGCACCGATTAACAATGCCGAGAAAGAGGGTTGCTTCTGGATGGCTATTCGAGACATGTTGCTTCTTTCCGTTTACCCCCAACTTGCTGACACCGTTGTTGCAAACGGAGTTGGTGAGGATAACGTCGCAAAGATTAATGATAAAATTGAGAAATTAAATCTCATTCTCAACGAACATCTTTCGAGTGATGATGAACTGCACTGCAAATTGATCAAACCGTCTTCGCCCTTTGGACAATACCGATTGGAGTGATTCGCCCGTGCCAGAAAGCATCGAGGAACAGCTTGACTTTTTCAAGACAGAACACAGCACACAATACATCAACCAAGTCGTCTTTGAAGACGGTACCGAGCACATCATCTGTGCCTATCCACGGTTTTGGGAAGAAAATAGATACTTGCTGTATGAAGATATGAAGAATCAATTGACCGTCCACTGCATTCCACAAAATTCGAAAGTAAAACTCCCGAAACAACTCGTAAAGTGTATGAACACTGATGAATTGAAACAGATTCGCCGCTCAGGGGGAACAGATGTCATTGAGGAAGAGTTCAGAAACCTCGATGCCCATAGGGTTAACTCGCTCGATGAAATAAGTGCTCTCATCTCCGGAGTTTATCATTTCGGGAAATTCCGAGACCAGGAGAAAAAAGCCTCAAGAGATATTGAAGCCCCGTTTTGGATGTCAACTCAAGGAACATCTCTCTATATTCACGAACAATTTCTAAGAGAAATCAAACCACTAGCTCGTGAGCTCCGCCGAACCTATTCTGAACGGGTAGAAGAGTTTGGAAGTATTCGGGGCCGTCTGACAAATCGTGGAATGTTACGATTAGTTACCCATCCATCGAGCCGTTTTGAATGCAGGTTTGATGATTTCTTTGTGCAAGCTCCAATTTATCGTATTGTTTCGACGTGCCTCGGAATCGTTGCCTCATCGTACAACAGGAGTCTTTTTCCTTGGCTCGAAGAGGAATTCAAAAATAACCGAACAGATGCTATGGGTCTTCTCTTCACCTTCAACGAGGTTGAGCCATACGATACCATCCAAGCGATCAAGGCTCTACAAAAGTTTCAACGTCACCCGCCAAGAGAATTTAGAAAATTTCATCCAATCAGTAATTTGATGATGGAAATTCTCCTCCAAGAGCAACGCTCACTTACGCATCAAGGAGAACTTAGTCAGCGGACCATCCACATCGAATATTCAAACCTCATTTGGGAGGACTACCTCGAGAAATGCATCAAGGAAGTGAATGCTTCTGTAAAGTCTCAGGCAGAATATAATCCCGCTTGGAAGAAAGTCGGTGGAAAAAAGAAAGTTGATCTCTCGGTTGAGGATGGAAAGATTCTCGTCGATGCGAAGTATACTGGACGGGAGAACGCCACAAAGGCTCAATATCAACATCAAATGTTTTACTACATGATGTCAGAAATTGCCAAAAATGAACTTTCTCGCAGTCCAGAAGCGATTGTGTTGGCCTATCCAGTGAGCGAACTTCACTTTCAGCACAATAATGAAGTGTTTGAATTAGGAAAACAATTTGATGAAATGTTTTCGAAATTCGATCTTAATCCAACCAAACTGATTCGACTTGGCGTCCCTCTTCCAGATCAATCCCGCTTAAATGGGAGCCATACTGTTGAGGAAATCATCAAGGGCATGGTAAAAGAAGAGCGTTTCCAACGAGCGTTTGAGGTCATGTCAGGGACTCAGCTGGGGGAACAATCATGACCAATGCTGCAGAAGGAATTGTTCGAGCCATGCTGGGCATCGATGACCCAGTCTCCCTTCCTTCCGAAGAACGCCACACGCAAACACGAGCGAGTGAATTCTTCAACGCCGAAGAGGGCGACCTGGTACAGGCATACCTCAGCATCCCGGCTCGAGAAAAACAACCCCACTTCGATTCCCTCTTTGAGTTCTTGATCAACGTGAGAAGGTACGCCGACGCTTACCAAACATCCGGCGAGTTGTGGAAAGCGTTTGGCGATTGTGAAACGCCTCAGCTCGTGAACATCCAAATGGACGCGGAACGGCACACTGGGCGCCTCGCCATCGCTCGATTTACCCGAGAGAAACTGGTTGAACTGACCAAGGACCCACGTCAGAAAATGTGGGCGGAATTCTACATCCCTCGCCTCGATTCACTCGAAGGCAAGGTGATGGTGCTGCTCTTCACGGACGACGAAAAATCCCGAGTTTTCGGCTTCCCGTTTGACGTCATGCTGTCCAGCGAGCCTAATGATGAAGAGGATTGATGCAGCGTTGAGAAATTTCGATGTTTGAGGTTGATGGTATGACCATTCGAGTGTTTGATCGGGGTGAGATCACCATTGATTTCAATCCAGCCGAGGTGTACAACTCATGGGAAGAATACATGCGAGACATTCTCGATGACGACGAGGATGAGGAGTTCATCGATTTGGACAGCGTTGGTGGTAATCGCCAATTTGCGCCTTTGGACCCCATCGGCATGGAGCAGCTCAGGGAATTGACCCTCATCGAAGCCCAATACCTCCACGATATTGAGGAAGGTCATCGCACCATCGATGAGATTCGAGAGGCAGAAGAGGTGTTGTGGGAAGAAGATCGGGTTGAGCCGTACATGATTCTGGATGTGGGTGTGAGGACCGTGGTGATGGCCCTGCTTGAACTCGGAGCAGAACCGTTCTCATCTTGCAACGGTGGTAGTCTATCCGATGACGAATATCACGCAGAATCGTATCCGTTGGTGGCGATGTACGGGCCTGACGACGTGCTTGCTATCGTCGAAAACGCGGCCAGGGAACACGGGTGCGGTTTGTACGGCACCGACGGCTTTGGCGGCAAAGGTGCGTTGGTGCTTTACACTGACGATGTTCGGAAATTCATGGCCGTGGCGAATGAATTCTTCGATTCACTATCCTCATGAGTGGATTACTTATTGCAGGGCATCCGCTTCCGAAAGGTCCTCAACCCCACATCGCAAGAGGTGTTGGCGAGTC
>Ga0181607_10005126_pt1 | contig 11106 bp, 8 predicted proteins | sample 041ome_9_FD_132420 | JGI IMG/M metagenome (GOLD analysis project Ga0181607, IMG submission 132420) | Coastal salt marsh microbial communities from the Groves Creek Marsh, Skidaway Island, Georgia - 041413US metaG (megahit assembly) | ecosystem: Environmental > Aquatic > Marine > Intertidal zone...
CGAGACAATATCTGGAACTTTATCGTCGTCGTCCGAAGAATCGTCGTCGTCTAACACGTAACTCTTACCCATAATGATATGTATATGTGCGCGTGTATATGTTTACGCGTGTATACTATCAGTAAAGAAAGCTACTAAACGCGTTCGTTGTTTTTGTGAGCAATTTCAAAAATATTTTGGGGCAAGTTTTGGAGTTTTTTTTTCTCATTGTTTTCTCTATTATTAGTGATACGTTGTTGTTTGTATGCCTGCGACGGAGCAGACGACGACGGGAGCAGCAGCAGCGGCAGGAGCGACGTCGACATCTTCGAACAACTCTGAAGAAGTCATCTTAGCGTTGCAAAGAGAGAGGAAGAACCAGTATCTGTCGTTCAAGAAGTTTGGGGAATTCAAAAACATGAGTTCTATTAAAAGTAAAGGGAAACTCACCGCCCTTGGGTACATCTATGTTTGCATTTCTGCGATTGTTTTTCTCCTGTATTGGTTCGTGGACGCCGTGGATGGGAGGTACGCGAGTGTGCTCTTATTGGCGAGCTGTTTCGTGGTGAGAGTGCACCCGGCGTTTAGTAGCGCGACTGGTAAATTGAGGTGATGAGAGATGTGGGAGGACACGCTTTTTGGAACCTCAAAGCGTCTTGGATGTAGTAGTATTAGTAGTAGTAGTAGTAATGTAGTAAAACAGAGTTTAACAACAACAACAACAACAATAGGATTCGAGCGCGCCTCCGCGTGGGTGTGTTTGTGTGTATTTTAGTACTGTGCTTTCTTGCTAGTATTTTGTCGCATACAATAGTATTAAATATATTTACTTCAATATGCGATACAAGTACATGCCAATCCCGAGCAAGACGCAAATCAACGTCGCGTCCACGCAAAAATGCCTCGACGATCGCGCCTTCTCTACGGTTTCTTTCAACCTCATGTTGGCCGTTTTCATCTCGGCTTGCGCACCGTCCATTTTAAAATCTATGTTTTCAATCGCCGGTTGTTGCCTGGCCATCTCTTCGTCCATGTCCGCGCCGAGACGTTTCAAGGTTTGCAAACCTCGGCTGATTTCGTCCAAGTCGGTGTCTTGCGTTTTCTTTCTGTCTTCGAATTCTTGACGAAACTGACGACTCTCTTCCGTGTGTTCCATGCCTTCGAATCTGTTGTTGTTGTTGTTGTTGTTGTTGTTGTTGTTTAAATGTTGTTCGCGAAGTGTTTCCGGTTGTTCAAACGGGTTCGTGTAGGTCCCCATTTCGATATCTCTCGACAACGATCTGTGATGATGCGGGACTTTCTTCGACGGCGTTCGAGGAATCATTCTCGACACCCCGTCCGGAACGTCCTCTATTCTCTGCTCGAACTGGTCAATCAGCGTTTCTCTCCCGTCTCTTTCGTACATCGATTCGTCTTCGATATCGCCCCCGTCGCTCGTCGCCCGTTTCTTCTTCTTGGCGTTATTATTACTACTACTACTTTTATTCGCTAATTTTCTCAGTTTCGGAATTTCTCCTCGTAAACTGTTCTTCCCTCGTCTCACTTCCGCGTGCATCGCCGCAATCGCCGCTCGGTTCGTTTCTACTTTCGCTCGTTCCGAGACGTCCGCGATGTCGTCCAGTCGTTCTTCGAGTTTACCCAGGAATTGTTCGAACGAACTATCGTGATGATGAGTAGTATTGCTCTCGTCATCATCTTCGTTACCATTATTACCACCGCTACTGCTAAACTTCCCCACATTCACGTTCTTATTCGTTTTTCGTTGTTGTTGTTGTCGTTTCATTCGTTCATCCGACGCAGTTCCATCATCGTTTTGGGGGAGATGATTTTGGTATTTTTTAAGCAAATGTTCCGTCCTGGAGAGTAAATCGTGCGCGTTGTTGTTACCACTACTCCCACCGAGGATGCCCATTATTATTGTTATTATTATTATTATTACGCTCGCGTTACGTCGCGCGTATCTTTTACTTCTGTTTTGCGGGAGAAAAAGCGCGGCGCGCGCAAAAAACACCAACCAAAAGTCAAAACTTCTTCAAACGGTTCGGTTTGGTTTGTACCGTTTGTGTTGTTCGTTGTGATGAAGAGGCAACTTATTTTTTGAATCTCTCTGGCCATTTTTTTTCTAAAACCCTAAATAGACATTTTGTGATTCCAGACTCAAGTTCAAGAAGACCGCATTGTGCTCTTTTTTCATCAGAGAGCACACACGTACACACACACACAAAGAGACGACGTAAACGACGACGCTTAAAACAACGACAATTTAACAACAACAATGTTTGCCGCCGCGAGTTCGTTAACGACGACGACGATATCGTCGTCGAGTTTAGGAGGATATCGGGGAAAAGAAGTTGTGCAAAAATCCCGATCCTCGATGAGAAGTACTGCTAGGAGAAACAATGTAAACGTGGTCGTCCGAGCTGAAGCGCAAAAGACCATCGACATGAACGAGGTGAGTTTTACTCTCAGATTGATTCTTTTGTTTTTGTTTGTCTCGTTGTTTTCCCTTTTGGGATGGAAACAATGGTTCATTTTTCTTCTTTGTCTTCTTCTGGATCCATCGTCCGTCGTCGGCGGATGGGACGAAAGATATCGTCGTCAAAATGGATAAAATATCGGACATTCGAAGAGATTACTTTTTATAGACACACTTCCGTCGTGTTTTGCTGACAAAATCGCAACTTCTCTCTCTCTTTCTACTGTAGTCTCGCACGTATTACTTTTGCATCGCGAACGCGGATTTTATGCTCAACGACGAAAACAACGAACACTTCCCGGAAATCTTGAGAGAACGAAGACGATTTTACCGAGAGACTGAGAAATTGCAAGACTTTTGGATCGTCCCGAACCCAACATTTTTGGACGCCATGCCGGAAATAAAGAAAAAAATTCGGCAACCGTGCGTGGCGGTGATGACCACGGACGAGGTGTGGAACACATTTATTAAGTTAAGAATGGACCGAGTGTATAAAGGTTCCGTGGAAGGGACTGGAGCGGAGTTGTTGAAATCGAACGAGTTAATCGCCGCGGACGCGTTTCCGCCGGTGGACCCGGCCAAGTGGACGGCGCCGTATAACAAATACTCGCCCGGGTGGTGGGAAGTGTTTTACCCCGGGGCGGATTGGACGCAAGGGTACCAAGCGACGGTGAATCCGTTGGCAGAAGAGGGGGTTGAGCGCACTGGGGCGTAATTTTTTAGTAGAAAGACAGACAGACAGACAGAGACAAACAACAACAACGACAACATATAGAGTGCGCGCACACAAAAGCCATCGGAGAAGAACGACGGAAGAAGAAGAACATCATCACAAATTTTTTATATTAGAAGAAATATCTTTATTATTATTAAAGAATGGATATAGAGTATCAAAGGTCCTCTTTCTTCTTCTTTCCCTTCTTTCCTTTCTTTTTCTTCTTCTTTCCGCTACTCTTTTGTTGTTGTTGTTTCTTTTCCTCCTCCTCTTTGACGCGCGCGGCTTCCGCTAATTCCTCTTCTTCCTTCTTTCTCTCTAACTCCGCAATCTCCGCTCTCGTCAAACCTAACGTAGCATCTTCGGTTTCTTCACCCATGATATCGTTCAAATCGAACTCTTCCTCGATCGGTTCCTCGGGTTCGTAATCGTTTTCGTCTTCGCTCTCGCCGCCGTCGATTATTTTCGGCACGTCTTGAATCATAAACGTTCTCGTTTTACCATTCAAGACTAACTCGCAGTGCCTAGCGAGCTCGCGAGGGTCAAAGGAACCACTCATGGTTGCGTACCTTCCTTTTCTGGGTTGTAAAACCGTCACGGTTGGTGAATTGTGCGGTAAAACGTCGAAGGCTTTTGCAAACGTTTTCTGGACAATCGGATCGACGACGATCCACGTGAACGGTCGTCCGCTCGTAAGTTTTGCCGCTTCAAACGCTCTTTCCATGCGATCTTCAAACATAGACTGCGAAGAAGAACTCGTCCCTGGAATAAACGCGATGGCGCACAAACCGCCTTTGGATTCGCACTCGTCCTCGAATTCCTTTTGCGTCGTGACGTGCGGCGGCGGCGTCACTTTTCCTGGAGACTTCGCCTCGTCTTTCCGCTTGATTTGATTTTTGGCTTCCAGCAACCATTGGCGAAGATAAATGTAATTCATCGGTCCAGGAAACGGCGCAGAGTTCATTTGGACGTTTCCAGACGCCTCTTGTTGCGGCGTGACCGCGGGATTAACGAACAATAATTGCACCGCGGGTAACTTTGGAATGTTGAACTTTTGCAAGTTCGGGTCGTTTTTATCATCGGCTTGGAAAAAACCGAAATGGAAATCGTCCTTGAAGTTTGCCGCTAATGTTTTATACATTCCGGGCGTCTCGTCCTTTTGAGAGAACAAAACGCACTTCGGTGTGAACGGATCCGTGGCTAAATACTGGTCCAAGTTGTCCTGGGTGATTCTTAAAACAACATCCGCCGTGTTTTCGTACATCCACGCTTTCAAATTCCCGTCGTTCACCGGATGGTCCTCGGAAACTTCAAACGGGTACGATTCTTCGTCCTCTTTGTTCTCACCGAACGGGTAATACATCAACGAGAAGCACTCGTCTTTGTTTGGAAACTTACTCAACGTTTGCGTTTCGGCAAGTTTTATCGCTTTCAAGATATCCTCGCCGTCTCGGTTCACGACGTATTCGTAAAGCTCCGCTTGGAATTGAAGCTTTGCAAACGCGTCGATGGCTTCGTTCACTTTAAGGCCACACTCGTCCGTTCGCTTGGTAAACATAACTACCACCGCTTCTTTCTTTTCTATCACGTCTTGTTCGAAATTTTTCGGTTTCTTTTCAATAAACAACGAAAAATCATCGTTGTTTTCCTCTTCTTCTTCTCCTTTTTTCTTCTCGTCTCCGCTTTTATCCTCGCCGTCGTCTTTCTTTTTACGAAGTACCTCCACTTCCAACTCTCCAACTTCTGGGCCTAAGTGCTTCTCCGCGAACGCAAACACCTCGTCTTTACTCATGCTCTCGCCGTCGAACAAGGTCGGTTTCTTCGTCAAATCTGCGTCTTTATACAACACCAACTTCACCGCGTCCTCTTCGTCTTCGTGCGCTTCCAACCCGGGAAGCACCGGCGTTGGTAACAAATCGTCCGTGGAAGAGTCGTACGTCAACTCAACCACGCGAATTCTGTTCTTATGGTTCCATGCCAACGATTTCAACATGAACGGGGTCTCGCTTTTGTCCGTCACGTACACCAGCGTCGGCATCTCGTCCGAAACGACGTTCTTTAACTCGTCCACGGAATCAATTCTCGCGACTTCATCGTCCGGTAAGTTCTTCACCGCAAACTCTCTCAACGCTCTCGCGGTCAACGCATCCCCTCGATACTCGTTGGACAATTTCTGCGCGATTTTCCTGTACGGGTTCCACGTCTTTTTCCCTCCGAAACCGACGATGGCCGGCACTCGCGATATTTGCATCGACCGTCCTAAATCTTCGTTCCCGGCGATATCAATCGCGCCAAACTTAATGTTCACCGACTCTAACGATAACGCGGCTCTACTGAACGCCGGTGCCATATCCTTGCACGGTTGGCACCCGGGGGCGATGAATTGCACCACCCACACGTCTCTCGTCTCCAAAACTTTCTCCTTGAACTCTTCCGAGGACTGGAAACCAAACACGCCTGAGTTGTTTGGGTCGTACAAAGTTCTCACTTCCGTGTGAAACACGTTGTTCTCTTTAGCAGATGATTCTTCTTCTTCTTCTTCGTCGTAGTCATCGTCATCATCATCATCATCCGTTTTGGCGGCTGAAGCGAACATAAAACCCCCGGTTGTTGTTCCTTGGCTTTGTTTTCGTTTCATCAGAAACGCCGATTCATTTTCATAATTCGGCGGCATCATCATCATCATCATCATCATCATCATCATCATCGCGAAAAGGAGGAGAACAAACGACAACCGCAGCGAAAAACGACGAGAATTATTCATCGCCATCATCGTGCTCTTCTTCTTTTTCTTTTTCTTTGTTGTTTTTCTTGCTGCTGCTGCTGCTGTTCTCATCATCCTCCTGTAATGTTATAAGTTTGTTACACTAAAAATGAGGAACGATGATGCGTTCGAGAGCAAACAAAATGTTGTTTTTTTTCTCAGTCAAAAGCGCGTCTGTCTCGGCGAATGAAAATCTCTTGTTTTTTTTTCCTTGTTTTTTTGCAATTTTTTCGATCAATCGATCTCCCCTTTTGGTGAAGAAAATCTCTCTTCTTTTTTTTTGTAGAGAGTTCTGTGGAGCCAGCCTTCTTTTGGAGCTTTCAACTACGAGTCCTTCATAAACACACACGTACAAAAAATAATTTAATAATAACAAACATGTCTGCTGCTTTGACTTCATCCACGTTCGTTGGCGCGAAAGTTTCCGTCGCGAAAACTACCACCGCGTCCAAGAGAGTCGCGTTCTCCGTTCAAGCGAACGCGAGCGGACCGAAGAAGGTACGAATTCCGATTTCGTTTTTTTTTTGTGCGCTTAAAAAATCATCATCGTCGCTCGTTTCAGGCGGGTGGTGGTGCGTCCAAATTTTGCATTTCGTCCAACGAGAAAGTGAGATTGCGCACGATTTTTCTCCGAAACGTCGATGAAGCGGTCGTGTGCGAGTTTTGGAAACGATCGATGCGCGTGTATTCCGATGCGAAAGTTCACTTCGAACGCAATTACGCGCTTTTTTGAGCGTTTCAACCTTCGCGCGTCGCCGTTCCACGACGCGCGACCGATTTCGAATTTTATTTTATTTTCTTCGTGTGTTTATTTGATACGCTCCGCTTCGTCCGTCGTCTTATCGAGGAGGATCGATTTTACGTTCGAAGAAGCCGTCCAAAAGACAACGAAATCTGTTTTGCCTCTTTCTTGAGGGAAAAAACGAAAAATAAAATATCGCTTTGTTGTTGTGTGTCTGCTTTGAGCAACAACATTAACAACAACAATAACTGACAAAATCGATGATATCTTCTCCTCTTTACATCACAACAGGGTACCAAATCCAAGGGTGGCCAAGCCGGTGTCGGCTACAAGGGTTCCACCGAAGCCGGTTCCGCCCCGAAGAGACGCGACGGTAAGGCTGGCTACGTCTACTCCTTGGGCGTCCGCAACGGCAAGGCGAACGTCGACGAATACTCCCCGATCTACTTACCGGAAGAATTCAAGACGGACGGCGACAAGTACGAAGGTAACTTGCTGTACTGGGCGGCTACGCTCGCCGGTATCATCGGTTCCGGTGCGCTCGCCATCTACTTGACTTCCGCCTTGTAAAAAGTTTGAAAGAGAGAAAGGAAGGAGAGGAGAAAATTTTTGTAGAACAAAGTGTTTTAGCAAACAGGAATAAAAGAGAGAGAGAAGGAGAAGAGAGAGAAGAAAGGAGAGGAGAGAGAGTGGAGGACGAGAGAAAGAGAGAGTCATCATTTGGCGTTCAACACACGCGCTTGATATTTTTGTCTTAGTTTTAGTTGATTTTGTAAAGAAGAAGAAACGAGACGATATTATTGTGTTGATTATATCACGCAACAACCAATAACAACGGGTAAAAAAGAAAGACACATTCATTCGCCGTCGTCGTTTTTGAAACAATTTTGTTCGTTGCGTTTGTTTTTTATTGACAATAAAAAACTAGTATATGCTTCTTTCTCGTCCTACAAAATCGTCTTCGCGTCGTGTGTTGTATTGATGTTGATCTTCTCGTTGTTGTTGTTTTTCGTTTTGTTTTGCTCTACTAAATGTTGTTGTTGTTGTTATATATATATATAAATACTCTGTTTTATTGTTTTATTGTTGCTGTTGTTCATCGAAGATCACGCTTGCTCTCCGCTGCTCCCGTTTCCAAGAGTTTCTTTAATCTGCGCGGCGTGTTTTTCCATACCACTCACCATGCCTTCTCCTCCAAACTCCTTCATCGCTTCTCTCTGTTCTTCGATGTTGATCGTTTGCTTTGTCTCCGCTTGTAACTCCGCTCTAGCCGCCGCCCTCGCTTTCTCTCGTTCCTCTTCCTCGGCTCGGATCTTCGCTTCTTCTTCGTCCTTTTGCTTTTGGATCTTTTCTTGCTCTTCCTTCTCCTTTTGCGCTTGCTCGTTTTTCACCTTTTGTTCGGCTTCGGCGATTTCTTTTTCGCGCTTCTCAATCTCTGCGTTTCGATTCGCTTCAATGTCTTTCTTTTGCGTCGCCGCGGCTTCAAAATCGGACCACAAATCATCTGGAACGGCATCGACGGCTTCCGTGGGCGCGCTCGCGTCCGCCGCAGGTGCACCCGCGGCGGCGCCCGTGTTTGCTGTGTCGTCCTTCTTGTTGAGATCGGACCAACCTTCTGGATTTTGCACCGCCGCGACGGGTTGCTTTTGGTCGCGTTTGATGCCCAACTCATCCACGGCGGGTTGTAAGAGCTGATTCGTCGACTGTTCGACTCGAGAGACTGGTCGGACGTTGGAAGTCCCATCGTCGTTCCCGCCACTGCCGGCGGCTTTGTTGCCCTTCTCGGGATTCGAGTCGCCGCCTTCCGAAGACGAAGAATCGGAATCGGAATCGGAATCGGAATCGGATGAGTCCGAGTTTGCGGGTTTCTCACCAGAAGCACCCGCTACAGTCGCCAAATCAGTGTTCGACGCTTTCCTCCTCGGATTATTCTTCAAGTTCGCTTCGCACGCTTCGAGTTCACGCATGGCTGCCGCTTCTCGCGCCTTGGCTTCCTTCACCAAATCCATAGCCGACGCCGACTTTTTGCTCTTCTTCGGTCTCAACTGCGAATCGCAGTACCTTTGAAGTCTCCAAAGCGTTTTCGAATCGAGCTCTTCGATGTTGATTTCAATCTCGTCGCCCTCGGCTTTGCCCATCGCTGCTTGCCCTTCTTGAACAATAGTAATCACCATCTCTTGCTTGCTCTCTGGAAGCTCTTGCAACGACATCGTCAACGCGTGCTTCTCATCAAACGTCATCTCTCTCGTCGGTAACGGCTCTTGATCGAGCTCAATGTACTTGCGATCTTTCGTAACTTTGCTTTGTGGAGTCGCGCGTTGTCGTTTGGCTTTCGGTTGACCGCTGCCACTTCCGACCGGGCGACCTCTTGGTTTACCAGTTGCTTTACCTCGACTCGCGGCGGCATACTCCTCCGGATCGTCGTCGTACATGTTCGCGTCAAAGTCGTCGTCTAAGAATCCGTCCATATCGCGCTCTCGAGGGGCGTATCCGCCACCACCACCCTTTTGTCTTTTCAACTCTGCCAATTCACGTTTCATTTCCGCGAGTAACTTGGCCTGCTCTTCCGCGAAAACCTCTTCTTGTCTGATCGGATCCTCCGGCGTGTTTGCGATTTCAATATCCTCCTTCGTGCGGATGTCCTCCTCGTCGCTCATTTTCTGTTCAACGTTGTATTTCACCCACCCTTCTTCGAACGCGCCGCGGACTGTTTCACCCATTTGTCCAGCATCCGTAGTCGTCCCATTATACAAGGCACAGTTATCGAAAATCAATCGCATGTCGTCCGCAAAGTCGGTCGGCCACGTGTACTTCTTCCCATCCAACTTCTCTTTCACTTTACCGAGATCCATCGGGTTCTTCACGATCTCGTAATAATCAGGGATGCCAAGCTTTACCGCGTCAACGGGTTGCGTGAAAATCCAGTGGAATTTGTTTCTTTTCACGTGGTTCAAAACGTCTCTGCACGATTTGATCAACACGTTTCTCCTCTTTTGTCGTTCGTCCTCAATTTGCGCTTCTCTCAACATCCGTCGATTCTTAATGATGCGTCCATCGCGCATTCTCTTGTGCGAGCGGTCAGAACCGAGACTCATGCTTGCCGGCTTCACCGTTCTGTTCGCGTATGGGTCCGGTCTTCTCGCGCTGTACGCATCCGGCGGCGGTAACATGTCGTTGAACATGTTATCGTACTGGTTGAACACGCCGCCGCTCGCTCGTAACTGTTCTTGTTTTCTCTCCGCCGCTTCTTTCTTCTGCCTCTCGACTTCCTCGACTCTTCTCTTTGCAATTGCAATCTCCTCCAATTTCTTTTTCAACTCTTGTTTTGCTAATTCTTTTTCTCTTTTTTTCATCGCTTTTCGTTGTTTTTTCCTCTCCGCTAACTCTTCCTCCGTGCACTCTTCGTCCGTCTTATCGCCACCGGCTAATGGAATCTCCAACACCGGCGTCGCGATAATCGACTCGACTTTTTGAAGGATGGCAGGATCCACTTCTTGCTTTGCCGGTGGTTCAGGAGGCGCAGACTGTTCCGGTTTCGGAACTGGCGCGACTGGTGCGACTGGCGCGGCGGCGGCGTGTCCTCCTCCTCCCGAGTACGGCTCCGCAACTTTGTGTCGATCGAAAATCCCAGACCGCCACGACATCGGGTCAACGCCCCCATTCATCATCGACCCGTGACTTTTCTTCCTCCCTTTCATCTCTTGCCAGTTCTCTTTAAACTGCTCAAACTCGCTCGATTTAATAAAGGCAAAACCTTTCGGGCACCTCGAGGCGAGCGTTCTCGAGAGCAAAAGTTCACCTTTTTCAGCCGGTCTCGCGCCGCTCGGGTAGTACTCCTCGTCGTCCTCGTCTCCTAATTCCATTTTCTCCGCCGCGACTCCCGCGTCTTCTTTCTCTTTCTCTTCCTGCGCGGCTTTCTCCGCCGGTCGGACGCCCCCGTTTCGCGTCATTTTTTTATTGTCTTTTTTCTCTTCTTTTCACTTCTTCTTCTTCTTCCTCTCGCGAAAGCTTCTTCTTCTCGAGTCGACGAATTTCTTCTTCTTCTCCTTCGCTTTGTTGTTGTTGTTGTTGTTGTAGCTCCTCTTCGCTTTTAACACTACTCTGTTGAGAAAGAAATAAAAAAGATTCGTTTCGTCGTCAGCGTCGTCTCTTCGCGTTGTGCTAATCGCGCGCGCTTCAAAGCGCAGAGGAATTCGAGAGAGAGAAGGATGTGATCCTGATGTGACTAATCGAATCGACGTAATTCTCTCTCTCTTTCTGACGACGTGAACGAAGATAACAAAGACGGCAGTAAAGTTGCTCGTCAAACAATACTCTCCTCCTCCCAAAGCGTGTCGTTTAAAACGTACCTTTCTTAAAGTTTCTGTGCGTGTTAAAGTGTTAAAGTGTGTGTGTGTGTGTTAAATGCGCGCGCCGGCCGCACAATTATA
>Ga0181607_10005130_pt1 | contig 11104 bp, 11 predicted proteins | sample 041ome_9_FD_132420 | JGI IMG/M metagenome (GOLD analysis project Ga0181607, IMG submission 132420) | Coastal salt marsh microbial communities from the Groves Creek Marsh, Skidaway Island, Georgia - 041413US metaG (megahit assembly) | ecosystem: Environmental > Aquatic > Marine > Intertidal zone...
ATTATTATAGTTTTTTATCAATACAGAATTATTCTTTTAATTGTGATAAAAATTCTTTTAAATTAGATATTTATTCAAATTTAGGAAAAATTTATTCAAAAAGTTTTAATTTGAATAAAAACAAACAAATAATATTTGATAATTCTCAATTATTAAAATTAAAAAATAAATCAGGAGAAATGTGTTGGTATACGATTACAAGTAAGAAAAATAATATTCACGCATTTTCATTTCATGAAAATAAAAAATCAGGAAGTATAAGTGGCGAACATTCGTTTTAAATTTTGAAAAAATGAAAAAAAAAAATATTTTAATTACCGGTTCAGAGGGTTTTATTGGATCACATTTAATAGAAAAATTAGTTCTAACGAAAAAATATAATGTAAAAGCCCTAGTGCTTTATAATTTTGGTAATGATATTGGTTGGTTAAAGACTTTAGATAAAAATATTTTGAATAAAATAGAAATTGTACATGGCGATATAAGGGATTATGATCTAATGCTTAAAATTTCAAAAAAAACTAATGTAATTGTAAATTTAGCTGCGCTCATTGGAATACCATATTCTTACGATGCTCCCAAAAGCTATATTGATACAAATATTATTGGAACACAGAATATTTTACAATGTGCACTAGAAAATAAAATAGACAGAGTTATTCAAACCTCTACAAGTGAAGTATTTGGAAATATAAAATTTGGTCAAAGTTTTAATGAGAGTTCGTATCAGTATGCCCAATCACCTTATGCAGCAACAAAAATTGCTTCAGATCAAATGACAAATGCTTATTTTTCCTCATATGATCTTCCAGCTACAATTATAAGACCATTTAATACGTTTGGTCCAAGACAATCTGAAAGAGCAATAATACCAACAGTAATTAACCAGATTTTAAAAAAATCAAAAAAGATAAAATTAGGAAACCTGTATGCTTTTAGAGATTTAAATTATATTGAGGATACAATAAGTGCATATTTAAAATTAATAAATACCCAAAAAAAAATTGAAGGTAAAATTTACAATGTTGGTTCAGGATATGCAATTTTGATCAAAGATTTAGTTTTTATGATAAAAGAAATTATGAAGTCAGATATAGTTGTAACTTTTGATAATCAAAGAGCAAGACCCCTTAAATCTGAGGTATCAAGCTTATTGTGTGATAATAAAAAGTTTATGAAAGATTTAAATTGGAAACCTAAGTTTGGTGGTAAAAGTGGGCTGAAAAAAGCAATTATAAAAACTATTGATTGGTTTAAATCTAATCAAGACTACTATGCTGATAGTTCAAAATTTATAAAATAGATTATAGTGAAAAAAATTTCTTTGTTTGAACCCAATATTGGAAATCTAGAAAAAAAGTTTGTTGTAAGATCTATAAATGAAAATCAAATTTCATCTTACGGATATTTTACGAATTTATTTGAAAAGGAGATAAAAAAAATTACTTTATCAAAATATAATTTAGCAACGAGTTCAGGAAGTTCAGCTTTATTTGTAGCACTAAAATCTATGGGTATTAAGAAAGATGAAATTGTATTAACTCAATCATATACTTTTACAGGTACAACAAATGCAATAATTCTGAATAATTCATTACCGTTATTGCTTGACATATCTAAAGAAAACTTAAATTTAGATCTAGATAACCTTGAAAAATTTTTAAAGGTAAGCACTTTTAAAAAGGGAAAAAATACTTTCCACAAAGCTTCAAAAAAAAAAATTAGCTGTATATGTCTTGTTTTCACACTGGGAATAATTCCTGATTTAATTCATGTAAAAAAAATTTCAAAAAAATATAACCTAAAAATTTTATTTGATGCAGCATGTGCTCTTGGTCACAAATACTTTAACAAAAGACTTACTGATTTCTGTGATGTTGCAATTTATTCCATGAATGGAAGTAAAAATATTACATCAGGAGCTGGAGGAGTTATATCAACCGAAAAATTTAAGTATTATGATTTTGCTTCAAAATTTTCAAATAACGGTAAAATTTTAAATGCATATGATTATAAAATGATAGGTTTTAATTTGAAAATGAGTAGTTTGAATGCTGCTGTAGGACTTGCTCAGCTTAAACGTTTCAGTTACTTTTTTAAAAAAAAGAAACAAATCAGAGACTCTTTCTCAAAACAATTAAACCCAATCAAACTATTTAATACAAAATTTGAATGGGGAGAATATTTACCGTGGTTAAATTTTTGTATTCTTAGTAGCAAAAATAAAAGAGATCAGATAATAAAAGCTTTAAGAAAAAATAATATTTTGGCTAGTAAATTTTGGTTGCCAATGCATAAACAGACAACTAAAAAAAGTTTTTTACTCACTAAATTCAAAAATACTCAATTTATATATGAAAGAATATTAGTCTTACCATCCTCAACGTTTTTAAATTTAAAAGATATTAATAAAATTTGCAAAATAATTAAAAATAATTATTTTCAAAAGTAATTTTCATAAAATTGAAGTTTATTAAAATTTTCATCAGGAAACTCTTTAGAAAACATCTGCATTAAATCCAAATTTTTTTTTTTGTCAAAAATAATCTTACCAATTTTATTTCTTAAAAATTTTTCATTTGAAAAACCGGATTTATACTTAAATATACCATCCCCTTCAGATTGGCTTCCTCCTAAAAAGAAATAATGCAATCCTTTTAGTTTAAAAAATTCAATTATCTTTGTTTTTAAAAGATGATTTGAACATATGTTTCTGTAGTCATATTTTGTTGCTCCAAGAAAAGAATGGCAAAAAACATCACTAAAAATTACTAACTCACAAGAAATGATTTTCCCTTCAAATTTTGCATAAAAAAACTGATAATTATCTTTTAAATATCTTTTAAGATTGAAAAAAAAATCTTTTTTGAAAAAGTAAAACTTTTCAGCTTTTTTATTTTTCATCTCATTAAAATATATCTCAAAAAAATCTTTTAAATATTTTTCATTGTTTGATGTAATTATTTCTACTTTGGAATTAATAGCTTTTTTAATAGATTTTTGATGTCTGTACTCAAAATTTTTTAATAAAGGTTCTCTAATTTTCTTTAAATTTACAATTGCATAATTACCTGTCTCTAGAGAGTTAACATTTTTAATAATTTCATTATTTCTAAAAATTGGATGAAAACGTAAAAATAAATTTAGTACTTTATTTTTTTTACAGTATGATATTAGTTCCTCATTAAAAAATTTTTTTAAATCATCATTTTTTTTGTTATAAATTGGACCACCTAAATTATAAGGTGATGTAAAATCAACAAAACTAAGTTTTCTGAATTTAAACCTTCTTTTAATAATTGGACATAAAATATAATCATCCCCATCGTTTGCAATCAGACATATTACAGTGTCTTTCTTATGAATTGTATTTTGAATAAGATCTGCAAATTGCTGTGTATAAAAAATATCTTTTTTGGAATTTGAAAAAAAAGATAGTGCCTGTTTCCATATTTTGTTTTCAGGACCAATACTATAAAATTTCACAAATTTATCTTTTTAAAACTTTATTAATTCTTTCTTTCATCACATCCAAATCTTTTAATTTGTATCTTTGATCTAAAGGGAAAGCTAAAAATTCTTTTTTAAATTTTAATGCCATTGGATATTTTTTTTTAATATAAGGATTGTTAAACCAAAGTTTTGTTGCAAAAATTCTCTCTTTATGGAGTTTTTTAATCAAATCGTCTCTATTTCTGGTAAGAACAGGGTATCCAAATGGTGTTCCTAATTTCAAATTTTTAATGGTACCAAATTTTTTTTTCATAAAGTTTGAGAGATATTTAAAATTTTTTCTCCTTGTTAACTTATGATAAGCTGGATCTATTTTTATAAATTTATCATAGCTTTGTTTCGAAATTTTTTTAGGAGGAAAGGAATTCCATTTTTCTTCTAACTTTCTTGATAGCTTGATACCTTTTTTTTCTAGATTTAGTTTATTTGAGTTTAATAATTTTCTTGATTTATTTTTAATAGTAGTAAAATTTTTTTCTTTTTTTAATTTATTGTAACTTGATAGTTTTTTTTTATCTATTTTGTAAAGTGCTAGTATTGATCCATCATCTGTTGACAGTGATTTATGTGGACAGGATAATATTGCCCCATTGCGAGGTATTTTGTAATCCTTGTGACCATAAGCTGTTTGTGCAGAATCTATAAGTATAAAAACTTTGCCCTTAAATTTTCTTGATATTTTTGATAAATTCAACCATGGTTGAAATCCATAAAATACCGAGACAATTAAAAGTATTTGACCTCTCATTTTTTGTAATTTTTTTTCAATATTTTTTTCAAATAAATCGTAAAAATCTATTTTTAGTTTAAGTTTTTTCATTAAATCGGGTATTGCGGGCCAAGTATAGGCACACATTAAACATGAATCGAATTTATAGTTTTGAATTAACCAAATCATGGCTGAGCGACCATGTGAAAAAAAAAGATATTTTTTGTTTATTTTAGTTTTTTTTTTTATTTCACGATCACAATTACCAGAGATCATTCCGCCAAATTTTTGATTCAATTTTTCCATTCTGAATAAATATCTTTATTAACTTTAATTACTATCTATAATTGAAACCAATACCATATGTAATAATTGTAAATTTATAATTTTATTTGTTAAAGTTTTAGAGGAAATTTAAAATGAATAAAGTAAAAATCATAGCGGAAATTGGTCCTAATCATAACGGAAAAGTTTCGCTTGCCAAAAAATTAATTCTTTCTGCAAAAAAATCAGGTGCAGATTATGTAAAATTTCAAACTTTTATTACTGAAGATGTAATAACATCAAATTTAAAAAAAGCCAATTATCAAATTAAAAATACAAAATCTAACGAAACACAATTTGAAATGCTTAAAAAGTTACAACTTTCTTTTGATCAATTCAAAGAAATCAAAAAATTTTGTGATAAAAATAAAGTTAAGTTTTTGTCTACAGCTTTTGATTTGAAGTCATTAAGTTTTATTAATTCACTGAAACCTGATTATATTAAAATTCCGTCTGGAGAAATTAATAATTTACCTCTAATAACAGCTATCGCTAAATTAAAAAAAAAAACTATTGTTTCGACTGGTATGTGCTCTATGAAAGAAGTTATAAATACATTAAATATACTTAATAAAAATGGATTAAAAAGAAATAAAATTACCTTACTCCATTGCAATTCAGAATATCCGACACCTTTAAAAGATGTAAATTTAAATGTTCTTTTAACTTATAAAAATTTTTTTAAAATTGATGTTGGTTATTCAGATCATACCATATCACAAAAAGTACCTATTGCTGCAGTTGCATTGGGTTCTTCAATTATTGAAAAACATTTTACCTTGAATAATAATTTCAATGGTCCAGATCATAAAATGAGTTTTAATCCAATAAATTTTTCAACAATGGTAAAAAATATTCGTGAAACAGAAATTATTTTAGGACAAGATAAAAAAATTGTTACAAGTAGTGAAATTAAAAATAGAAAAATTGTGAGAAGATCTATAGTAGCAATAAAAAAAATTGTTGTTGGAGAGAAATTTACACGTAACAATATAGGTGTAAAACGACCTGGATATGGAAAATCTCCATTAGAATATTTTAAGGTTATAGGAAAATTGTCAAAAAAAAATTATAAAAAAGATGACCTCATATAAAAAAAAAATTGTTTTTTTTACTGGGTCAAGATCAGAGTATGATTTGATGTCTGGATTATATCATGAGGTTAAGAAAATAAAAAAATTTAAAGTCAGTCTAATAGTTTCAGGATCTCATTCATCGAAAAAATTTGGCAGTACTTATAAAAAAATAGATAAAAATAAAATTCAAATTGATAGTTTTGTAAAAATTTTTAATAAATTTGATACAAAAAAAGATATTATAAAATCAATCTCTGATGTATTGACAAAAAATTTTAAATATCTAAACAATCTCAAACCTAATTTAGTTTTTTTAATTGGTGATAGATATGAGACCTTTTCAATATCATTGCTTTGTCTAATTCTTAAAATACCAGTAGCCCATATTCATGGGGGAGAGGTTACAGAAGGTAGTTATGATGATAATTTTAGGCATTCCATAACAAAATTTTCAAAATATCATTTTGTTTCAAATTCAGTATTTAAAAGAAGAGTTATTCAACTTGGGGAACAACCTAAAAATGTTTATAATGTTGGCGGTCTTGGTGTTGATAATATCAAAAGATTAAAAACATTAAAAAAAAATAGTATATTAAAAAAATTTTCTATAAAGGAAAATTATTTCCTTGCAACTTTTCACCCATCTTCTCTAGATAACAATAAATCAGAAAATTATCTAAAAAACTTCTTATCTTTGATTAAATATTTTAAAAATTATGATTTAGTTATTACTTATCCCAATGCAGAGGAGGGTAATGAAAAAATTATAAAAATATTAAAAGAATATGAAAAGAAAAATAAAAATCTAAAATTGTTCAAGTCCCTTGGTTTAATAAATTATCTTTCACTTATGAAATATACTAAACTTGTGATTGGAAATTCCTCAAGTGGTATAGCTGAGGCCCCATCATACAATGTCCCAACAATCAATATAGGAAATAGGCAAAAAGGTAGAATATTTGCTCAAAGTGTTATCCAATGTAATGGGAGTGTATCAGATATTAAAAAGAAAATTAAAAAAGCATTATCAAAAAGTTTTTTAATGAAAATAAAAAATAACAGAAATCCATATGGCAATGGTGGAGCCTCAAAAAATATTTTAAAAATACTTAAAAATCTGAATCTTGATGAATTAAATATTTCAAAACCATTTTATGATTTAAAAAAATGAAAAAAAAAGATTGGAAAAAAACCCTAGTTTATGAGTATCAAAACATAGAAGAAGTTCTTAAAAGTTTAAAATCTTCAGGTTTACAAATTGTTTTAATATTAAATAAATCCAAAAAATTAGTTGGTACTATCACCGATGGAGATTTAAGGGAATTTATTTTAAAAAAATTTGACTTAAAAAAAAAATCAAAATTTTTAATGAACAAGTTTCCGGTTTTTGCAAAAAAAAATTTAGATACTTCAAAAGTTTTGGACCTAATGAAAAAAAAACATGTTTCTCAAATACCAGTAGTGGATAAAAATAAAAGAGTAATAGATTTAAAAATTTTGCAGAATTTAATTGATGATACTCAAATTAGAGATGAGCATTTTATTTTTATGGCAGGAGGGAAGGGTGTAAGACTAAGACCAATTACTAGAAAAATACCAAAGCCAATGATTAAAGTTCATGGTACGCCTATATTAGAACAACTAATAAGAAATGTAAAAAATCAAGGTTTTAGAAAAATTTTTATATCTACTCATTATTTGCAAAGTAAAATTAAAAATTATTTTAAAAATGGAAAGCAATTTAATTTAAGTATTGAATATTTAAACGAAAAAAAACCATTAGGAACAGCAGGAGCACTGTCAAAAATTAATAAAAAAAAAATATCAGATAATTTTGTTGTTTCAAACTCAGACATACTTTCAAATATTAATTATATTGAGGCCATTTCGTACCACAAAAAAAATAAGGCAGATATAACTCTTCTTACGAAAAATTTTTTAACTAAACATAAATTTTCTATTATTGATAATTGTGGAAAAATTTTAAAAAAAATTGATGAAAAGCCAACTACCTTTGTAAATTATGGAATTGGTGTTTACATATTTAATAAAAGAATTCTTAGATACACCGGTAAAGAAAAATATATTGATATGATAGAATTTATAAAGAATATTCAAAATAAGAAAAACTTTAAAGTAGTAACCTATCCTATTCACGAGGAGTGGATAGATATTGGAAATCCCATAGACTTAGAGCTAGTAAATAAAAAATGAAAAAATTTATAGCGTTAATACCAGCCAGAGGAGGTAGTAAAGGTATTAAAAATAAAAATTTGGTTAAAATTAATAATAAGCCTATTGTAGATATGGCTATAGATTTTGCAAAAGAGTCAAAGATATTTTCAAAGATTATTTTATCATCAGACAAAAAAACAATTTTAAATAGAGGGAAAAATAAAAATATAGTTATACATAAAAGAAAAAAAAAACTCTCATCAGATAAAGCATTATTAAATGATACAATCTTAAATATCAAATCAACTTATAACTTAAAAAAAAATTACATTTTAATAATTCTTGAACCGACTAGCCCATTGCGAGATATGTACGATTTAAAATTAGCTAAAAAAAAAATAATAAAACATAAACTAGATTCTTATTGTACATTTACAGAGTCATTCATTTCTCCTTATAGAATTTGGGATATTTCCAAAAATAGACTTAAGCCTTTTATAAATAATAAAAATTCTTGGGCACCAAGACAAAAGTTCAAAAAGTATTTTCAACCAATAGGAAATATAATTGCTATTAATTTAGAAAAATTTTCTAAAAACAAAAAAATTTTGTTTGGAAAAACTGGTTATGGTATTGTTCCTAAAAAAAGAGCAATTGATATAGATAGCATAGATGATTTAGAAATTGTTAGAAAAATTTTGAGAAAATAGTGGAAAAAATTTTGATTACCGGTTGCAGTAGTGGCTTTGGAAAAGCTTTATTAAAAGTTTTAAGTAAAAACTATTTTATTATTTGTATTTCTAGAAGAAAGCCATCATTAATAAAAAAAAATATAGAATTTTATAAATGTGATTTATCTAATTCTTCATCTTTAAAAAAATGTCTTATTAAGATTAAAAAAAAACATAAATATATTCCTTATTTAATAAATAACGCTGGAGCTTTTAAAATAAGTAGATTGGAGAAATTAAATTTTTTAACAATAATTAAATTTTTTAAAATAAATTCTTTTGCTCCTGCAATTATAATAAAAAACTTTATTTCTGAAATGAAAAAAAATAATTTTGGAAGGATAATAAATATTACTTCAGGCGCACCTCTTAATTGTTCACCAGGAGGTTTTTTATATAGCGGAAGTAAAGCAGCTTTAAATGTGTTGACTTTAACAATATCTAATGAATGTAAAAAATTTAACATTAAAGCAAATCTTTTCAGCCCAGGACAAATAAAGACAGAAATGATGCCAAAAGCAAAAGGTAATCCTTTTAAATCTGTAAAATTTATAAAAATACTATTAAGTAAGAAAAAAAATCTTTTTTCAGGTAAATTTATTTGGAGAAATTACAATTTACCTCTACACAGTAACCTAAAAAATGTAAATTGGTCAAAAGGAACAGCACCAATAAGGTTTAAACTTAAGAATTATGATTAAACTAGGAATAATTGGATTTAGTAAAAATAATGGTCATCCCTACTCATTTTCAGCAATTGTAAATGGATATAACAGAAAATATTTTAAGAAAGTTGGATACAAATTTATTTTAGATTATTTGGAAAAACAAAATAAAAAAAATTTTTTAAATAAAAATTTAAAGATTTCAAAATCATGGAGCAAGAATTATAATCAAACAAAACTTTTAGCAAAGGCATGTAAAATTAATACTATAGTAAAAAATTATAAAGAATTAGCCCAGGGTGTTAAAGGAATTATAATTGCTAAAGATGACTGGCAGAATAATAGAACAATTGCTAAATTTTTTTTAGAAAAAAAAATCCCTGTTTTTATAGATAAGCCTCTAACTTTAAAAAATAAAGATTTAAACTTTTATAAAAAATTTTATGATAAAAAATTACTTATGTCATGTTCAGGTTTGAGATTTAGTAACCAAATTGATGATATAATAAAAAAAATTAAAATTAACGGAAAGCCAAATTTGATTATTGGCAACATTTCAAATGATATTGAAAAATATTCGGTTCATTTATTAGAAGTTATTCAGAAATTGGGTTATTTAAAAGTAAAAAGCATAAGAAAAGTTGATACAAACTACGAAACTTATTTAATTAAATTAGAGAATAATATTAATTTTTTATTAAATTGCTGTGGAAAAAACATAAGAATAAACGAAATGAATTTTTTTTGTAAAAAAGGACATTTCAAAATAGAATTTAACGATAATTTTAATGCGTTTAAAAATACTTTAATAGCATTCGTAGATTTAATCAAAGAAAAAAAACAAACAATTAAGTTTAATGATACTCAAGCTGTTATAAAAACTATAATTAAGCTCATGAAAATTCGTGATAAAATTAAAAATTTTAATTAAATGACATTTTTAAAAATATTTGTATAGATGCTCTTTAAAATTTTCTTATGAAAAGTAATCAAATAATTAAAAAATTTTTAAATAAAAAATTATTTGAAAATAAAACAATATTAATTACAGGAGCAAATGGTGTTTTAGGTAAAAAATTATGTGAAATTTTTTTAGATTTAAATGCAAAATTAATTTTAATTGATAAAAAAATTAAAAAATCTTTAGATAAAAATATTAAAACTTTATCTATAGATTTTACAAATACTAAAATTTTAGAACAAACTTTAATTAAAGAAAGAAAAAAATTTAAGAAATTGGATTTTATAATAAATAACGCAGCTTATACTGGATCAAATATAAATTGGATTAAACCTTTGAACTTTCAAACCTTTAAAGATTGGAGAAATGCACATAAAGTTAATCTGGATTCGGTTTTTATAATTTCAAAAATTTTATCTAAAATATTAATTAAAAATAGAGGCAAAATTATAAACATTGGCTCAATTTTTTCAGAAACTGTGCCAAACTTCTCAAATTATAAGGGCACAAATATGAATAGTCCTGCAGCATATTCTGTTTCAAAAAATTCTTTACTACATCTTACAAAGTGGCAAGCATCATATTTTGCTCCATGTGTAAATGTAAATATGATTTCTCCTGGTGGAATTTACAGAAATCAAAATAAAAAATTTCTTAAAAAATATATAAATTCTACCCCTTTAAAAAAAATGTGCAAAGAAGAAGATGTAATTTTTGCAATTCTTTTTCTTTTGAGTGATATGTCAAATTATATCACGGGGCAAAACTTAATTATTGATGGTGGATACTCAATTCTTTAATGAAGTTATTAAAAAATATAGTTTATTTTATTTTTAAAATTTTAGATTTAATTCTTCCTGATGAAATTATATTCAAAGTTTTAAATCGATTTAAAAATAAGTTATTTCACAAATTTACGGTTTATAAAACAAACTTAGAATCTGCAAAGA
>Ga0181607_10005134_pt1 | contig 11100 bp, 5 predicted proteins | sample 041ome_9_FD_132420 | JGI IMG/M metagenome (GOLD analysis project Ga0181607, IMG submission 132420) | Coastal salt marsh microbial communities from the Groves Creek Marsh, Skidaway Island, Georgia - 041413US metaG (megahit assembly) | ecosystem: Environmental > Aquatic > Marine > Intertidal zone...
ACACACACGTAAAAAAATGAAAAAAACAGACGAGCGGAACCACCGTCAACGGGAGGAATGATGACGAGCAACAGCAGTGGGGGTCTAAATGGACAACGGAGAGTGGGAAAGACGATAGTATTGAATGGAGTGCGCGAGAATAGAGATAATAATAAAAACAAACTTTCTTCTTTGGAAGAGGAGGAGGAAAATACTCGCGACGGGAAGAGCAAGAAACGAAAGAAAGCAGAAGACGAAGAAGAGGAAGAGGATGGAAGCAGCGGCGACTTGTATCCGCTTTCCAAGATTGAAATGGAATGGCAAAACGTCTCTAAAGTCGGCTCTGGTTTGCAAAATTTAGGCAACACGTGCTTCTTGAACGCGGTTTTGCAGTGTCTCACGTATACCCCAGCCTTGGCGAATTTTTTCCTCAACAACGAACATCAAAAACATAAAAATTTGACTTCGGGGTTCAACTCTTTGTTCGAGATGGGGAATTTAGTCAAGAACACGTTGGTTCACTCCAAGAATAAACATCACGCGGTACCACCGACGGCGTTCGTGAAGAACATTCGCGCGCTTTCGAAGACGTTCAAGAAAGGAAGACAAGAGGATTCGCACGAATTCGCGAGGTGTTTGTTAGATTCCATGCACAAGAGGTGTTGCATGTTAGGCCGGGTGAACGGCGGAAAATCGTCGAGTGCTCGAAACGGGAAACAGGGGACTGCGATTGATCCAGAGTCGAAAGAGGCGGAAACGACGTTTATTTGGCGCGTATTTGGCGGGCGGTTGCGTTCATGCGTGACGTGTCAAAGCTGCGGGAGGGAGTCAGCAAAGTTAGATCCGTGCATGGATATGAGTTTAGAGTGCGCGAAAGTGAAATCTTTAGAACAAGCGCTGAAGTTGTTCACGCGAGTGGAAGTTTTAGATGGCGATAACAAGTACAGATGCGAAGGATGCAAGAAATTATCGCGCGCGAAGAAGCAATTCAGCGTCGATAAAGCGCCGAACGTATTGCAAATCCAACTGAAACGATTCGAGTTTGTTCCTTTCGGGAGAGGGAAGTTATCGCAGTTTATCGAATACCCGTTGGTGCTCAATTTGACGTCGTATTTGACCTCGAGTTTGAAAGCTAACGAAGGTCGACGCGAAAAGAAGAGGAACAAAAGTGGTGGGAATAACAATATGCTCGATGATATCATGGGGGGTAGTAGCAAAGGGAAAGCTTCTTCTTCATCGTCTTCGGTGTACGACTTGATAGGTGTTTTAGTTCACGCGGGAAGTTCCATGAACTCGGGTCATTATTATTCGTACGTCAAAGCGCAAAACGGATTCTGGTTTGAGATGGACGATGAATCCGTCACGAGCGTATCCGAAAAGACGGTATTGAGACAGAAAGCGTACTTACTCTTTTATTCTTTGCGCAACGCGCCGGGAACGATGACGACGAAGAAAACAAATACAGGAAACGTGGACAAAAATCGAATGGAAGAACTCACGAGAGATTTCCAAGCGAAGAAAAGAAAGGTCGACGAAGAAAGAGAAAAGGAGAAGAAGATGATGACGATGAAGCAGAAAAGAGATAGTAATATCAACAAGAGTGGTAGTAGTAATGGTAGTAGTAGCAGCAGTGAAGGAGATGAAGAAGAAAAAGAAGAAGAAGAAGAAGAAGTAGTTACGGTGATATCGGCGAGGAAAAACGGGAAGCGAGGCGCTGGGCGGTCGGTTGGGAAGAACTCTCGCGACGTGGTAAAATCGAAACTTTTTAAGCAAAACAGAAGCGGATCAAAGTCACCTGATTTCGGCATTGTTAAGCAAAAGAAGCGCAGTAAAAGAGCGTCGTATAGCGAAGATGACAATGTTGCGTACGACGAGGAAGAAGATAAGGAAAACAAGAGGGAGAAAGGAAACATTATAGTCAAGACGTTCATGAAATCACGAGCGCAAAGAGATAAGAGCACTCAACGTTGGAACGACGGCGATGACGACGACGATAATGATAAAAGTCAAGCGTTGCGAATGCGTCAGCAAAGCAGTAAACCTCAGAAAAAGAACGCTAAAAAGTCTCGCGAGTACGACGAACTCGACGAAGAGTACGACAGAGGGAAAATTGCGAAACATCTCCGAAGGCGAGAACAAAAAATGCCGGCGAGACCAGCGCCGTCGAGAACGGCAGGAGGGAACGCGTTTGCGAGAAAACAAGGACGAAAGTACCAGCGTTAGTGATATAATTCTAGTTTATTCTGTTTAGTTTACATTGTAGTTTAGTTCTTGTGAAGGTAATACCCACACGTCACGTGAGCTTGAATATTTCTTGTTATTTTATACTTGTTCTTCGCTTTGCTTCTCTTCTCCGAAGGCGTCGTTTTCTTCGGAGATGAACAGACGAAGAACATCCGTCAAAGTAATAACGTCGAGAGGCTTCCCAGAATTCAACTTTGGTTTTTCAACGACAACCCAAACGCGGTGAACGTACGTTAATGCGTTCAACACGTCAGATATCGTCGCTGTGACCCCGACAGTCTGTAAAAAGATTTCGTCTTTCTCGATTGCTTTATTCAGCCGATCGACCGCGGTTGGACTATCTTCGTTTATCTTTTGAAAGAACGCGTGACTGACGTGCTGACTCTCAATGTGCGCGTATCCGCCGTAACTCGTGCGGTGAGACAATGCCAAAAACTCCCCAACCGGTAAGCCTAGAATTGAAACGTGATCTTTCGTAACGCGTCTCAGATCGGATGCTGAAAAGTTTGCAATTAATACGTCTTCGTACACGACGCCGACGCACGAGATATTTCGATCTCGCATTTTTTTAAGAACGTTGATTGTAAGCTCGTGTGGCTCGACGCAACAAAGACCGAGCGCTCTTTCAGACGAGCAGAAACCGCAATCTTCGAGAGACATTCCCGATAGTTCTTTAAAAACACCTTGTTCGTTCTTCATCTGCAAAAACTTGATGATGTCGGACTGCGAGATGATTCCACTAATCTCTCCGTGCGGGTCGAAGACGCCCAATCTGTGGACGAGGTGGTGCTGATTCGCTAAAAAATTCTCCATCGCTTCCAAAATCGAGAGTTCTTTCGCGTATGGTTCAAAGACTAAATCGGCGTCGCTGAGATTACCGATTTGAATGATCTTCTTCGAGAAGACTCTGGGCGCCACTTTTCCTAGCAACGTCATCGCTTGGAGCATGTTGATTGGATCTTCCATCCTTTCCAACTTTTTCTCGTCTTCGAAAGCTTCCACGAGAGGAACGATCATATCCGAGACGCTGAAAAAGCCCAAGCACGTCGCTTTTTCGTCATCGCGATTCAATCCAACGTTTTGCACCAGAACCGGCGCGCTCAACACGTTGTATCCCTTCAACGTGTTCAACGCCGTCTCTGCGCTATCGTCGTGTCCAAGAGACACGACGAAAGACAAACTTCCGTGCCTCGCGCGATCGAGTTGCGACAGCATCGATCGCAACGTCGTCGACGCGAGAACCGATCGGATGTGCCCAACGTCCGTCATTATTGTTATTATTATTGTTGATGTTCGTCGTCGTCGATGATGTTTTTCCCCTGTCGGCGTGTATTTTTGTGGTGAAGAGATACAAAATTTTTTTTTCTCGCGTCTCTCTCGCGATCTTCAAAACTGCTAAAAGCAAAAAAGAAAGCCGTGTCGTCCGTTGTTTTTGTTACGCTCTACAAATATTACGCCGTATTATTATTATCATATTATTACAATACACACGCGCTAACATGGCATCACGATTTCGTACACGGCGAGCGAACGACACCGTCTGGTAACGTCGCTTGTTGCGCGATTTCGCCTAATAAAAGGCGAATGTCCTTCGGTTTTACGGACTCCGCCGCCAATAAATTTATATAGGCTTGCGCGCAGTTTTCTATGCCTGCCTGATCAACTTTCGCGCTCAACAAACTCGGCAAAACACTTTTGGCGAGCAATTCAGCGAACGGTTCGCCCATTTTCTGGAACAACACGCGTTGGATCGCGAAACACTCGTTTACCGCTGCAACCGCTCCGGCGTCGGCAAAGTTATAATCGAACAAAGGCGCGATTAAGCAACATTCAATACCAATTTTTTGCGCAGCAAAATTCGAGAATTCACCTCCAATTTGAGGATTTCCACCGGTGTTATCGCTGCCTACCAACCAATCCGTCGTGATGCGCTTCAACGATTGCAAACACAACTTACGTATTGAAATGGAGTTATGGGTTCTTGCATTTTCAACCAGCTCTGTTAGGCATAAATCCCGAGCTTCGACGTTCGCTGCAAGCATGGGCGAAAGAAGCGACGTCAGCGCAAAAGTATTCACAGTTTGAACCCAGTTGCGCTCTAGTTCGTGCGATTCTCTCGTGAACTCATCGGAACTTGCGGATTGAGAAAGACCCGCGCGAATACTCTCGTGAACTTGCAATCGCAACGGTAAGAACAACGGCACGAGCATCGGTAAAAGTGCTTCTTTGAACGTATTTGAGAGTTGATTGATGAGAACTAACGTCTCCCCCAGCTCCTTGGAATTCGTCCCGTTACTTCGTAGCGAATCGACGGCATCTGGTAAATAAGGAACTATAGTTTCGTTCAATATTTGCACCATTTGGTGCAAGTAACCTACGACGCGATGGCGAACGCCTTTTTCTCTCGGCCATCTCTTCAAACACGATATGGTTACTTCCATCGCTGATCGAAAAATTTCACCAACTTTTGGACGCAACTGCACGCAAATTCGCGCGCTGAAACCTTTCGACAAGTTGCTCAAAGCTACAACACATCGCATGGCATTTTGCGACGCCAACGCGCCGTTCTCTGCATCGGTGACATTCACAAACTCAACGATTCTTCCGCACAAAACCTGGCAAACTTGCATTAAACGTTCGCACTGCTTATCCTCCGGTACTTCTTCTGCGCCTAATATGGAGCCGGCGGCTTCGAACACGTACAAGCGATCATCGTTACCTTCTTCGGCTTGCGCGCGAGTTCCGATGCTCAAATTAGAAGCGAGTTGTGCAACCTTCGCTTGAATAGCTTCTAGCATTTGCGACGATAACGGGGCAGCCGCGTCCGACAGTGGCTTCTCTAACGCGGTGAAAATATCGTCCAACTTGTCCGCCAAATGTGAACGCACCGGCTTCACCATTCGCATGAACAAGTAACACGCTCGGGAAGACACGTTTGAATCGGGGTGTCGCATTCCTCGCTCATCCAGAAAGGCTCGCAGAGCGAGATGCAAAGCCTCTGCATTTTGTTCAATCATGTTGTGATATCTCACGCATAACTCCATGTACGACATCGAAACGATGCGGTGATACGCGGCGCTCTTAGAACACTCGTCCCATTTCAACACCACGGATAAAACCAAAGACGTGAGCTCGATGTGTTCTTGTGGCGCGGCGTTACTTTGCAGAGGTTGGATACTATTACTTTTGTCCTTGGCGTTGTTCGGATTTGTCTTCATGGCAAAATTCACAACCGCGTCTGTGAATCCAGAGCTCTCGCCCAGATTATACAGCGCCGAAAGCGCCGCATCGACGCGATACCAAGATACTTCACCACTTCCCCCACTACTACTACTATTATTGTTATTATTATTGCTACTACTGGTGTTGAACGCGCTCTCTATTGCAGCTTGCGTCGCTCTCAACACTATTTCCGGTGCGGCTCGCGAGATATTTCTAAACAATACCATCAACTCGTGCCTCAAGGCAAAGACGTCGCACTCCAACTCCACGACGTACGGATCTGAGCCATTTGCAAAGTCTGCGCCAAACTCATTTACAAACTCAAAAGACGAGCGATCGATGATGTTTTTTAATAAAGTCTCCTGAACCATTGGAATTGACAGCGCCAAAGTGTAATTGTCGTTCTTCATTCTGTTTGAGTACTGTATGAGAAACTGACTCGAGGCTGAAACAGCAGATTCGTGTTTGGATGGGATTCCGTACATTGCCGCCTGCGTGGCTAAGACCAAGAGCAAATTACACAGCTGTTCAGATTCAGGTGTTCTCAAACAATCCATCGATCGCTCTTTGACCGAGCTTTTACCACCTTTTGAGTTGACTGCGATTGGCGAAATGGCGTTGAGCATGTTTAACAGCTCGTTCCCGAGCGTTTGCAAGAGTTGTAAAGATTTCATCGCGAATTGCTCGTCGTCGTCGCGAAACGATGCAGCGACGAGAGAGGAACACGCCTCGACCAAATTAAATCGGGTGATTAACACGAATTTCTTCTCGGCATCCATTCCTTTATCGATGAGCGCGGTCAGATACAAGCAAGACGCCGCTCGCAAGTCTTCATTCGTATGTCCAGAGCACGCCGATACGAAGGACATGAATCCATCGGAGGCGATTATGTTCACGTCTACCCAGTCGACGTACTTACTCGCGACGATTAAAATATGCGCCAAAATCTTCGCGTCGCTAGAGAAGCTATTCGCCATATTCAAAAAAGTATCGAACAAAAATGATACGATATTGTTTTCTCGCATGTAATCTTTAACTCGACCAGATTTGCGCACGTACAAAGCCCCTTTTCTCAAAGCGTCGGTGGAGTTTATCACGTCCGCGTCCAAGCAATCCAATATTCTTAAGAAGAATGCGGCGCGAGATTTCTTATCATCCGCATCACTCGTATTGGTATCACCACCTCCTGCGTTTGCATTCACGAGGACGCTCGCAAAGTTCTCGAAAAAGTTTGGCCATCGTTTTGCCGGCCCTTCCGATGTGATGGCGTGTGCGACACACTCGGCGAGTTTATTCTGAATGTACATCGGAAACACGTCGTCTACCCTCTGGCATTGAAATATAGACACGTATTTTTCAATCGTGTTTCGAAGCAGTTGTCTGTCTTCTTGGGAAAATTGTGAAGAAGAAGAGGCAGAAGCAGGCGAGGGAACAGCGCTGCCGCCGAAATGTTCCTCTTCGTTGAAAAACTCTTCGCTGAGCTTCTTCGCGAGCGTTTGCAAGCACCAAAACTTCACCTCGGACGAAGACGACGTTTCAAACCGTTCCGCGCACACTTTCCACGCGTCTGGCGAGAGCACGAATTGTTCCAGCTGTTGCAAAGCGCTCGTTCTTTCCTCATTATTATTATAGTTAGAAGACGAGGTGTTCTGTTGAAACGAGAACAAAACCGCGCGCTCAAAGTCGTCCGCCATGATGTTTATTCAAGGAAGACGACGACGACGACGACGACGACGACAATCACGCGTGATAGTGATAGATGTCACCAACAGCGCGCGATGTCTTTGCTGCTGTTTGCTACGCGCGCGCGTGCCGTCGTGTGTTTGCCACCTCCCTCCTTGAACGAGGGCGACTTTGTGTTTTTTTTGTGGGGTCACGACCCCTCTTTTCTCCTGCAAAAAAAAAGTTGTGCTATTACTAAGCAACAAGTTGGTGGTTATTGAATTCTCCCTCACTGAATAACCTTCTTTTGGAAGAAAATCAACAAAAGACGGTCGATTGATTCGCAACACCTAGTCGTCGTCAAAGTCGTCGTCAAAGTCGTCGCAATCCCTCTTTCGCGTTTCGCGAGATGAATCAAAGTGTTTTGTCGCAAAGAAACAATGCGCGAGGAAAAAAAGTTAGTTGAACACGAAACGCACAAAAACATATAAAAACGACGGAGAAATGAGCGGCGAGCAAAAAGGAAACCGGTTCGTCGTCGAGACGCTTTCGGGATTCAACATCGAAGGGTTATCCATAGGTGGTCAAGAAACGAGCATCATCTTTCCTCAACTCAAACTGTGTTTTGACAGTGGCAGATGTTACCAAAGATGCGTGTACGCCGACACGATGTGCCTCACACACACGCACATGGACCATGTCGGCGGTTTAGGCATGTACATAGCCTCGCGAAATTTGCTTTCGTTACCACCACCTACGATATTGGTGCCAGAATCAAAGATTGAAGCGATTTCGAAGTTCATCGATGCGCTGAAAGTATTGGACCACAGCGATTTGCCTCACGAAATGATACCGTTCGCGCCCACCGCGGAAACGTGTTACCCGATGAAAAATAAAAACTATAAGATTAAAGCATTTAAAACTGTCCATCCCATTGCGAGTCAAGGGTATCTCATTCTCTCGACGAAGCAAAAGTTGAAAGACAAGTATTTAACGCTTAAAGGAAGCGAAATCAAAGCTCTAAAAATGGACGGGGTAGAAATAACAGACACCGTGGACGTGCCAGAAATCTTATTTACGGGAGACACCACGATAGATTTTTTACACTCCACCCCTCAGGAAATTATTCGGGAAGGTTTGAGGTCAAATCTGATTTGTCTCGAATGCACTTTTGTGAACGACGACGTCTCACCTGCGGACGCGAAACGATTCGGTCACACGCACGTCCGAGACATAGCCGAAAACGCCGAGCACTTTCGCGAATGCAAAAGTATTTTACTGATTCACTTTTCAGCGAGGTATACGCGTGACGAAATTCGAGAAGGGTTGCGAAATCAGCTCGCTGAATCTCACGCGTGGCTGTACGCAAAAATCACCCCAATGTTGGCTGGGTACGAGTGAAAAAAATAATTGCATTTGTAGATGAATAAGTATATATATATATATAGGTAGTGTGTAACCCAAACAGCCGTAGCGGTGGAAGTACCGGATATGCATACAAATCTAATTTTTTACGCCTACAAACGTACTAACTCTCCATCGAAAAGAATGTTAACCTCCTATGCTTTACCCTTCGTGGAAGCATCGCGATGCTTCTCTTTTTGAGCGAGTACTTTAGCGAGTATCGCATCGGCATCCGCCCCCATCTTTGATTTGGCCTCCTTGACGAACTTGTCGTCCGTACATGATAGTACACCGGCAATAATTTTCTCCGCGTGTGGCATGGAAAGCCACTTCTTTTTTGAAGACGAAGAAGCACAGATGGATGAATTAAACAATACTTTGGCGAATCGGGGGCAATCTTGCGCCGCGCGGCGCAGGAGTCTCGTCGAAAAGAAGTTTTCTAGTAAGTTATCCTCTTCGCCACCTTTTCCGCTTTTTATGGACTCCGTGACCACCTCTGCGATGCGCTCGTAGAACGAGTTCATCTTTTCTTCGCCGCACGACTCATACACCACATCGTCTAATCCCCCAACGATGACTTCATAAAGAACATCTCCCGATTCTTTCGACCTGAGCATTCGTTCGATATTGTCTTGACACGATTTCATCAAAGCCTCGGCGAACCCATATTGTTTGAAAATTTCCATTCGTCGTTGTTGCTCGTCCTTCTTGGCGACGCCAAAGTTCACATCCGCTCCTTCAGCTTCCTCCTCGTCATCTTCGGAATCGCTGCCACCATCAGAGCTCAGTTTTGTTTTGTTTCCTTTCGATTTTTTGTTACTGCTATCTTTCAAGATGTCTCCGTCCTCGTTTTCTTCCTCGTCATCGTCGCCGTCGTTGTCGTGGCGGTTAATTTTTTTCTGCTGCTTTTGAAGCGTTTTTACCAACGCTTTCGCCGCTTCAACAGACTGTCTGATCTCCTCCGGACTGAGCATCATCATCTGTAAGTTTGGTGGCGAGTACTTATTCAAACGCGGACGGAGTAAATGCAAAATCACGCGTTTTCCGAATTTGTGTTCGCAGACAGATCCCGCGATGTCTTCGCTTTTAAGCTCCTGTAAGATGATCTTATTGAGCATGTTCGTATCGTCAACGCAGTCGATTAAAGTCATGATAGTCGAGTGCGCGCACTCATCTTGCGACACTCTCCACACTTGTGTTTTCAAAGCTTTCAAAACTTGCTTTCGCTGTTTTGCGCCCGCGTACGAAAGCATGATGTTCGTTGCCGTGGCACCTTCCCTGGTGTGGAACAATCTAAGAAACGCCGGTGCAGCGATAGAGTTGGCTGCTTCGGCGCGCAAACTTGCACCACCGACCAGGAGATATTCTTTCAAGACTTTATGGACTATAAGTGGCGATACTAAACCCTTCTCGAGAATCGGAAGGATTGCTCTCGATATGTTTTTCAACGTATTTTGTCTCTGCATGGCTGGCTTTTGCAACAAAATGTCTTTCAAAGTCGTCGGTTCTTTGTTGCTATTTTTGCCTTCTTGTTTCGTCCTCGAAGATGCGTTTAAGAAGTGTACAAACTCGCCACCATAGAATTCAGCTTGCATTTGCGCGCGTTGTTCGCCCTTCGCGGAATGATACAGATGCTCTAGTATTTGACTCCCAACTGGATGCCGCGCTAACGAAGTCACTTGACCTTTGATGTTCTGCAACAGTTGCGGATAATCCTCTTTCTTTGTCTTCTCGATGAGCTTCCGAATGAGGAAGCTCCCGTACAAAGATTTGGCTAAAATGGCTAGTTTCGGCGCGCATTCGGCAAATACTGAATTTATTTGCTCTTCCGTGCCGTATTTCAACAGACTTTGAACTATTCTCGATCCTTTGTGATTGTTTGCGATTTCAGGAATCTTGCCTTTAGTTTTTGAGTAAATCAATGCCGCATATTCCTTCTTTTTACCCGAGTCGCGACCGTTGTTGTCGTCGTCGTCGTCGTCGTCGTCGTCGCCGTCGTCGTTTTTACCTTTACCGTTGCTTTTGGAATTGGAGGAACCTTTCGTTTGTCTGAGCTTTTCAAATATCAACACCAACTCCTCAATCAGCTGAAAGTTTGGTTTCTCGAAGCCTTGCTTTTGCGTTTGTTGTTGTTGCTGTTGAGAGGAGGAGGCTGATTTGGTGTTTGTCTTTTTACCGCTAAATCCGCCTCCACCACCGCCGCCGCCGCCTGCGCTACTCTTCCACGCTTTCTTATCCCCACCGTCCGAACGCTTTAAAGAGGACGCATGCTTCTTAGACTTTTTCGAGTCGTTATTCTCCGCGTCGTCGCGATGGCCTCGCTTCTTCTTGTTCCCTCCTTCGTCGTTCTTTTCGGTCGTTGTTTTTCCTCCCGTGGCGGCTGCCGCCGCTGAGGATTTTGCTGCTTTCTCCGGATTGTACTTCTCCTCTCGTCGCGCTTTCCTCTTCGCTTTGGCGTTCAAGCCGGCTGATTTTGTCGCGCGAGGCATCTGCTCTGGTCTCGTTTTTCTGTATCGATCGTTATGTCGGATTAAGAGAACGAAGCGCAGAGTGCCCTTAATGCGTTTTCGATCAAGTTAGCAAGATGTC